>Ga0172376_10000382_pt1 | contig 57806 bp, 51 predicted proteins | sample Lak35m_FD_121114 | JGI IMG/M metagenome (GOLD analysis project Ga0172376, IMG submission 121114) | Freshwater microbial communities from Kabuno Bay, South-Kivu, Congo - kab_092012_35m | ecosystem: Environmental > Aquatic > Freshwater > Lake | place: Democratic Republic of the Congo: South-Kivu...
CAATCCCGACACCGCGCTGTCCACGCTGGTGCTGCTGGCGGTGTGGCAGTTCGGCTCGCCGATGATCATCTTCCTGGCCGGCCTGCGCCAGGTGCCGCAGGACCTGTACGAGGCGGCCTCGATGGACGGCGCCGGCGCCTGGCGCAAGTTCCGCAAGATCACGCTGCCGATGATCGCGCCGGTGCTGTTCTTCAACGTGATCCTGCAGGTCATCGAGGGCTTCAAGGCCTTCACGCCGGCCTACATCGTCTCGGGTGGCACGGGCGGGCCGGTGGACGCGACGCTGTTCTACACGCTCTACCTCTACCAGGAGGCCTTCTCGTACTTCCGCATGGGCTACGCCTCGGCGCTGGCCTGGGTGCTGCTGCTGGTGATCGGCCTGTTCACCGCGCTGGGCTTCCTCACCGCCAGGTACTGGGTGCACTACGAAGATGATCCGCGCTAGGACCCTGCTGATCCACGGCGCGCTGCTGTGCGCGACCTTCCTGATGCTCTATCCGCTGCTGTGGATGGTGGCCTCGTCGTTCAAGCCCGAGTCGATCATCTTCAGCGACCTGTCGATCTGGCCGCCCGCCTTCGACGTCGCCAACTATGTGCAGGGCTGGACGGCGCTGCAGGACGGCTTCGGCGTCTTCTTCACCAACTCCACGCTGGTGGCGGTGCTGGTGGTCATCGGCAACACGCTGTCGTGCTCGATCACGGCCTATGCCTTCGCGCGCCTGAAGTTCCGCGGACAGCGCTTCTGGTTCGTGCTGATGCTGGGCACGCTGATGCTGCCCTACCACGTGACGCTGATCCCGCAGTACGTGCTGTTCCAGCGCATCGGCTGGATCGACACCTTCCTGCCGCTGGTGGTGCCCAAGTTCCTGGCGGCCGACGCCTTCTTCATCTTCCTGATGGTGCAGTTCTTCCGCTCGATCCCGCGCGAGCTGGACGAGGCGGCGGTCCTCGACGGCTGCGGACCCTGGCGCATCTACTGGAAGATCATGCTGCCGCTGTCGCTGCCGGTGCTCGCGACGACGGCCATCTTCTCCTTCCTGTGGACGTGGAACGACTTCCTCGGCCCGCTGGTGTACCTGAACGACTCGTCGCTGTACACGGTGCCGCTGGCGCTTCGCTCCTTCATCGACGCCACCGGCACCTCGGCCTGGGGCCAGCTGTTCTCGATGTCGGTGCTGGCGCTGCTGCCGATGTTCCTGTTCTTCCTCTTCTTCCAGCGCCTCATCATCGAAAGCGTGACTCACTCAGGGATCAAGCGATGACGAGCTCCAGAGTCAGGGTGGCCGTGGTCGGCCTGGGCGTGGGACGCAACCACCTGGAGGCCTACCGCAGCCTGCCCGCCTTGTTCGAGGTCAGGGGGGTGTGCGACAGCGACCCCGAGCGCCTGCAGGGCGGCGGTCCATCCTGGACGGCTGCCGACCCGCGCGCGCTGCTGGGCGACGCGCGCAGGACGCTGCGCCTGGACGAATTGCTGTGCAGCGACGACATCGATCTCGTCGACCTTTGCACGCCCCCGAACACCCACCTGCCGCTGGCGCTGCAGGCGCTGGCCGCAGGCAAGCACGTGGTGTGCGAGAAGCCGCTCGTCGGGTCCCTGGCCGAGGCCGACGTGCTCGAGGCTGCGGTGGCGGGAGCGCGCTCGCGCCTGTTCCCGGTGTTCCAGTACCGCTTCGGCAACGGCCTGCAGAAGCTGCTGCACCTGCGCGCCAAGGGGTTGGCGCGGCACGCGCTGCTGTCGACCGTGGAAACACACTGGCGGCGCGACGCCGACTACTACGCCGTGCCCTGGCGCGGCCGCTGGGCCACCGAGATGGGCGGGGTGTGCCTGACCCAGGCCATCCACGCGCACGACATGCTGACCTGCGTGCTCGGGCCGGTGCGCAGCGTCTTCGCGCGCCTGGCCACGCGCGTGAACGACATCGAGGGCGAGGACTGCGCGGCCATCGTGCTGCAGATGGGCGACGGCTCGCCGGCCGCGCTCTCGGCCACGCTCGGTGCGGCCACCGAGTCCTCGCGGCTGAAGTTCGTGTTCGACGACATGACCGTCGAGGGCGGCAGCGGCAGCCCCTACCGCCCGGGCGAGGAGCCCTGGCACTTCAGCGGCAAGAGCGCCGCGGTCGATGCCGCGATCGCGCGCGCCCTGAGCGACTTCGTGCCCGGACCGGAGTCCTTCACCGGGCAGCTGGCGCGCATCCACGCCACGCTGACCGCGGGCGCACCCCCGCCTGTGTCGCTGGCCGAGGCGCGCTACTCGCTGGAGTTGATCACCGCGATCTACGAATCGGGCTCGAGCGGCCAGTGCGTCACGCTGCCGATCCGCCGCGACCACCCGAAGTACGCGAACTGGCAGCCCGCCGCGGGCGGCTTCCCGAAGGCGCTGGTGCACCATGGCCGCTGAACTGACGCTGCGCCAGGTGGTCAAGCGCTACGGCGCCCAGCAGGTGATCCACGGGGTGGACCTGGACATCGGGCGGGGCGAGTTCGTGGTCTTCGTCGGTCCGTCGGGTTGCGGCAAGTCGACCCTGCTGCGCATGATCGCCGGTCTGGAGGAGATCAGCGCCGGCGAGCTGCGCATGGACGGCCAGCGCATGAACGAGACGCCCGCGGCCAAGCGCGGCATCGCGATGGTGTTCCAGTCCTACGCGCTGTATCCGCACATGACGGTCTACGACAACATGGCCTTCGGCCTGCAGACTGCCGGTGAGCCCAAGGCGGTGATCGATCAGCGGGTGCGCTCCGCCGCCGTGCTGCTGAAGATCGAGGACTACCTCGGGCGCAAGCCCAAGGCCCTGTCGGGCGGGCAGCGCCAGCGCGTGGCGATCGGCCGCGCGATCGTGCGCCAGCCCCGGCTGTTCCTGTTCGACGAGCCGCTGTCGAACCTGGACGCGGAACTGCGGGTGCAGATGCGCGTCGAGCTGTCCAAGCTGCACGCCGACCTCGGCACGACGATGATCTACGTCACGCACGATCAGGTCGAGGCCATGACGATGGCCGACCGCATCGTCGTGCTGCGCGAGGGCCGGGTCGAGCAGGCCGGCCCGCCACTGGCGCTGTACAACCGCCCCGTCAACCGCTTCGTCGCCGGCTTCATCGGCAGCCCGAAGATGAACTTCCTCGAGGCGCGCGTGGCCGCGCGCAGCGACGAGTCGGTCATGCTCGCGGTCGGCGGCGAGCTCGAGCTCACGCTGCCGCTGCGCGCGCCGCAGGGCACCCCGGGCGACAGGCTCGTGCTCGGCATCCGGCCCGAGCACCTCGTGCTCGCGGACGGCGGCGTGCCGATGCAGGTGACCCTGACCGAGCAGCTGGGCGGCAACACCGTGCTGTACGGGACGATCGGCGCCGAGGTGCCGATGGTCATGCAGGTGGTGGGCCAGAGCCCCGTGCGACGCGGCGACCTCGTGCGCGTGGCGCTGCCGCCGGCGTACTGCCATCTCTTCGACCCCGCAGGCAGCTGCCTGACCACCGGAGCGCGCCCATGAAGACGCCCGAGCCCCCGATCCGGGTGGCCGCCATCGGCCTGAACCACCCGCACATCTACGGCATGACGCAGGCGGTGGTGCGGGCCGGCGCACAGTTGGTGGCCGTCCACGCGCAGGAGGACGATCTGGTCGAGGCCTACCGCAAGGTCTTCCCGCAGGCCGAACGGGTGGCCGACCGGCGTGCCATCCTCGAGGACCGGGGCATCGGCCTGGTGCTCAGCGCCATCGTGCCCGACCTGCGTGCCGCCACGGCGATCGAGGCCATGCGTCACGGCAAGGATGTGATGGTCGACAAGCCGGGCGTGATCACGCTCGATCAGCTGGCCGAGGTGCAGCGCGTGCAGGCGGAGACCGGGCGCATCTTCTCGGTGTGCTTCTCCGAGCGCTTCGAAGTGCGCGCCGCCGAGCGCGCGAGCGAACTGGTCGCCGCCGGCGCCATCGGCCGGGTGGTGCAGACCGTGGGGCTGGGCCCGCACAGCATCGGGCTGAACCCGCGCCCCGACTGGTTCTACCAGCGTCGCCGCTACGGCGGCATCCTGTGCGACATCGCGGCGCACCAGTGCGACCAGTTCCTGCATTTCACGGGCTCCACCCGGGCCGAGGTGGTGGCCTCGCACATCGCCAACCATGCCCATCCGGAGCGGCCCGAGCTGGAGGACTTCGGCGAGGTGCTGCTGCGCGGGGACGGTGGCAGCGGCTACGTGCGCGTGGACTGGTACACGCCCAAGGGCCTGGGCACCTGGGGCGACGGACGCCTCACGATCCTGGGCACCGAGGGCTATATCGAGCTGCGCAAGTACATCGACATCGCCGGGCGACCGGGCACGGACCATCTCTTCCTCGTCGACCACCACCAGACGCGCCACATCGACTGCAGCGACCAGGTGCTGCCCTACGGCCCGCGGCTGCTCGAAGACGTCCGCCACCGCACCGAGACCGCCATGACGCAGGCGCACTGCTTCCTGGCCACGGAACTGGCGCTGAAGGCCGAGGCGATGGCGGTGCGCCTGACGGGGTGAGTTCGAGCGAGCGGGCATTCAGGCCGGGAACGGCTCGGCGATGATGTCCTTGTGGGATGTCATCAGTGACTGTTTCCGGCTGTCGTCATCAGCGAGCTGATGCGCCCGGTGTCCGACCCGGGAGTCGACGCCCGGGCGGCCCGGCAGACCGGACTGTGCATCAGCGTGGTCACCGTCGACGAGCTCGTCTTCGGGCTGCGCCGCCGGGGCAGACCCCGGCTCGACGCCTGGTTCGACCGCTCCGTCGATCAGCTACGCGTGCTCGACATCACACCGCCCATCCCCGCCGCGCTGGCGAGCTGCGCGCGCTGATGAGGACGTATGATCCAGCGATGTAGCAACGTAGCCGCAAAGCCCGTCCACCCTGGCCATGCCTCATCACACCCTTTCGAGCCGCGAGTTCAACCATGACGTCGGGCGTGCGAAGAAGGCTGCGCTGCAGGGCCCGGTCTTCATCACCGACCGCGGCCGGCCGTCGCACGTGCTCCTGACTGTCGAGGCCTATCGCGCGCTGACCGCGGCGCAGCCGAGCATCGTCGACCTGCTCGCCCTGCCGGGCGCCGAGGACGTCGAGTTCGAACCGGTGCGCGCCACGGGCCCGATCTTTCGCGCGGCGGACCTGGGCTGATGTTCCTGCTCGACACGAACGTCGTCTCGGAACTGCGCAAGGCCAGGGCGGGCAAGGCCGACGCGCACGTCAGCCGGTGGGCTGGGCAGGTGCCGGGCTCTGAGATGTTCCTGTCGGCGGTGTCGGTGCTGGAGCTCGAACTGGGCATCCAGCTCGTCGAGCGCCGGGACGCCCCCCAGGGTGGCGTGCTGCGCATCTGGCTGGAGCGGCATGTGCTGCCCGCCTTCGAGGGCCGCATCCTGGCCATCGACACCGCTGTGGCGCGGCGCTGCGCCGGCTTGCACGTGCCCGACCCGCAGGCCGAGCGCGACGCCCTGATCGCGGCCACGGCCCTGGTTCACGGCCTGACGGTGGTAACGCGCAACGTGAGCGATTTCGAGGCCACGGGCGTGCGACTGATCAACCCCTGGCTCCAAGCTTCCGCCTGAAGCACAGACCCCCCGCCCACGAGGCGGAACGCTCAGGCCCTCATTCTCCCCAAGGTACCGCTGCCCCCGCGTCGATGCCATGGCGCTCGATCGCCGACGTCAACCGACAGCCATCTTGGCACTCTGAGGCCGCTCAACAGGACCTTGAAGCGCCCCAGGATGTACATTTCAACTGTACTTTTGAAGACACACATGGACTCCGTGGAGGCGACATGACGATGGAAACCATCCCGTTCACGCAGTTCCGCAGCCATCTGGCGCAGACGCTGGAGGCCGTCGATCGAGGGTCGGACACTTGTGTCATTTCTCGCCGGGGGCGCCCGGCCGGGGTGTTGATGTCCTACGAGAGCTACCTGGGACTGACCCAGGGTCAGCGCGGCTTTGCGGCCCGCCTGGCGCAATGGCGCCAGGTTGCACAGCCCGTGCTGGGAGGCTGTCGGGCTTGGGGCGCCGAAAGCGAAAATCGGCCCCAGCGAGGCCAGTTCTTGCCGGATTTGCAGGCCCATAGCCCCGCTATGGGCCAAGAAGACGGTAAGAAATGGACCGCTGCGGCCGGTTTTCAGCCGGCGATTCCCAAGTCCGACAGCCTCCCAGAGGCGACGGCGGCCGAGGAAGAACCCTTCACTGACGATCTGCGCGACCGCGAGGTGCGGGAACGCCCGGATCCCTGGGCGGCCTGAATGGCGGGGCCGCCAACGGAGCAACTGAGCTGGTTGCTCGACACCAACATCCTGTCGGAAGCCGCGAAGCCTCGGCCTGACGAGCAGGTGATGCAGCGATTGCAGCGGCATGGACACGAATGCGCGCTTCCGGCGCCCGTCTGGCACGAGTTGCGGTGGGGTTGGCTGCGCATGCCTGACGGGCCGAGAAAGGCCGCCATCGGGGAATTCGTCCACCACGTGGCTGGCGATCTGCCGATCCTTCCCTACGACGCAGCGGCCGCGCGTGTCCACGCCGAGTTGCGCTGGGAAGCCCAGCGCACCGGGCGCACGCTGCCGCACATCGACGCCGAGATCGCTGCGATCGCCATCGCCCGCGGGCTCACGCTCGTCACACGCAACCTGAGGGACTACGAAGGCATCGCCGGCCTTCGCGTGTCCAACTGGTTTGGTCAGTCCGCTGGATGAGTTGACAGAGGCTTTGACGCGTGAGAGCGCCCCAAGGGCCGGGCGTTGCCCGTCCCTGCCCCCAGCCGGGGCGCCGTTGGCGATGCGCCGGCCCGGCCTCACCTGGTTGCCGCCTCACACCCGCCAGGGCACCGCCGCTTCGGCCTCGATGCCATAGCGCTCGATCGCCTGCGCGCAGGCGGCGCGCGGCAGGCGGCCCTGGGTGGCCAGCGCGTCCAGCGCGGCCAGCACCACGTGGTGGCGGCCGATCTCGAAGAAGCTGCGCAGCTCGGCGCGCGTGTCGCTGCGGCCGAAGCCATCGGTGCCCAGCACGGTGAGCCGGGCCTCGAGGTGGGGGGCGATGGTCGCCGGCCAGGCGCGCACCCAGTCGCTGACGGCCACCACCGGGGCGGTGCCGGGCAGCAGGCGCTGCAGGTGGCTGGTGCGCGGCGCCTCGCCCGGGTGCAGGCGCTGGTGGCGCTCGGCCTCGCGCGCGTCGCGCGCGAGCTCGCCGTAGCTGGTGGCGCTGTACACCTCCACCTGAACGCCCCAGTCCTCGCGCAGCAGCCGGGCGGCGGCCAGGGCCTCGGCCAGCAGGGTGCCGGAGCCGAGCAGGCGCACGCGCGGGGCGTCCGTGGCCGCGGCCTCGCCGCAGTCCTCCACCCGCACCAGCCCGCGCACGATGTCGTCCTCGCAACCCGGCGCCATCGACGGCTGGGGCTGGTTCTCGTTCATCAGCGTGACGTAGTAGAAGACGTCGCGCTGCTCCTGCAGCATCTCGCGCATGCCGTGGTGCACGATCACGGCCATCTCGGCCGCGGTGGCGGGGTCGTACGCGCGGCAGTTCGGCACCTGGGCGGCCACGAGCAGGCTGTGGCCGTCCTGGTGCTGCAGGCCCTCGCCGCCCAGCGTGGTGCGGCCGGCGGTGGCGCCGAGCAGGAAGCCGCGCGCGCGCTGGTCGGCGGCGGCCCAGATCGCGTCGCCCACGCGCTGGAAGCCGAACATCGAGTAGTAGATGTAGAAGGGCAGCATCGGCACGCCGTGCGCGCTGTAGCTGGTGGCCGCGGCCGTCCAGCTGGCCAGCGCGCCGGCCTCGCTGATACCCTCCTCGAGGATCTGGCCGTCCAGGGCCTCGCGGTAGCTCAGCACCGAGCCGATGTCCTCGGGCTCGTAGCGCTGGCCGGCGCTGGAGTAGATGCCCACCTGCTTGAACAGGTTGGCCATGCCGAAGGTGCGCGCCTCGTCGGCGACGATGGGCACCACGCGCGGGCCGAGCGCGGCGTCCTTCAGCAGCGCGCCCAGCAGGCGCACGAAGGCCATCGTCGTCGACATCTCCTTGCCCGCGGCCTGCAGCGCGAAGCCGGCCACCTCGGCCAGCGCCGGCACCGCCACCGGCGCGGCGGCGGCCTGGCGCGCCGGCAGGTAGCCGCCCAGCGCGGCGCGGCGCGCGTGCAGGTAGACGATCTCGGGGCTGTCGTCGGCCGGACGCACCAACTCCAGCGCCTGCGCCTGCTCGTCGCTCAGCGGCAGCGCGAAGCGGTTGCGGAAGGCTAGCAGCGCGTCGCGGTCCAGCTTCTTCTGCTGGTGCGTGGTCATCTTGCCCTGCCCGGCCTCGCCCATGCCGTAGCCCTTCTTCGTCTGGGCCAGGACGACCACCGGCTGCCCGCGGTGGGCGGCGGCCGCGGCATAGGCGGCGTGGATCTTGACCAGGTCGTGCCCGCCGCGCTTGAGGCGGTCGATCTGCTCGTCGGTCAGGCCCTGGGCCAGCGCCGCGAGCTCGGGCGACTGGCCGAAGAAGTGCTCGCGGTTGTAGCGCCCGTCCTTGGCGGCGAAGGTCTGGAACTGGCCGTCCACGGTCTGCGCGAAGGCGCGCGCGAGCGCGCCCTGGGTGTCGCGCGCGAACAGGCCGTCCCAGTCCGAGCCCCAGACGAGCTTGATCACGTGCCAGCCGGCGCCGGCGAACAGCGCCTCGAGCTCGTCGATGATGCGACCGTTGCCGCGCACCGGGCCGTCCAGGCGCTGCAGGTTGCAGTTGACCACCCACACCAGGTTGTCCAGACCCTCGCGCGCGGCCAGCGTCAGCGCCGACATGCTCTCGGGCTCGTCCATCTCGCCGTCGCCGAACACGCCCCAGACCGTGCGCCCGGCCGTCTGCAGCAGGCCGCGGTGCTGCAGGTAGCGCATGAAGCGCGCCTGGTAGATGGAGCTGATCGGCCCGAGCCCCATCGAGCCGGTGGGGAACTGCCAGAAGCCCGGCATCAGCCAGGGGTGGGGGTAGCTGGACAGGCCGCGCGCGCCCGCGCGGGCGGCGGCGATCTCCTGCCGGTAGTGGGCCAGGTCATGCTCGGACAGGCGCCCTTCCAGGAATGCGCGCGCGTAGACCCCGGGGGCCGAATGCGGCTGGAAGAAGACGAGGTCGCCCGCGGTGATGCGGCCCTGCGCGTCGGCGGCCGCGGCGCGGAAGAAGTGGTTGAAACCCACCTCGAACAGGTCGGCCGCGCTGGCATAGCTGGCGATGTGGCCGCCGAGCTCGCCGTGCGCGGCGTTGGCACGCACCACCATGGCCAGCGCGTTCCAGCGCATGATCGAGGCCAGGCGCTCCTCCAGCGCCAGGTCGCCCGGGAAGCGCGGCTGGCGCTCGGCCGGGATGGTGTTGACGTAGGGCGTGCCGCGCGCCGGCTGCCAGCCCACCGCGGGCGCGCGCGCCATCGCCGCGAGCGCGTCCATGATCTGCCGCACCCGCTGCGGCCCGGCCTCGCGCAGCAGCGCCTGCAGCGCCTCGCGCCACTCGGCGGTCTCGGTGAGGTCGGGGTCGGCCTCGGCCGGCGCCGGCGGCCAGGCGGCCGGGGCTGCCGCGCCGGGCGGCACGGCAGCCAGCGCTGTGAGGTGCGGGTGGATGGATTCGTCGCTCATGGCCGGGCGCTCCTTCGGGTACACGGCACTGTAGGCAGGAGCGGGCGGCAGGAGTTGTCGAAATGGTCGCATCCACGGCCAGTCAGCAGCACAATATGCCGCCATCAAGATCTCGCTCAGCATGAAAGACCTGGACCCCACCGACCTGCGCATCCTCGAGCAGCTGCAGGCCGACGCCAGCCTGTCCAACGTCGAGCTCGCGCGCCGCGTGCACCTGTCACCCTCGCCCTGCCTGGCGCGGGTGCGCGCGCTCGAGGCGCGGGGCCTGATCCGGCAGTACGTGGCGCTGCTGGACGCGCCGCAGCTCGGCCTGCACCTGAACGTCTTCATCTCCATCAGCCTGAAGCAGCAGAGCCGCGAGGCGCTGCAGGCCTTCGAGGACCGCGTCTGCGCGCGCGAGGAGGTGATGGAGTGCTACCTGATGACCGGCGACGCCGACTACCTGCTGCGGGTGGCCGTGCCCGACATGCCAGCGCTGGAGAGTTTCATCCTCGAGCAGCTCTCGCCCATCGCCCAGGTCGAAAAGATCCGCTCGGCCTTCGCGCTGAAGCAGGTGCGCTACAAGACGGCGCTGCCGCTGCGGCGAGGGGCGTGAAACGATGACGGCGCGCACGGGCGACGTCGACCTGCAGGTCGAACGGCCGCCACGCGCCCGCCCGCTCCGCTCAAGGCAGCCAGGGGTTGATGACCGGCGTGCCGGCGCCCTGGAAGGGGCTCGTGTCGCGGGTGGCCACAGCCAGTCCGTGGGTGGCCGCGATGGCGGCCATGTAGCCGTCTGCAGCGCCGATGGCCAGGCCTGCGGCGCGCGACTTGGCCATCAGGGCTGCGTAGGCTTGGGTGCAAGCCATGTCGAAGGCAAGGACTCGGCCGGCAAACAGAGACAGCACACGCTTTTCCAGGTCGTCCTGCAGCCTGGCACGCCGCTTGCCGGCAGGCAGCAATGCCGCGCCCGCGCGCAGTTCTGCCACGGTGATCGCCGACACGAACAACGTCTCCATGGGTTGGGCGTCGATCCATGCGACGACCCGTGGCTCCGGCGCCCGGCGCAGGGGCTCCGACAGCACGTTGGTGTCGAGCAGGATCATTCGAAACTCACCGGTCCTGCGGGCGTTCGGTCGCGCACCTGCTCGAACACGACGAACTCCTCGTCGCTCAGCTTCGCCTGCCTGCCCATCTCGACCAGGAGCGAACCCAGTTTCACGCTCCCTTGGGGACGGACGGCGGATTCGAGGATCGCCCGGACCTCGGCCTCCATGCTCTGACCGTGCGAAACGGCCCGCGCCCGCAGCGCTCGATGGATTTCATCTGGAAGATTGCGAACGGTCAGCATGGCCATCACGAACACCTCGCAAGAAACACAAACGCAAGACCTGGACTTTTTCGCGAGCATCTGTCTACGTGCAGCACAACAAGTGCATGCAGTTTATGTTGGCGCCTTCACATCGTCGATATGGGCACCGAGCATCGGGACTTGCCCGCGGGCTCGCTCAATCGTCCAACAGCCGCACCTTCACGCTGCGCCCCTTGATCTTGCCGCCCGACAGCCGTCGCTGCACCTGCGCGGCGACAGCCCGCTCCACCGCGACGTAGGTGGAGAACTCGTTGACGCTGATCTTGCCGACCTGCGTCGCCGCGAAGCCCAGGTCCTTGGTCAACGCGCCCAGCACGTCACCGGCGCGGATCTTCTCCTTGCGGCCACCGAGGATCTGCAGCGTAACCATGGGCGGGCGCAACGGCCCGCCCGGGGCCGGTGTCAGGGTGTCGAGCGCAAACCACTCGGAGGTGAAGCCGCCGGCATGCTCGATCTCGCCCACCCGCGCCATCTCGTCCATGCTGGCCAGGCTGAAGGCCCAGCCGGCCTCGTCGGCCCGGCCGGTGCGGCCGATGCGGTGCGTGTGCGTGGCCACGTCGGGCGTGACGTCCACGTTGATCACCGCCTCCAACTGCTGGATGTCGAGTCCCCGCGCCGCGAGGTCGGTGGCCACCAGCACGCTGCAGCTGCGGTTGGCAAAGCGCACCATCACCTGGTCGCGGTCGCGCTGGTCGAGCTCGCCGTGCAACTCCAGCGCGACGAAGCCCTGGGCGCGCAGCACCTGCACCAGGTCGTGACACTGGCGCCGGGTGTTGCAGAAGGCCAGGGTGCTGACCGGGCGGTGGTGGGCCAGCAGCAGCGACACGGCGTGCAGGCGCTCGCTCTCGGTGACCTGGTAGAAGCGCTGGCGGATCTGCGTGGGCGCGGGTGCCTCGGTCAGCCTCACCTCCCGCGGCGTGCGCAGCAGGGCCGCGCTGAGCTTGGCGATGCCCGGCGGGTAGGTGGCCGAGAACAGCAGCGTCTGCCGCGCCTTCGGGCACTGCCGGGCCACCTTGGCGATGTCGTCGGCGAACCCCATGTCGAGCATGCGGTCGGCCTCGTCCAGCACCAGGGTGTTCAAGGCCTCCAGCTGCAGGCTGCCACACTCAAGCAGGTCGAGAATGCGGCCCGGCGTGCCCACCACGACATGGGCACCGTGTTCCAGGCTGGCCCGCTGCGGGCGCATCGTGACGCCGCCGCACAGGGTCAGCACCTTCAGGTTGTCCTCGGCGCGGGCCAGGCGGCGCAGTTCTTGCGTCACCTGGTCGGCCAACTCCCGCGTGGGGCACAGCACCAGCGCCTGCACCGCAAAACGCCGCTGGTTCAGATTGGCCAGCAAGGCCAGGGCGTAGGCCGCGGTCTTGCCGCTGCCGGTGCGGCCCTGGGCGATCAGGTCGTGCCCGGCCAGGGCCAGCGGCAGGCTGGCGGCCTGGATGGGCGTCATCGTCTCGTAGCCCAGACGCTGCAGATTCTCCAGCGTGGCAGGGGGCAGGGGCAAGGTCGCGAACGACGTTGACGGCGGGGGCGTCGAAGATTGAACGATCATGCGCGATTATCGAGAGGCTGCGCGCGGCCACCCAACGGCGCCGATGGCGGCACATCCACTTCTGCACATGTCCAAGAACCCCCCTGACGCCCCCCCTACAAGCACCTGCCCGACCCGCGGCACGCCACGCGCATCCCGCCCCACCTGAGCCCGGCGCAGTGGAGCCGCCTGCGGGAAGCCGCCTACGCCCTGCCCCAGGTGCTGCGACCGGCGGACCTCGGTCTGGAGGAGGACGGCCGCACGGATACCCGGCTCGATGCCATGGGCCTGGTGCAGCTGCAGAGGGCGCTCTCCGGCGCGCGGCCCAGCCGCTGGATCGCCCCCGCCGCGATGGACGCGGCACTGGCCCACCTCGACGCCGTGGGCACCGGACCCGACGCGCGGCCCCTGATGCTCGCGCGCGGCGCCACGCTCGAAGGCCTGGGCCTGGTGCGGCACGGCGGCGTGTGGACCCGACAGGCGACCGAGACCCTGCACCTGGCCGAGCCCGGCTGGGCGGTGGCCGTCGCCTTCCGCCTGCCCGTGGACGAATCGCCGGTCTGGGCCTTCTTCCGCGACGGCGACGCAGCAGCCCTGCTGGCGGCGCTGGGCCCGGTGCCGCCCTGGCCGCACGCCGCCGAACTCACCGCGCACCTGAACGGCCTGGTCGAGCGCAGCCGGGAGTTCAAGCCACACCACCTGGCCTCGCTGCTGCCACGCCTGCAGGCCGAGTGCGCGACGCCCAGGACGCTGGCCGAGCTCCGGCAGGGCAGCAGCCGCGCGCAGGACCGCTGGGAGCACCTGGTGGCCGAGCTCGACACCCTGGTGCGGCTGAACGAGGAGCTCGCCTTCCAGGGCTACCCCGACACCTTCGAGACCGCCCGCCGACTGCAGCGCAGCGTCACGCTCTACGTGGGCCCGCCCAACAGCGGCAAGACGCACGCGGCCTTCGAGCGGCTGGCCCAGGCCCTGGACGGCGCCTACCTCGCGCCGCTGCGGCTGCTGGCGCTGGAGGGCCGCGACCGGCTGGCCGCGCGCGGCGTGCCCTGCTCACTGCTGACCGGGGAGGAGAACGTGCCCGCCCCAGGGGCGCGTGTGGTGTCGAGCACCATCGAGATGGTGCAAACGCGCCAGGCCATCGATGTGGCCGTGATCGACGAGGCGCAGATGATCTTCGACCCCTCGCGCGGCTGGGCCTGGACGCAGGCCATCGTGGCCGTGCCGGCCAATGAGGTGATCATCATCTGCAGCGATTACGCGGTGGCCGCCATCGAGAACCTGCTGGGCCTGTGCGGCGAGCGCTGCAAGGTGCGCCGCTTCGAGCGCATGCAGCACGTAGCCCTGCTGCCGCGCCCGGTGCCCATCTCGCGTCTGGCGCCTGGCGACGCGGTGGTCGCCTTCAGCCGGCGCGACGTGCTGCGGCTGCGTGACCGCATCGCCGCCGACGGCCACGCGGTGTCGGTGATCTACGGCGCGCTGCCGCCCGAGGTGCGCCGGCGCGAAGCCGAACGCTTCGCCAGCGGCGAGAGCCGGATCCTGGTGGCCACCGACGCCATCGGGATGGGCCTGAACCTGCCGATCCGCCGCGTGCTGTTCAGCACCATGAGCAAGTTCGACGGCCAGGACGACCGTGTGCTGACCGAGTCGGAAGTGCACCAGATCGCCGGGCGCGCGGGGCGTTACGGCCTGCACGAGGAGGGCTTCGTCGGCGTGCTGGACGACGCCGAGCCCACGGCCCTGCGGGTGCTGAAGGACCTGCTGCCCCGGACGCCGCGTGCGCCGCGCGACTTCAAGGCGCCGGTCGCGCCCAACGGCTGGCATGTCGACACCATCGCCGCGCACCTGCAGCGCAACCGGCTGCGCGAGGTGCTGGGCGTCTTCGTCGAGCAGTTGCGGCTGGACGACGCGCACTTCGCCGTGGCCGAGCTCGAGCAGATGCTGGAGCTGGCCGAGCAACTCGATCGCAGCGCGGGCCGGCTGACGCTCAAGGAGCGTTTCCTCTACGCCCAGGCGCCAGTCGACACGCGCAGCCCCACCCAGGTGCAGGAGTTCCTGGAATGGAGCGCGCGCCACGCGCGCACCGGCGCAGCCGGCCGGCCGTGGTTCCTCGATGCGGTGGACGGGCACAGCCGGCTGGACCGCATGGAAGAAGCACTTCGGGCCTGCACCTTGTGGCTATGGCTGGACCTGCGCTTTCCCGGGGTCTACGGCCACGTCGACGAGGTCGTGGCGCTGCGCCACGACCTCAACGACGGCATCGAGCGGCAACTCCAGGGCAAGCGCCCGCTGGCACAGGTGCGCACACGCGGGCGGCGTTGAGGGGGCGCCACGGGCGCCAAGCCTTCGCTCGCCTCAGCCCGCCTCCATCAGCTCCGCAGCCCGCGTGCCGATCAGCGCGCAGGTGGCCATGGTCGCGACGGTGACGATCTCCGGCATGATGGAACTGTCGGCCACGCGAAGACGGCGCACGCCGTTGACGCGCAGTTGCGGGTCGACGACGGCCTGGGCGTCGCGGCCCATGCGCGCGGTGCCGCTGGCGTGGAAGAAGGTGGTCGCGCCGTCGCGCACGAATTTCACGAGGTCCTCGCCCTGCAGGGCCTTGCCGGGCACGACCTCGCGCTTGGCGAACTCGCGCAGCGGCGCGGCATTGCCGATCTCACGGCACATCTCGATGCCGCGCGCCATCGAGCGCACGTCGTCGGGGTGGCTGAGGAAGTTGGCTTCCACGCGCGGCGCCTCGGAAGGGTTGTTCGAGCGCAGCCAGACGCGGCCGCGGCTCTTGGGCGCCACCATGCCGGCGCACAGCGCCCAGGAGTTGCCCGGCGGCTTGTACTGCGCGCCGATCACGTCGCTCGTGTAGGGCAGCTCGATCTGCACGAGGTTCATGTCCGGCGCCGCGAGCGCCGGGTCGCTCTTCCAGAAGCCCGAGGCCTCGGCGCCGGAGTTGCGGTGCTCGATCGGCACCGGCGACTCCCACAGGCAGCCACCGTGCAGCAGGTGGTCCTGGAAGTTGCGGCCGACCTCGGGGGCGTGCACGCGCGCGCGGATGCCGTGCTCGCGCAGGTGCGCCTCGTCGCCGATGCCGCTGAGCATCAGGATCTTGGCCGAGCGGATGCCGCCGGCGCTCAACACCACCTCGCGTGAGGCGCTCAGCCGGATCAGCCTGTCATGTCGCACCGCCTCGACACCGGTCACCGCTTCGCCCTCGAAGGTCAGGCGATCGACGTGGACACCGGTGAGCAGCGTGACGTTCGGCTGCGCCAGCACCGGGTACAGGAAAGCGCGCGCCAGATTGTGGCGCTGGCCCTGGCGGATGATGTGGTTCATCAGCGCAAAGCCGCCAGCGCTCTCCTCCCGCGCGCCGTTCAGGTCGTCGAACACCGGCAGGCCCAGACTGCGGCAGGCCGCCAGCATGGCCGGGGCCACCGGGTGCGGGTTTTGCGAGGGTTCGCACCAGACGGGGCCGCCCTTGCCGCGGTAGCGCGGGCTGTCCGGGCCCTGCCAGTTCTCGATCGACTTGAACAGCCCCAGGCAATGCTCGTAGCCCCAGCGCGTATCGCCGGTGACCTGCGCCCAGCCCTCGAGGTTGGGCCTGGGGGGGCGCACCCAGATGGTCGCGTTGATGCTGCTGCCGCCGCCCACGACCCGGCCCATGTGCTCGGCGATGGCACGGCCGTTGGTGCTGGCCGAGGGCTCGGCCATGTCGCCCCAGTCGCGCTCGGTGCCCAGGTTCAGGAACCACACGCGCGGGTCCAGGACGGTGGGCGCGGTGTCCCAATCGCCGGCCTCGAGCATCAGGATCTGCAGGTTCGGGTTCTTCGCCAGACGGCCGACCAGTGCACAGGCCGCGCTGCCGGTGCCGACGACGATGACGTCGTAGCGGGGCAAGAGCTTGGCCGCGCGCTCAGCCTGGTTGCTGCGGATGGCCTGCAGCGTGTCGGCCAGCGCCACGGCAGCGCCCGCGCCCAGGCCCAGCGCGGCGGCGGCCTGCAGGAAGCGCCGGCGACCGATGCGGCCTTTCAGGCAGGCGTGCTCGAGCGATTCCAGCAGGCGCGAGCGGTCGATGCCGCTCGCAGGGGTGAGGGGTCGGGACATGAGGGGTCTCCTGGTGCGATCGTTCTGTCCGTGGGATGCTGTACGTGGGATCGAGGCCGGATGCCGACGCGCGAGACACGTACACGCACGCCGCCCGCTGAATCTGCCCGAACCGCCCTGGCCGCGCTATCCGCCGATGGCGGGATCGGGCCACGCCTCATCCACTGCTGGCGGTGACGCGCCGGCGCGTGTCTCGCGGCAACTCCGCGAACGCGGCCTTGTAGTACTGGGAGAACCGGCCGAGATGCGCGAAGCCATGTGCCAGGGCGACCTCGGTGACGTCGTCCTCGGGTCGGTGGATCAGACTGCAGCGGGCACTCTCGAGGCGCCGCCGCCGCAGCCAGGCCATCGGCGACAGACCGAACCACCGGTGCATCCGGTCGGTGAACTGACGCGGGCTGAGCGCCACCACCGCCGCCAACTCCTCCAGCGACAGCGGCCGCGACAGGTGCGCATCGACGTAGGCCAGAAGTCGCTCACGGCGCTGGCCGTCACGCCCGCAGGACGCCCCGAGGACGGGAGCGGACGGATCGATGGGACGATCCCGCAAGGGGGCGGCTTCCGCGCGGCCTCCCTCGACGGCGTCAGGGCTGCCGGTGGGATCCTCGCCGTCGCCCCACAGGGCCGCAGCGCCCTGGCGGGCCGACGATGGGTCGACGCCGGCCTGCGCGAGCAACTGCAGCCCGAGGAACTGCGCCATGGAGGACTCGACCTGACCGAGCCAGGGTCGCAGCGCGGGCGTGTGGGCGACGCCGTGCGCGTAGGCGCAGAACGCATCGAGTTGCACCTGCCACAACTGGGCCTCGGCGAGACCCATCTTGTGCGCAGGCACGCGCAGGAAACGCGCCGTCTGCGGCCCAAGTCCGGATCCGGACCCGGCGATGGGCCCTCGGGCACCCGCAGCGGCGTGCGAACACGCCGTCCCGCCGACCTCGATGCCCGTGAGCGCCTGGGCCAGCAGCGCGTGGGGCACGCGCAGGATCACCTGCTCGCACCCGGCCGACCAGCGCAGCGACACACTGCGGCGCGGGTTGCTGATCAGCACCTCCCCGGGGCCGAGCGCATGCCGCAGGCCGTCGGAGACCACCTCGATGGCCCCCTTGCGCGCGTAGTGCACGAGCAGGAAGTCGTCGTAGGCCTGGGGCAGGATCTCCACCTCGTCGCCATACCGCATCGAGTACAGCGCCAGCCGGGGTGTGGCCAGCTTGAAGACGTCGGTGTCCACCGCCGCCGCGCCCGCCCAACGCAGCAGGTAATCCGACAACTCGTCGGCGATGAGTGCGTGGCTCTCGACCCGCTCGTGCGAGCGCAGGACACGATGTGCGTAAAGACCCGGCAGCGTCGACATGGCGCGATTCACCCCATCGGCCCGGAGTATGCTCAGTCCACCACGCGAAAGCGCCTAGGGATTGCACCAGTGGCCTTGCGCGTCGAGTCCGGCACGAACGCCGCCCCTGCGCACGACCCAGCCCCGATCCCCCATGCCCGACACCCCCTTCGAGATCCTCGACCCTCGCTTCGAGCGCCTGGCGCTGGCCCATGTCCACCTCGAGCATCTGGCCGGCGGCTGCCGCTGGGCCGAGGGCCCCACCTACGTGCCGGCCGGGCGCTACCTGCTGTGGTCGGACATCCCCAACGATCGGGTGATGCGCTGGGACGAGACCGACGGCTCGGTGTCGGTCTTCCAGCAGCCGGCCTGGCACCCCAACGGCCACACGCTGGACCGCCAGGGCCGGCTGGTGAGCTGCGAGCACCGCGGCCGCTGCGTCTCGCGCACCGAGCACGACGGCCGGCGCACCGTGCTGGCCGAGGCCTTCGAGGGCCGGCGCCTGAACTCGCCGAACGATGTCGTCGTGAAGTCCGACGACAGCATCTGGTTCACCGACCCGACCTACGGCATCGACGGCGACTACGAGGGCGACGCCGCGGTCTCGGAGGTCGACGCTTCCAACGTCTACCGGATCGACCCGCACACCGGGCAGGTCACGCGGGTCGTGAGCGACATGGTGCGCCCCAACGGCATCGCCTTCTCGCCCGACGAGCGCTGGCTCTACGTCGTCGACACCGGCGCCTCGCACCTGCCCGGCGGGCCACGGCTGGTGCGGCGCTACGGCCTGGCCGCCGACGGGCTCGGCGTGGTCCCGGGAAAAGACCTCGCCCACAGCACCGCCGGCTTCTTCGACGGCCTGCGGGTCGACACGCAGGGGCACCTGTGGATCGCCGCGGGCGACGGCGTGCACTGCCACGCCCCGAACGGCACGCTGATCGGCAAGGTGCGGGTGCCCGAGGTCGTGGCCAACGTCGCCTGGGGCGGGCCCAAGCGCAACCGCCTGTTCATCTGCGCGACGACGTCGCTGTACGCGGTCTACGTCAACGCGCGCGGCGCGAGCTGGCCCACGGCAGTGGCGTGACCGACGTGTCGGGCGTGACCCCTCTGGCGGCGGACACCGGCGCATCCGTCCTGGCCCCACCGCCGTCGTGACGACGGAACGAACGGCCGCGGCGCCCATGCCGGCCCCGCACTCGGGACACGGGGTCAGTACCGCCCGGTGATCCCGGCCAGGCGCAGGTAGACGTTGGCGATCCAGGCCACCGCGGCGCGCGAGGCCCAGCCGCGCAGGCCGCGCGGCACGGGCGGCGCGGTCACCTCGGTGGAGGCGGCAAACGCCGCCTCCAGCCGCATCTGCAGGTCCGCCGCCACGTCGGGGTCGAGCACGACGACGTTGGCCTCCATGTTCAGCAGCAGCGACAGCGGGTCGATGTTGGAGCTGCCCACCGTCACCCAGTGCCCGTCGACCACCGCCACCTTGGCGTGCAGGAAGGCGGGCGTGTACTCGTGGACCTGGATGCCGCTTCCCAGCATCTCGTCGTAGAGCACGCGCGCGGCCAGGGCCGCGATGCGGTAGTCGATGCGACCCTGCATCAGCAGACGCACGCGCACGCCCCGCCTCGCCGCACGGCGCAAGGCTCGGCGGAACAGCCGCCCCGGGTAGAAGTAGGAGCAGGCGATGTCGATCTGCGATCGCGCGCGCGAGATCGCCTCGATATAGGCGCGCTCGATCGCACGGCGCTGGGTGAGGTTGTCGCGCACGACCAGGGCGGCGCGCACCGGTGGCAGCCGCGCCAGCGCGCGCAGCGCCTCGGCCCGGCGCTCACCCTCGGCAGGCCCGACCACCACGGTGCGCAGCCACTGCAGGGCGCGTCGTGCGCGCCGGCCGGGTGACGGCGGCCGCGTGCGCATCTCGCGCACCAACTCCAGCGTGCGCTGCACCGGCTCGGCACTGCGTGCCAGCAGCGCGGCTTCGTGGCGCCAGCCGCGCCGCGCCACTGCCGCGCGGGTCCACAAGGCCTGCGTCAGGTGCTGCACGTCCGCGGCCACCGGCCCGTCGAGTTCAAGCGCGAAGTCCAGCCGCGGCGCCTCGCTCCAGCCATGCTGGATGTCGAAGCGGTCGTCGATGACGTTGACGCCGCCGACGAAGGCCAGCCGCGCATCGACGGCGCACAGCTTCTGGTGCATGCGGCGCAACTGCCCTGGCTGCAGCCAGGCCCACCAGCGGTCCAGCGGACGGAAGACCTCCAGCCGCACGGCGCTGCCCGCGAACCAATGACGCAGCACCGCGATGCGGCCGCTGGTGCCGAAGCCGTCGACGACCACGTGCACCGCCACCCCACGCGCGGCGGTGGCGATCAGCGCGTCAGCCATGCGACGGCCGGCCGGGTCGTCGCAGAAGATGTAGGTCGCGAGCCAGACCTCCTGCCGCGCCGCGGCGAAGGCCTGCTCCATCGCCGGGAAGAGCTCGTCCCCGCCGCCCAGCAGGCGCACCCCATGCCCGCCCTGGAAGCGCGATGACAGGTGGCCGAGCGCGCCCTGCGGCACACGCACCGCACCTTCAGGCGCTTGCGTACGGTCGGGACGATGTGACGTGTCGGTGGACGACGGATCCGTGCGGCCGGTGACGATGGCCTCTCGGCTGGCATCGACCGAAGGGGTCGGCCCAGGGCCGGGCTGCGGCGCCAGGGGCGGCTCGGCGTCCTTCACAGCGATCGGCCGAGAAAGCCGCGGTCAGTCCGCCGCCAGTTCGACCACCAGCGGCAGGTGGTCGGACCAGCGGGCCCAGGCGACGCCACGGGGCACGTGCGCCGCGGTGCAGGTCAGCCCGCGGGTGTAGACCCGGTCGAGCGCGAACACCGGCACCCGGGCCGGGAAGGTGGGCGCAGGCGCGGGCAGCAGCGGCCGCGGGTCCAGGGCGCGCCGCAGCCCGATGCCGCGCATGGGGTCGTCGAGCTTCTCGCCCCAGTCGTTGAAGTCGCCCGCCACCAGCAGCGGCTCGCCGGCGGGCACCTCGGTCTGCAGGAAGCGCGCCAGGCGCTGCACCTGGCGCACACGGCTGGCGTGGGCCAGGCCGAAGTGCGCCACCACCGCGTGCACGCGCCGCCCGGCCCACTGCACCGGCACGTGCAGCAGGCCGCGCTGCTCGAAGCGGTGGTCGCTGACGTCGTGGTGCCCGACGTCGCCGATGGGCCAGCGGCTGAGCAGCGCATTGCCGTGCTCGCCGTGGCGCGTGACGGCATTGGTGCGGTAGGCCACGGCGTAGCCTTCGGGTGCGAGGAACTCGGCCTGCCCGGCCTCGGGCCAACCCTGGGCCTTGCGCCGGAAGTGCTGCGCGTGCCGGTGGTGGAACAGCCGCACCTCCTGCAGCGCGACGAGGTCGGCAGCGAAACCCTGCACCGCCTGGCCGAGGTTGTGGATCTCCAGCCGCTTGCGCGGGCCCACGCCTCGCACGCCCTTGTGGATGTTGTAGGTGACCACGCGCAGGCGGTCCGGCGCAGGTGGGGCCAGGGCAGCGCCCGGCCCGACCCCCGTCGTGCGGGACTGCATTCGACCGGGAGGATTCAGGGGAGACGGGCTGTCGGCAGGCATCACCCGCGGAAGGCTACACGAAACGCGGCAATTGCAGGATGGCCTCGGCGTTGCTGGGGGAGAAGCAGTGGTCGGCGGCCTCGCGCCAGGGCAGCCAGCGGTGTTGCAAGTGCTCGCGCGGGTTCAGCGTCACGACCGTGTCGGGCGGCACGCGCAGCCCGAACACGTGCTCGGTGTTGTGCGTGACGCCCGGGGCGTAACGGTGCCGCCACACCGGGTAGATCTCGTAGACGTTGCGCAAGCCCCAGTCACGCAGCGCCTCGAGCGGCACCGCCGGCGAGCCCACCACGATGCCGGTCTCCTCGGCCACCTCGCGCACCGCCGTCTCCTGCAGCGGCTCGTCCAGCCGGTCCTTCGAGCCGGTGACGCTCTGCCAGTAGCCGGGCTTGTCGGCGCGCTCGATCAGCAGCACGTCCAAGGCGGCGGTGTGGATCACCACCAGCACCGACTCGGGGATCTTGGGCGGGCGGGGGGGTGCGGTCATCGATGCAGCGTCGGGAACCGATGCGTCGGGCGGGAGCCGACCCGCCACCGCTCAAGCCACCTGCGGGTTGCGCAGCCGGATGTGCAGCTCGCGCAGCTGGCCCTCGTCGACGCGGCTGGGCGCGCCGGTGAGCAGGCACTGCGCGCGCTGCGTCTTCGGGAAGGCGATGACGTCGCGGATGGACTCCGCACCAGCCATCAGCGTGGCGATGCGGTCCAGACCGAAGGCCAGACCTCCGTGCGGCGGGGCGCCGTACTGCAGGGCGTCCAGCAGGAAGCCGAACTTCACGCGCGCCTCGTCGGGTGTGATCTTCAGCGCGTCGAACACCTTGCGCTGGACCTCGGCGCGGTGGATACGCACCGAGCCGCCGCCGATCTCCCAGCCGTTGAACACCATGTCGTAGGCCTTGGACAGGCAGGCGCCCGGATCGGTGTCCATCAGGTTCTCATGTCCGTCCTTGGGGCTGGTGAAGGGGTGGTGCACCGCCGTCCAGCGGCCGGCCTCCTCGTCGCGCTCGAACATGGGGAAGTCCACCACCCACAACGGCGCCCAGCGGTCCTCGAACAGGCCATGCGAGCGGCCGAACTCGCTGTGCCCGATCTTCACGCGCAGCGCGCCGATGGCGTCGTTGACGACCTTGGCCTTGTCGGCACCGAAGAAGATCAGGTCGCCGTTGCGCGCGCCGGTCTTGGCGATCACCTGCTCGATCGCGCTGTCGTGCAGGTTCTTCACGATCGGGCTCTGCAGGCCGTCACGACCCCTGCCGGCGTCGTTGACCTTGATCCAGGCCAGACCCTTGGCGCCGTAGATCTTGACGAACTCGGTGTAGGCGTCGATCTCGCCGCGCGTCATCTCACTGCCACCTGGCACGCGCAGCGCCACGACCCGCCCGCCCGGGGTGTTGGCCGGGCCGGAGAAGACCTTGAAGTCCACGTCCTTCATCACCGGGGTGAGCTCGGTGAACTCCAGCTTCACGCGCAGGTCGGGCTTGTCGGAGCCGTACCTGGCCATCGCCTCGCCGTAGGTCATCACCGGGTACACCGGCAACTCCACCCCCATGGCGCGGCGGAAGACGTGGCGCACCATGGCCTCGGTGACGGCGCGGATCTCCTCCTCGGTCAGGAAGGAGGTCTCGATGTCGATCTGCGTGAACTCGGGCTGGCGGTCGGCGCGCAGGTCCTCGTCGCGGAAGCACTTGGTGATCTGGTAGTAGCGGTCGAAGCCGGAAACCATCAGCAACTGTTTGAACAGCTGCGGGCTCTGCGGCAGCGCGAAGAAGGTGCCGTCGTGCACGCGGCTGGGCACGAGGTAGTCGCGCGCGCCCTCGGGCGTGCTCTTGGTGAGCATCGGCGTCTCGATGTCGATGAAGCCCTGCTCGTCGAGGAACTTGCGCACCTCGATGGCCACGCGGTAGCGCAGGCGCAGGTTCTTCTGCATCGCCGGGCGGCGCAGGTCGAGCACGCGGTGCGTCAGGCGCACCGTCTCCGACAGGTGGTCGTCGTCCAGCTGGAAGGGCGGCGTCACGCTCGGGTTCAGCACCTCGAGCTCATGGCACAGCACCTCGACCTTGCCGCTGGTCAGGTTGGCGTTCTCGGTGCCGGCCGGGCGCGGGCGGACCTTGCCGACGATCTTCAGGCAGAACTCGTTGCGCACGTCCTCGGCGGTGGCGAACATCTCCGGGCGGTCGGGATCGCACACCACCTGCACCAGGCCCTCGCGGTCGCGCAGGTCGACGAAGATGACGCCGCCGTGGTCGCGACGGCGATGCGCCCAGCCCATCAGCGTGACGGTCTGGCCGAGCAGGGCCTCGCTGACGAGGCCGCAGTAGGTGGTTCTCATGGAAGTCGTTCCGGCGAAGGGGGTGAGGGGATGCCCGGGTGCGGCGGCGCGACCACACCCATGGAGATGATGTACTTCAGCGCCTGATCGACGCTCATGTCGAGTTCGATCACCTCGGCGCGCGGCATCATCAGGAAGAAGCCCGAGGTCGGGTTGGGCGTGGTCGGCACGTACAGGCTGAGGTAGTCGCCCGGCAGGTGGCTCGCCACCTCACCGCCCGGGCGCCCGGTGACGAAGGCCAGGGTCCAGGACCCGTGCCGCGGGTACTGCACCAGCACCGCCTCGCGGAAGGCCTGCCCGCTGCTGGAGAACAGCGTGTCCGAGACCTGCTTGACCGAGTTGTAGATGGACTTGACCAGCGGGATGCGGGTGAGCACCGCATGCCACCAGCGGCCGAACCATTGCCCGACGACGTTGGTGACGAACACGCCGGTCAGCAGCAGCAGCACGGCCAGCACCACGACGCCCAGCCCGGGGATGTGGCGCATCTGCTCGATGGCCGCGTGGGTGTGCGGGGGCAGCACCGCCTGCGTCAGGCCCAGCAGCAAGCCGAACAGGCTGTCCATCGAACCCAGCAGCCAGGTGATGACCCAGATCGTCACGCCGATGGGCAGCCAGGCCAGCAGGCCGGCGATCAGGTACTTCTTCATGCAAGGGCGTTCAAGAGGCGAACCTGCTGCGCCCGTTCGCCACGGACGGACGAGACCACGCGCAAGCGCCGACGGCCCGCGGACGACACCCGGGGCTCAAGGTGACGGCGCCGAGGGCGCGGGCGCAGCCGCTGGTGCGCCGGGCTTGGCTGCAGCGCCGTCGCCGGCCTTGGCGCCAGACGGGGACGATGCGCCGCCATCGGCCGCCTGGCCTGCGGACTTGTCGGCCGACTTGTCCGACGCGCCGTCCGACGACTTCTCGGCGGACGCGCCGCCCCCGCCGTCGGCAGCCGGCTTGTCCTTCTTCGCGCCGCCATCGCGGAAATCGGTGACATACCAACCCGAGCCCTTGAGCTGGAAGCCCGCGGCCGTGACCTGCTTGACGAAGGACGCGGCGCCGCATGCCGGGCACACCGTGAGCAGCGGGTCGGAGATCTTCTGCAGCACGTCCTTGCGGTGGCCGCAGGACTCGCACTTGTAGGCGTAGATCGGCATGGGAGCGTGGCGGTGAGGAAGGGGGCGGGGTGGGCCGGGACGGCAAGGGCGCGGCTGCAAACCTGCGAGCCGTGTCGGTCGCGCTGCGGCCAGATGCGCAGCGCACGCGAAAAACCGCGAATTGTATCGATCGCGTCTGTTCGACGTGCCGGCCGGCTTCGGCCTCGGCGCAGGCTGCGCTCGCGGCGGGAACCCGGCGTCAGCCCCAGAGCCAGAGCCGCACCAGCACCACACCGAGCACGAAGCCCAGCGCCGACCACGCCAGCCCTGACAGCAGCCGGTTGGTGCGCCGCTGCTCGGCCAGCAGCGCCAGCAGCACCGGCGAGTCGTGCTGCGGCGTGCGCTGCAGCGCCTGGTGCGCCAGCCGCGGCAACTCGGGCAGCAGTTGCGCGTAGCGCGGCGCCTCGGCCTTGAAGCGCTCGACCCAGGCGCGCCAGCCCACCTGCTCGCTCATCCAGCGCTCCAGGAAGGGCTTGGCCGTGGTCCACAGGTCGAGTTCCGGGTCGAGCTCGCGGCCCAGGCCCTCGATGTTCAGCAGGGTCTTCTGCAGCAGCACGAGTTGCGGCTGGATCTCGACGTTGAAGCGGCGCGAGGTCTGGAACAGCCGCAGCAGCACCTGGCCGAGCGAGATGTCCTTCAGCGGACGCTCGAACTGCGGCTCGCACACCGCGCGGATCGCGCTTTCCAGGGCATCCACCCGCGTGTTCTGCGGCACCCAGCCGGACTCGACGTGCAGCTCCGCCACGCGCTTGTAGTCGCGCCGGAAGAAGGCGATGAAATTCTGCGCCAGGTAATCCTTGTCGCGCTCGGTCAGCGTGCCGATGATGCCGAAGTCGAGCGCGATGTAGCGCCCGAAGCTCTCGGGTGCCAGGCTGACCTGGATGTTGCCCGGGTGCATGTCGGCGTGGAAGAAACCGTCGCGGAAGACCTGGGTGAAGAAGATCGTCACGCCGTCGCGCGCGAGCTTCTTGAAGTCCACCCCGGCCTCGCGCAGGCGCTGCACCTGCCCGATGGGCACGCCGCGCATGCGCTCCATCACGATCACCGTGGGCGTGCACAGGTCCCAGATCATCTCCGGCACCAGCACCAGGCCCAGCGACTGCATGTTGCGGCGCAGCTGCGTCGCGTTGGCCGCCTCGCGCACCAGGTCGAGCTCGTCGTGCAGGTGCATGTCGAACTCGGCCACCACCTCCCTCGGCTTCAGACGCCGGCCGTCGGCGCTCAGCCGTTCCACCCATCGCGCCAGCGTGTGCAGCAGATCCAGGTCGCGCTCAATGGCTCCGAGCATGCCCGGGCGCAGCACCTTGACGGCGACCTCGCGCCCGGCGGTGGCCCCGCGCGCCACGCCTTCGCGCAGGCGGCCGAAATGCACCTGCGCAATCGAGGCGCTGGCCACGGGCTCGGCGTCGAAGTGTTCGAAGAGCTCGTCGATGCGGCGCTCCAGTGCGCGCTCGACCAGGCGCTTGGACAGCGCCGCCGGGAAAGGCGGGACGCGGTCCTGCAGACGCGCCAACTCGTCGGCGACATCGGGGGGCACCAGATCCCGCCGCGTCGACAGGACCTGCCCGAACTTGACGAAGATCGGCCCGAGACGCTCCAGCGCGAGACGCAGCCGCACGCCGCGCGGCGCCGACAACTGCCGTCCCACCGTCACCACGCGCACCAGCGCGCGCACCCAGCGCTGGTGGAAGCCACTGAGCACCACCTCGTCCAGGCCGAAGCGCAGGACGGTGAAGACGATGAACCACAGTCGCGCGATGCGTCTCATCGCGGCGGCATCCGGCGATGGGCGGGAGCGGCAGCCGTGGCGCAGGCCGCTGCCGTCACAGGGTCACGCCGCGGCGCCACCGCGGCCGACCGCTTCGGCGGCGCGCCGCGCCAGCGACGACAGGGCCTGCCGCGCGCCCGCGGCCAGCGTCGCCAAGGCCTGCGCAGGGCCCGGGCCGAACAGCCGGTGCAGTTCATCCGCCAGGTCCCAGCGCAGGTGGTCGGCCAGCCACTGCACCGCCGAAGCGAACTCGGCATCGCCCTCGACCTGCATCGGCGGCGCCCGCCCGGACAGCGTGGACAGCGCCGTGCGCACCGGATCGCCCGCAGCCACACGCACACGCAAGTCGGCTTGCAACAGGTCGTCCTCGGGCCGGCACCACTCCAGCAGCCCGGCCGGTGACACGCGGAACGCCAGCCGCGGCCAGGGCGGCAGCAGCGCCGGCCAGGCATCGACCTGCACCTGCAACACCCGGCCGGCGTGCGGCCGCAGGCGGTCCAGCGCCGCCGGCTCACGCCACAACACGTGATTGATGAGCAGGGTCAACCGCTCCATCAGCGCGGGCGCGACCATCGCATGCAGATCGTGCAGGGGATTGGGCATGCGCGGATTGTAGGGACGGCCTTTGCGCGGGCAGACCGCGCGCGGCGCCGGTTCGGCCGATCGGCGCGCATCGATCGGGCAGGCCGGGCCGATCCCGGGGGACGTTCGAACCAGGGGCAGGATTTGGTGCAGGACGAGGCGAAGCGGCAGGACGAGACCATAGACGCCAGGGATGCACGCATCGCCGGCGGCGCGCGGGTCATCGAGCTGATGCCGACGGCCGAGGCCGCCCCGAGGAGGGCGGCTGCAACGACCACGACCCGAGCGCCTGCCGCACGGGCGCCGGGCTTCAGCGCCGCGCCGCCCGCGGTCGCCGCCGCGGCCGGCGCGGTGATCGAGCCGGCGCTGGCCGTGGCGGTGCTGGCGGTGCTGACCCTCGTCTGGGGGGCCGCCTTCGGCAGGGCCGAGTCCGTGCTGGCGCTGCTGGTGTTCGCGCTGTGGCGCGCCGCGCCCGGCCGGCTGCACCTGCGGCTGCGCGAGGCCGCAGCCGACCTGCTGGCGCAGTGGGCCGTGGTGGCGGGCGTGCTGCTGGCCGCCGGCTGGTTGACCAACAGCCTGACCCTGTTCGACCCTGGGCTGCTCGCCGCCTGGGCGGTGCTGACGCCGGCGGTCGGGGTGGCGGCGCTCGGCCTGACGCAAGTGCTGCACCGTCGATGGGCGCGGGACCCGGCCCGGCGCCGCCGCGCGATCGTCGTGGGCGCCGGGCCGCTGGCGGCGCGGCTGAGCCAGGCGCTGCGCGGACGGGCATCGACCACGGAGTTGGTCGCCTTCTTCGACGACCGTCTCGACGACCGACTCGACCCTGGCGCCGCACGCCAGCGACGCGGCGCCCTGGCCGACGTGGCCGAGTTCGTACGGCAGCAGCGCATCGACGACGTCTATGTGGCGCTGCCGCTGGACGGCAGCGCGGCCACCGCGGGCGGCGGTGGCGGGCGCCGACGCGCGGGGCGTCGAGACGGTTCAGGCCGCGAAAGCAGCCACATCCCGGCGGCCCGAGGCGCTGACGCGCCGCGTGCCGACACACCGCGCGTGGCGAATGTGCTGCAGGCGCTGCAGGGCACGACGGCCTCGGTCTTCCACGTGCCCGACATCCTCGGCCTGACCATCGTCCAGGGGCGGCTGCGCGACGTCGGCGGCGTGCCGGTCATCGGCCTGTGCGAGAGCCCCTACGCCGGCGTGAACGCCGTGCTCAAGCGCGCCGAGGATCTGGTGCTGGCCAGCCTGATCCTGCTGGCGATCGCCCCGCTGCTGGCCGTGGTGGCCCTCGGCGTCAAGCTGAGTTCGCCCGGGCCGGTGATCTTCCGCCAACGCCGCAACGGTCTGGACGGACGCGAAATCGTGGTGTGGAAGTTCCGTTCGATGCGCACGATGGACGACGGCGCCGTGGTGCGCCAGGCCACGCGTGACGACCCGCGCGTCACGCCCTTCGGCGCCTTCATCCGTCGCACCTCGCTGGACGAGCTGCCGCAGTTCTTCAACGTGCTGCAAGGGCGCATGAGCATCGTCGGCCCGCGGCCGCACGCGGTCGCGCACAACGAGGCCTACCGGCGTCTGATCGGGCCCTACATGGTGCGCCACAAGGTCAAGCCCGGCATCACCGGCTGGGCCCAGATCCACGGCCACCGCGGCGAGACCGACACCCTGGACAAGATGCGCGACCGCGTCGCGCACGACCTCGAGTACCTGCGCCACTGGTCGCTGAGCCTGGACCTGCGCATCGTCCTGCGCACAGCCCTGCTGATGCTGGCCGACCGGCAGGCGTACTGAGAGCCCGAGAGTCTTTCCCACAAGCCCCTGCACCCATGCCCGATACACCCACCACGCCCGCCCCTGCGCCGCTGCGCCCGGGCCGTCCGAGTCGCCTGCGGCGCCCCCCACCACCCGCCCGCACCCGCCACCCCGTCAAGGCGTGGCGCGCCGGGCTTGGCCTGGCCCTTTGCGTCGCGGTGTGGGCCACCGGTCCGGCCGGCGCGCAGGAGCGGCCGTGGACCGCCAGCATCACGCAGTCACTCGCACACGACACCAACCTGTACCGACTGCCCTCCGGCACATCGCCCGGGCCCGGGCTCGGCCGCAGCGACACCGTCTCGACGACGACGCTGGCCGGCGGCATCGACACCACCTTCAGCCGCCAGCGCCTGAGCGCCGACGCCACGCTGGACGTCGTGCGCCACGCCGACAACACGGCGCTCGACCACGAGGGGCACGCGCTGTCGGCGGCCTGGGACTGGGCCACGGTGCACCGCCTGTCCGGGCGGCTGCAGGCCGGCCACGCCCGCTCGCTGCGGCCCTACGACGCGGCCGTGGTCGCCGGCGCGACCACACGCGACCTGCAGACGCAGGCCGACGCCTCGGCCACGGCCCGCCTGGGCGTGGTCACGCGGCTGACGGCCGAGGCGGCGCTCGCCACGCGATCGGTCGACTACTCGTCAGCGGCATCCGCCGCCAGCGAACTGCGCGCCGACACCGCCACCCTCGGCGCGCGCTGGCAGCACACCGGCGCCACCACCGTGGGTGCCGCCTGGCGCCACACGCGCGGTCACTACCCGAGCGATGGCGAGCGCTATCGCACACACGCCCTGGACCTCAGCGCCGAACTCACGCCCAGCGGCGCCAGCGAGGTCTACCTGCGCATCAGCCCCGAGCGCACGCGCTACGACCTGGCACGCGAGCGCAACTTCTCCGGCTGGACCGGCGCCGCACGCTGGCGCTGGCAGGCCGGCGGGCGCCTGACGCTCACGCTCAGCGGGGTGCGCGAGCTGGGCCAGGACGCCTACGTCGAGCGCTTCGGCGGCGCGGGCCGCCCGCCGGCGGGCGCGGCCGTCGACGACAGCCGCGTGCTCGACCGCCTGACGCTGCAGGCCGAGCACACGCTGACCGCCCGCACCGTGCTGCGCGCCAGCGCCGAGACGACGCGGCGCGACCTGCTCACGCGCACCGTCGCCGGCGGGACGGTCACGATCACCGAGGGCCGCGACCGCACCGACCGGCTGGCCGTCGGCCTGCGCTGGCGCGCGGCGCGCGCGCTGGACCTCGGCTGCGACCTGGCGCAGGAACAGCGCCGCGCCGGCGCCGCCCTGGGCAGCGACTGGCGCGCGACCACGCTGGGCTGCGCGGCCCGCCTGGGCTGGTTCTGACCGGCTCGGAACCCCGTCCGCCCGCCGTGGGCCGCCCCACGGCACCCCGCCACGCCAATAATCCCGCCATGGCCACCATCCTGCTCACCGGCGCGACCGGCTACATCGGCTCGCACACCTGGCTCGCGCTGCGCGAGGCCGGCTTCGACGTGGTCGGCGTCGACAACCTGTGCAACAGCTCGCCGCGGGTGCTGGAGCGTCTGCAGCGCCTGGGCGCCGGGCCGCTGGTGTTCGAGCGGCTGGACGTGGCCGACGCGGCGGCGGTGCACGGCCTGCTGCAGCGCCATCGCATCGACGCCGTCGTGCACTTCGCGGCGCTGAAGGCGGTGGGCGAATCGGTGGACCGGCCGCTGGACTACTACGGCAACAACCTCGGCGCGCTGGTGCAGACCTGCCGGGCCATGCAGGCGCACGACGTGCGGCGCATCGTCTTCAGCTCCAGCGCCACCGTCTACGGACGCCCGCAGTCGCTGCCCATCCGCGAGGACGCACCGCTGTCGGCGGCCAGCCCCTACGGCCAGACCAAGCTCATCGGTGAGCAGATCCTGCGCGACCTCGGACAGGCCGATCCCGCCTGGCGCACCGCCTGCCTGCGCTATTTCAACCCGGTGGGCGCGCACGACAGCGGCCTGATCGGCGAAGACCCGCGCGGCATCCCCAACAACCTGATGCCCTACGTGGCGCAGGTGGCGGTGGGCCGGCGCGAGGCGCTCAGCGTCTACGGGGACGATTACGACACGCCCGACGGCACCGGCGTGCGCGACTACATCCACGTCGTCGACCTGGCCGAAGGCCATGTTGCGGCGCTGAGCCACCTGCTGGACGGCGGCGCGACGCTGACCGTGAACCTGGGCACCGGCCAGGGCAGCAGCGTGTTCGACGTCGTGCACGCCTACGAGCGCGCCAGCGGCCGCGCCGTGCCCTGCCGAGTCGTGCCGCGCCGGGCCGGCGATGTCGATGCCTGCTGGGCCGACCCGACGCGGGCCCGCACCACGCTGGGTTGGCAGGCGCAGCGCGATCTGGCGCGCATGTGCGAGGACAGCTGGCGCTGGCAGTCGCGCAACCCCGAGGGCTACGACGGCGCGGACTGAAGCGATCAGAGCCCGCCAGGAGGCTGTCGGGCTTGGGGCGCCGAAAGCGAAAAGCGGCCCCAGCGAGGCCAGTTCTTGCCGGGTTTGCAGGCCCATAGCCACGCCATGGGCCAAGAAGACGGTGAGAAATGGACCGCTGCGGCCGATTTGCAGCCGGCGATTCCCAAGTCCGACAGCCTCCCAGGCTCAGGCGGGATCGTCCTGGACCACAATCCCGCCCTACGCTGCAAAGCCCACCCCGGGAACCCATGGTCCTCGACATCCAACCCGTCATCATGGCCGGCGGCTCCGGCACGCGGCTGTGGCCGCTTTCGCGTGCCGGCTACCCCAAGCAGTTCCTGATCCTGCACGGCAACCAGAGCCTGCTGCAGCAGGCGGCGCTGCGGCTGGCCGCGCTGCGCGACTTCGATCTGCCGCCCGAGGCCGGCGCCACGACCACGACCACGACCACGACCACGACGGCGTCGGCGACCGCGCTGCGCGTGGCCGCGCCCATCGTCGTGGGCAACGAAGAACATCGCTTCCTCGTCCTGGACCAACTGCGTGAGGCCCGCTGCGAGCCCTCGGCGCTGATCCTCGAGCCCGCCGGGCGCAACACCGCACCGGCGCTGACCCTGGCCGCCCTGCAGGCGGTGCACGCCGGCAAGGACCCGGTGCTGGTCGTGACCCCGGCCGACCACTCGGTGGGCGACCCGGCGGCGTTCACCCAGGCCCTGGCGCGCGCGGCGCTGGCGGCCGCACGCGGCGCGGTGGTCACGCTGGGCATCCAGCCCGATCGACCGGAGACCGGCTTCGGCTATCTGCAAGCCGCCCTGCCGGCCGCCCTGGAAGAGGCCCCCGCCGAGGAGGCACCGGTCCTCGGGGCGGAAGGCGATGCGCCCGTGCCGCCGCGCCGCAGACGGCGCCCGCGCAAGGCGGCGGCGTCTGCCATGCCGCCCGACGGCGTCTTCGGCGTGCTGCGCTTCGTCGAGAAGCCCGACCTCGCCACCGCCACGGCCTATCTCGCCGAAGGCGGCTACTTCTGGAACGGCGGGATCTTCGTGCTGCGCGCCAGCACCTGGCTGAAGGCGCTCGAGCAGTTCCGCCCCGACATCGCACACGCCACGCAGATCGCCTTCGACGCCCGCAGCACCGACGCGGCCTTCGTGCGGCCGCAGGCCGAGGCCTCGCGCGCGTGCCGGCCGAATCGATCGACTACGCCGTGATGGAGAAATGCCCCGGCAGCGACATCGCCGTGCAGATGGTGCCGCTGGCCGCGGGCTGGAACGACCTGGGCGCGTGGGATGCGGTGTGGGAGACGGCGGCGAAGGACGAACAGGGCAACGCCGCCAGCGGCGACGTGCTCTTCCACGACAGCCGCCAGACCCTGGTCCACGCCACCAGCCGACTGGTCGGCCTGATCGGCGTGCAGGACCTGGTCGTCGTCGAGACGCCCGACGCCGTGCTGGTGAGCGACCGTGCACGCAGCCAGCAGGTGCGCCAGATCGTGGCCTCGCTCGATCGCCAGCAACGCCCCGAGCACGCCGTGCACCGCAAGGTCCACCGGCCCTGGGGCTGGTACGACAGCATCGACGCCGGCGACCGCTTCCAGGTCAAGCGCATCCTGGTCAAGCCCGGCGCGAGCCTGAGCCTGCAGATGCACCACCACCGCGCCGAGCACTGGATCGTCGTGCGCGGCACGGCCGAGATCCGCTGCGGCGAGCGCACGCTGCTGCTGACCGAGAACCAGAGCACCTACATCCCGCTGGGCGAGCGCCACCGCCTGTCCAACCCGGGCAAGGTGCCGCTGGAGATCATCGAGGTGCAGTCGGGCAGCTACCTCGGCGAGGACGACATCGTCCGCTTCGAGGACACCTACGGCCGGGGCTAGGCGCACGGCAGGCCCGTCGATGGAGCGGTCGGTGCAAGACGCGGGCAGGACAACAGCGCGGCGCGGGACGGACGCGGGGCCCGACGCGTGCGTCGGGCGAGCGCACCGCGGACCATGGGCGAGGCTGACCGGCGCACTCGAGCGCCTGCGCGGGCACGCGCGATCCCCCGGTCACGCACGTGCCTGCGCACGCATCGATGCGCAGGCAGCCACGTCCCGGTCCGCGATCGTCCGGGCGATCGCCTCGGCTGCAGCGGTCGCCGGCGTATGCCTGGCCGGTGCCGGCGCCCGCGACGCGCAGGCGATGACGATCGAGCGCGTCGGCGCGGACCTGTACGCCAGCGGGCCCATCGTCGGGGCCGACGTCGAGGCCTTCAAGGCCGAGTTCGCGCGCGGCGCGCCGAAGCGGCTGGTGCTGGTCAACTCGCTGGGCGGGGAGTTGAAGGCGGCGCTGCAGATCGCGCTGATGGTGCGCGACGCGCGCATCGACACGCTCGTGTCGGGGCAGTGCCACTCGTCGTGCTCGCTGATCTTCGTGGCCGGGCGCGAGCGCCGCTTTGCCACCGGCAGCAAGCCGCGCAGCACCATGGTGGGCATCCACGGGCCGAACAACCGCAACACCCGCGAGCCCAGCCCGCAGGCGGCCTCGCTGATGCTGCGCTTCTACCGCGAGCGCCTGGGGCCGAAGTTCGACGACCGCATCATCGGCCAGGCGCTGTACGCGATCACCGAGCACAACGGCATGCTGCGCCTGCGCGAGATCGATCGCAACCGCCCCGAGGACCGCGTGCCCTGGTTCTGTCCCAGCGCGCAGACGCCGCCGGCGGCCTGCACCCGCCACCACGGCCACGACGCCTACACGCTGGGCGTGGTCACGCACCGCGAGACGGTCGAGGTGGATCTGCCGGCGTCGATGCGCACGGCGCTGACCTACTTCGGCCTGCGCCTGGACGAGGACGGGGAGCCGCTGCCGCAGCGGCTGGCCGATCTGTCGGGCCCGGCCTGTCGCGCCAGCGCCGCCTGCGCCCGCGGCTTCGATGCCGCAGCGCAGCGCTGGCTCGAGGCCGAGTACCACCGTGCCGTGGCGATCGGGCTGGACCAGCCGGGCTACGTCTTCAGCCGCAACGCCGACAGCCCCACCCAGGCCATGCTGCGCGCGCTGTTCGCCTGCAACCACATGCGCAACAGCGCACGCCTGTGCCGGGTCGTCGCCGTCGACGACCGGGAGGTGCCCGACCTGGTGAGCCTGGCCGAGCGCCAGGCCACCGAGCTGCTGGGCGGCCTGCCCACGCCCGACCCCCGCGCGGTGGCGTCGGAGAACGAGGATGCCGCGGCGGAAATGCCCTGGACCTATCGGACGACCGATGTTCGCAGCCCGGCCCCGGCACGCCTGGAAGGGGTGCAACGGCTCGACACGGCCACGCTCGCGCGGGCGCTGCGCGGGCCCCAGCCGCCGCTGCTGATCGACGTGGCCCCGGGCGGCGAGGCCATGCTGCCCAGCGCCCTGCACTTCGTCAACGGCGGCCGGGCCTTCCGGGACCTGCGCACCGAGAACGGCTTCGAGCAGCGCTTCCTGGCCATGCTGAAGGCCGCCGGCGCCGAGCCCGGGCGGGAGATCGTCTTCTACTGCAGCGATGCGCGCAGCTGGCAGTCGGCCAATGCCGCGATGCGCGCGCAGCGCGCCGGCTACACCCGCGTGTCGTGGTACCGCGGTGGCCTGGCGGCCTGGGAGAAGGCCGGGATGCCGACGGTGCAGAAGACGGCGGTGGCGGTGCTGCAGTGACAGGGGAGCGCCGGCGCTCAGCCCCTCAGCCCAGCGCCTTGCGCGCCACGATCTGCAGCGTCGAGAACCAGCGGTACGGCGGGCGCTCGAGCAGACGGCGGCGCCGGACGGGCGAGGCCTGCCCGAGCCTGCGCTCCAGCGACCGCACCCAAACCCCGGGGACCGGCAGGCAGCGTCCGCGCAGCGTGATCCAGACCCGCGTCTGCGCGAACCCGGCCCGGGCGAACAATGCCATCAGCTCGGTGGCCGTGTACTCGCGCAGGTGCAGACCGCGGGCCTGCGCGTCGAAATGGCGCGAGATGTCGTGCGGGCCGCTGAGCCGACTGGGCGTCACGCAGACGTAGACGCCGCCTGGGGCCAGCGCGGCGACGATCGCGCGCAACTGCTCGGCCGCGTCGTCCGGGTGCAGATGCTCCATCAGCTGATGGCTGTAGACGACGTCGGCCGACCCCGCCGGCACCGGCACCGACACCCCGTCGGACAGCCGCAGCTGGAAATTGCGCGGCAGGTCGTCGCGGCGCGTGATCTCGGCGCTGACGTCCACACCGATGACCTCGCGCGCCGTCGCGCAGGCGCGAAACGACAGCGCGCAGTCGCCCGGGCCGATCTCGACCAGTGTCGTGCGTGGGGTCAGAAAACGCGCCAGCAAGCGCATCTGCGCGTCGACCTCGCGCTCTCGCGCCGGCGCGGTGCCATGCGCCGTGAGTTGCGGATGGTCGGGCACGCGCCGGAACAGCTCGTCGTAGAGCGTGGCGTAGAGCCGACGTCGCTCCGGCGCCGACGCGTCGCGCAGCCGGTCCGCGAGTTCGCGCTCGATGGCGTAGTGGGCACGCAGGCGCTGCGCGCTGCGGGCCTCCACGGGCTCGGCAAGCCCCTTGGCTGGGGACAGGGTGGCGGTGACGGACATCGGCAGGCACGCTCCTCACATGAAGACCATGCCGTCTTGTACGCCTCACCAGTTGCAGGCGCCATCCCTAGGAGGCTGTCGGACCTGGGAATCGCCGGCTGCCAATCGGCCCCAAGCCCGACGGCCTCCTGGCCGGTGGGCCGGCCGCGCCGGTCCTGTGACCGATCAACGAAAGGTCAGCGATGCCGGAACACCGGGGCGCGCTTGGTCAGGAAGGCGTCCATGCCCTCCTTCTGGTCCTCGGTGGCGAACAGCGCGTGGAAGGCCTGTCGCTCGTAGACCATGCCCTCGGTCAGCGAGCCCTCGAAGGCATGGTTGACGCAGGCCTTGGCCGCCATGATGCTGGGCAGGCCGAGGCCGCAGATGGTCTGCGCCGCGGCCAGCGCCTCGTCGAGCAGGCGATCGGCGGGCACCACGCGCGACACCAGACCCGCGCGCTCGGCCTCGGCCGCATCCATCATGCGCCCGGTCAGCACCATGTCCATGGCCTTGGATTTGCCTACCGCCCGCGGCAGGCGCTGCGTGCCACCGGCGCCCGGGATGATGCCGATCTTGATCTCGGGCTGGCCGAACTTCGCGCTGTCGGCGGCGATGATGAAGTCGCACATCATCGCCAACTCGCAGCCGCCGCCGAGTGCGAAACCCGATACCGCCGCGATCACCGGCTTGCGCACACGCAGCATGGTTTCCCAGTTGCGCGTGATGAAGCCGTTGAGCACGACCTCGCGGTACTGCAGCCTGGCCATGGCCGAGATGTCGGCGCCGGCGGCAAAGGCCTTCGCGCTGCCGGTGACGACGATGCAGCCGATGCCCTCGTCGGCATCGAAGGCCAGCAGCGCCGCGCCGAGTTCGTCCATCAACGCGTCGTTCAGCGCGTTCAGTGCCTTGGGGCGGTTCAGCGTGATCAGGCCGGTGCGGTGCGGGCCGTCGCCGCGCACCTCGACGATCAGGTGTTCAGGGGTCACGAGGGGTCTCCAGACAGAGGGTCGACGGGCGCGCTGGCTTTTTCAGCCCTTGCCGGCGGCGGCCAGGCGCTTCTCGATCTCGGCCGCGGGCACGGCGCCCGGTGCGCGCGTGCCGTCGGTGAAGATCACCGCCGGCGTGCCCTGCACGCGGTACTGACGGCCCAGGGCCAGATTGCGCTCCAGGGCCGTGACATCGCACTTCGGATCGGCCTCAGGGGGGGCGATGTTCGACACCATCCAGTCGCGCCAAGCCTTGGCCGGATCCTTGGCACACCAGATGGCACGCGACTTCGCGGTGGAATCCGGACCCAGGATGGGGAACAGGAAGTTGTAGATGGTCACGTCCTTGAGCGCCACGAGGTCGCGCTCCAGCCGCTTGCAGTAGCCGCAGTTCGGGTCGGCGAAGACGGCCATCCGGCGCTGGCCGTTGCCTTGGCGCACGACGATCGCGTCCTTCAACGGCAGCTTGGAGAAGTCCACCGCCGTGAGCTTGTCGACACGCTGCTGCGTGAGGTTGACCTTCTCCCGCGTGTCGAGCAGCGAGCCGGTGAAGACATAGCGGCCGTCAGCATCGGAGTACAGGATGTCCGCGCCCACCCGCACCTCCCAGATCCCGGGCAGCGGCGACATGCGGATCTCGTCGATCTTCGGCAGGTTGGGCAGCCGCTCGGCGAGGTTCTTGCGGATGACGTCCTCCTGCGCATGCACAGGCAATGCCAGCAGCGCAGTGAATGCAGCCGCGGTCGCAGCCGCGGTAGCGGCCGTGGTCGCCACCGTGGCCGCCGCCGCCACGGCCCCGAGCGGACCCGTGAGCGCACGGGCAGCCGCCATGCGGCGACGCGGCGCAAAGGCGCGGAAAAGTTTCATCGGATTCCTCCTGGAATGATCCCGGGGTGCGCCCGGTGGCAGTGATGCGCGCCTCATGTGCGGTCCCGCGAGGCGCCGGCCCCTCCGAAGGCCTGGGCCGCGAGCGCCTTCTTCAGGGGCGCCGCCCGGTCCAGCAGCCACAGACCGCGGTTGCGCAACACCCGCGCCGGCGCGGCCTGGCTGGCGAAGAGGTGCCAAAGGCCGTCGGTCAGGCCCGCCATCGCACGCGTGGGCAGATGCCGCTGGCGCACATGGCGGCGCAGCAGGACCTCGTCACCGAGCGGGCGCCAGGCCTCGCGCGCAGCCAGCACGCCCGCCAGTGACGCGACGTCTGCCAGGCCGAGGTTCAGGCCCTGACCCGCCAGCGGGTGCACGACATGCGCGGCATCGCCCACCAGCACCCAGCCCGGGCCGCACAGGCGCTCCGCCTGCGCCATCCGCAGCGGCCAGGCCACGCGCGGACTGCGCAGCCGCAGCGCACCCGCCGCGCCGCCGGTGGCTTGCGCGAGGGCGGCCTCGAAGGCCGCGTCGGGCAGAGCCAGCAGTTCGTTCGCGCGCGCCGCAGGCACCGACCAGACCAGGCCCCATGAACGCTGCGGCTGCGGCCGGTCGAAAGGCAGCAGCGCCAGCACCTCGGGGCTGTGGAACCACTGCCGCGCCGTGTGGGCATGGCCGATGTCGCCTTCCAGGCGCGCAGCCACGCCGCTGTGCAGGTAGTCATGCCGCTGGCTGCGCACGCCGAGCGCGTCGCGGGCCGACGAATCCTTGCCCTCGGCCAGCACGCGCAGCGCGGCCGGCACCTCCTGCGCCACGCGCTCGACGTGGGGCGAGAAATCGACCGCGCGGGCCAGGGCAAGGTCCAGCTCGGCCGCGTCGACGATCCAGGCCAGCTCGTCCACCGTCTGCTCCCAGGCGGAGAAGTGCAGCACCGCGTCGGCCTCGTCGCCTTCGACGCGCATGTCGTGCACGGGCGTACGGGCATCAACCGGCAGGGCATCCCAGACCTTGAGCCCGCGCAGCAGCGCCACCGACGCTGCGTTCAGCGCGTACGCGCGCACGTCGGGATTGACCGCCGCCGCGGGCCCGGGCGGCTGCACGGGCGCCAGCCCGCACAAGGCCACCCGCAGACCCTGGCGCGACAAGGCCAGCGCCAGAGCACGCCCCACCGGGCCTTCACCGCGGATGCAAACATCGAACCGCGCGGGATCCTGCGAGGCTTCGTGCCCTGGACCGACGGGGTGGCGAAATTCCATCCAGGGATTGTAGGCAGGGGGTGCTGCACGGCTACCGGGTGGGGGTGTGGTCACGGCCCGGGACCCGCTGACGGCATGCGGCCTTGCAGGCGGGTACCATCCCCGGACCTCTGCAATCTCGCCACCTGCACCATGAGCGACATCGCCTGCACCCTGTCCGCCCTGCACCTGCACCCCGTCAAGAGCTGCGGCGGCTTCGAGGTCGACGAGGCCCTGCTGATCGAGACCGGGCTCGAACTGGACCGCGCCTGGATGGTCGTCGACGCCCATGGCGACATGCTCACCCAGCGCGAGCTACCACGCATGGCGCTGGTCTCCAGCGAACTGCGCCGGGGCGACCTGCGGCTGCGCGCGCCGGGGATGCTGGCGCTGCACCTGTCGCTGGACGCGGTGGAAGCCCCGACGACGGCGCAGGTATGGGACGACCGCGTCAAGGCCTACGACATGGGGGCCCTGGCTGCGCAGTGGTTCAGCGACTTCCTCGGCATGCCCGGACTGCGGCTGGTGCGCTTCGACCCGGAACAGAAACGCCTGTCCGAACGCCGCTGGACGGGCCCGATCGAGGCCGAGAACGCCTTCGCAGACGGCTTCCCGCTGCTGGTGACCTCCACCGCGTCACTGGCCGAGCTGAACCGGCGCCTGACGCAGGCCGGGCAGCCGGCGGTGGAGATGGCACGCATGCGGCCCAACCTCGTGCTGGACGGCCTGGACAGCCCGCACCTGGAGGACTCCATCGACACGCTGCACATCGACGCCGACCCGGCGCCGGTGGTGCTGAAGCTGGTCAAGCCCTGCGCGCGCTGCACCATCCCGGACGTCGACCCGGCCACGGCCACGCAGGGCCATGCCGTGGCCGACGCGCTGGCCGGCTACCGCGCCGATGCGCGCGTGGGCGGTGGCTTGACCTTCGGGATGAACGCGGTGATCGTCTCCGGCGTCGAATCGGTGCTGCGGCGCGGCGCAGCGGCGCAGGCGCATCTGGCGCTGTGACGCCGGGTGCAGGCAACACGGCAACCCATCGCGGGGCGCCGATCCGCTCGCCCGCGCGTCTGGTGCCGGCCGCTGTCCCCCCTGCCCTCCCGCGCGGCTGAGGGCCCGCACGCACCGGGTCCCTAGAATCCAGCCTCTCGCCCCGTCGCCTGAGTGTCCTGCGCGGCCCAGGCCCCCGGCACCGCGCGGCCGCCCGACCGCCCCGCCCGTTCCGCTTCCGAAAGCCCGTCCATGAGCCTCCAATGCGGCATCGTCGGCCTGCCCAATGTCGGCAAGTCGACCCTGTTCAACGCCCTGACCAAGGCCGGCATCGCCGCCGAGAACTATCCCTTCTGCACGATCGAGCCCAACGTGGGCATCGTCGAGCTGCCCGACCCGCGGCTGGCGCAACTGGCGGCCATCGTCAAGCCCGAGCGCATCGTGCCCGCGCTGGTGGAGTTCGTCGACATCGCCGGGCTGGTGGCCGGCGCCAGCAAGGGCGAAGGCCTGGGCAACCAGTTCCTCAGCCACATCCGCGAGACCGACGCCATCGTCAATGTCGTGCGCTGCTTCGACGACCCGAACGTCATCCACGTCGCCGGCAAGGTCGACCCGATCGCCGACATCGAGGTCATCCAGACCGAACTCTGCCTGGCCGACCTCGCCACCGTCGAGAAGAGCCTGGTGCGCTACACCAAGGTGGCGAAGGCCGGCGGCGACAAGGAGGCGCAGCGTCTGGTGGACGTGCTGAAGAAGTGCGAGGCCGAGCTCAACGAGGGCCGCCCGGTGCGCGGCATCGAGTTCAGCAAGGAAGAACTGGTGGTGCTCAAGCCCCTGTGCCTGATCACCGCCAAGCCGGCGATGTTCGTCGGCAACGTGGCCGAGGACGGCTTCGACGCCAACCCCTACCTCGAGCGCCTGCGCGAATACGCCGCGCGCCAGAACGCCCCGGTGGTCGCCATCTGCGCCAGGACCGAGGCCGACCTGGCGGAGATGGACGACGAGGACCGGCTGCTGTTCCTGCAGGAGATGGGCCAGGACGAGCCCGGCCTGAACCGACTGATCCGCGCCGCCTTCAAGCTGCTGGGCCTGCAGACCTACTTCACCGCCGGCGTCAAGGAAGTGCGTGCCTGGACCGTGCCCATCGGCGCCACCGCGCCGCAGGCCGCGGGCGTGATCCACACCGACTTCGAGCGCGGCTTCATCCGCGCCCAGACCATCGCCTTCGACGACTACATCGCCTTCAAGGGCGAGACCGGCGCCAAGGACGCCGGCAAGATGCGCGCCGAGGGCAAGGAGTACGTGGTCAAGGACGGGGACGTGATGAACTTCCTGTTCAACGTCTGACGCTCCAAGGCCTGACGCAGGAGCTGAGGCGCCCCCTTCACACCCAGCCCATCACCCCCACCACCGCGCCGCTGGCCAGCACCCACAGCAGGTGCACGCGCGTGCGCCACAGGAGGGCGAAGGCCACGGCGCCCAGTGCCGCGGCCTGCCAGGCGGTCTCGGACGCCAGGGCCGGGCGCATCAGCAGCACGGCGGTGGACATCAGCAGCGCCACCACCATCGGCGCCAGGCCGAGCTTGAAGGCGCGGATGACGCGGTGGTGCTGGTGACGCGCGGCCCAGCGCGTGGTCAGCAGCGTCAGCAGCGAGCTCGGCAGCACCATGCCCAGCATGCACAGCAGCGCTCCCCAGGCGCCCCAGAAGGCACTGCCGCCGACGTTCAGGCCCACCTGCCAGCCCATCACGGCGACGAACATGACGTTCGGCCCCGGGGCGGCCTGGGCGATGGCGATGGAGCTGGCGAACTGCGCCGGGCTCAACCAGCCCTGCTGGTCGACGAGGTAGCGGTGCATGCCGGGCACGACGCTGAACCCGCCACCCACGGCCAGCAGCGACAGGCCCATGAAGTGCAGCAGCAGGCCGAGCCAGTCGGCCGGAGCAGGCGTCATGGGGGTCATGAGCGCCCTCCGATGACGCCGGCCCGCGCGCCGAGCCGGTGCCATGTCCACAGGCAGGACAGCCCGCCGATGACGAGCAGCACCCCACCGAGCGGCAGCCCGAAGGCCACGAGCGCCAACAGCGTGGCCGCCATCGACAGGCCGCAGAACGCCCGCCCGCCCGGATGACCGGCCAGGGCCGGCAGCAGCTTGACGGCCGTGTTCAGGATCAGCGCGGCCGCCACCACGCCCATGCCGCGCAAGGCGCCCTGGACCGCCGGCACGTCGCCCACCGCGCCGAAGGCCAGCACCATCGCCAGCAGGATGAGCAGCGGCACGCCGAACAGGCCCGTCAACGCGGCCAGCGCGCCCTTGGCGCCCACGTACCGATCGCCAAGCAGGATGGCCATGTTGGCGATGTTGGGCCCCGGCAGGATCTGCGCGACGGCCCAGTCCTCGAGGAACTGCTGCCGTGTCAGCCAGCGCCGGCGCTCGACGAGCTCGCGCTGGGTGACGGCCATCACGCCGCCGAAGCCCTGCAGCGCCAGCAGGCTGAAGGCGACGAAGACCTCGCGCGCCGAGCGCGGCGGCGTGGGGTCGGGCTCGGCGGGTCGGTCAGGCCCGAGGGATGCGGCGCGGGCCGGGGCGGGCGGGCGTCCGACAGCACCCTCGCCGACCGGGCCGGGCCCGTCCCGCCCAGCCATGGGGGCGCCATCGACCCCGGGACGGCCCGGCGTCTTCTTGTCAGGAGCAGTCATGTTCTCGTGATGGGTCACCGCGGGGCGCGGTGCGCGCCGTGCGGCCCCGGATTCTGGCGCCGATCAGCCCCGCTTGAGCACCAGCGTCAGGATGTCGTAGCTCGCCACGAGCTCGCCGTGCTGATTGGTGACCTGCACGTCCCAGGCCACCACGCCCTGTGGCGGCTGGCCCTTGCGCGCAGGCTTGTCGATCTTGCGCTTGCAGGTCAGGCGCGCCTGGATCGTGTCGCCGATGCCCACGGGCTTGACGAAGCGCAGCGTGTCGAGGCCGTAGTTGGCCAGCACCGGCCCCGGCGCCGGCGACACGAACAGCCCGGCGGCGGCCGACAGCACGAAGTAGCCATGGGCGATGCGCTTGCCGAAGGGGCTGTCCTTGGCGGCGACCTCGTCGAAGTGCATGTAGAAATAGTCGCCCGAGATCCCGCCGAAGGCCACGATGTCGGCCTCGCCCACGGTGCGGCGGTGCGTCAGCAGCGAGTCGCCGACGCTCAGATCCTCGAAGTGCCGGCGGAAGGGATGGATGTCGGACTCGCGCACCCGCGCCCCGCGCACGTATTCGCCCGTGACCGCGGCCAGCATCGAGGGCGAGCCCTGCACCGCGCTGCGCTGCAGGTAGTGGCGCACCGCGCGCACGCCGCCGAGCTCCTCGCCGCCACCGGCGCGCCCCGGGCCGCAGTGCTTCAGGCCCGGCAGCGGCGAGCCGTGGCCGGTGGACTCGGGCGCGGCCTCGGGGTCCAGGAGGTGCACCCGGCCGTGCATCGCCGCCATCTGCGGCACCATGCGCGCGGCCACAGCCGGCTCGCCCGTGACCAGGGTGCAGACCAGGCTGCCGCGCCCGCGCGCGGCCAACGCGACGGCTTCGTCCTCGTCGTCGTAGGGCATCAGGGTGCTGACCGGCCCGAAGGCCTCGACGTCGTGCACGGCCGCGCGGCCATGCGGGTCGCGGCAGCACAGCAGCGTCGGGGCGAAGAAGGCGCCTTCGGCCACGCCCGCGCCCACCGGCGCGAACCCCGCGCCCAGCCCCACGCCGGCGCCGAAGACCACCTCGTTGCCCTCGGCCAGCTCGGCCACGCGCGCGGCCACATCGGCCTGCTGCGCCTTGGAGGCGAGCGCGCCCATGCGCACACCCTCCACCGCCGGGTCGCCCACCACGGTGCGGGCCAGCCGCGCCGCCAGGCGCTCGGCCACCGCGTCCAGGTGGCGGCGCGGCACGATGGCGCGGCGGATCGCTGTGCACTTCTGCCCCGCCTTAATCGTCATCTCGCGCGCGACCTCCTTGACGAAGAGCTCGAAGGCCTCGTCATCGGGGCCAACGTCGGGCGCCAGCACGGCGCAGTTCAGCGAGTCGGCCTCGGCGTTGAAGGGAATCGAACGTGCCACCAGATTCGGATGCACACGCAGCCGCGCCGCCGTCTGCGCCGAGCCGGTGAAGGTGACGACGTCGGCCTCGGTCAGGCGGTCCAGCAGGTCGCCGGAGCCGCCGATGACGAGTTGCAGGCTGCCCGGCGGCAGCAGGCCGCTGTCGTGCAGCATCCGCACGGCTGCCTCGGTCAGCCAGCTGGTGGCGGTGGCGGGCTTGGCGATGCAGGGCATGCCGGCGAGGAAGCTGGGCGCGAACTTCTCCAGCAGGCCCCAGATGGGAAAGTTGAAAGCATTGATGTGCACCGCCAGCCCGCGCCGCGGCACCAGGATGTGCGTGCCGGCGAACACGCCGGTCTTGCCCAGGGGTACCGCCGGCCCCTCGTGGACGACGTTGCCCGAGGGCAGGTCGGCCGCGCCCACCGAGGCGTAGGCGAACAAAGTGCCCGCGCCGCCCTCGATGTCGATCCAGCTGTCGGCGCGCGTGGCCCCGGTGTGGTGCGACAGCGCGTACAGCGCCTCCTTGCGCTCGAGCAACCAGGCCGCCAGCGCCTTCAGGCGTGCGGCGCGCTGCTGGAAATCCATGCGCAGCAGCGCCGGCACGCCCACCCGATGGGCGTGATCCACCGCCTCGGCGAAATCGAGCGCCTCGGCATGGGTGTGCGCCACCGCGTGACCGTCGATCGCGCTGCGCAGCGCCGCGGCGGGTTCGGCGCCGACCCATCGGTCGGCGATCAGGCTTTGCAACGTGGGGGTGGGCATGCGGCGTCCTCCTGGGCTTGGTGGTTCCTGCCGCGATTGTCGGGGGCACAGGCGAGCGCTTCTGACGCATTGAGTTCGCGCAGACGCGCGCATGGAGGCGGACCTGTGTGCGCGGCAACAAGCGGCCGGGCTCGCTCAGGTTTCGCGATCGATGAGGCTCGCTGCCCAGGACACCATCTGCTCGGCCCTCTCCACCAACTGCCCGGGCGCCGGCAGCGGTTCATCATCAGGCAGCGATTCGTCATAGCGCAGGATGACTGCGAAAGGCGTCAGCAAGTGGAGGTCGGCCCCTGCGGCCGGCACCTCAAACCCGTTCCCGTACAGCAAACCCGCCAGCATGTCCAGGTTGTGGGTGCGGGGATAGGGCAGGCCCGCCGCGGAGAGCACCGCCTTGATCGCCTTCTCCGCAGCCTGCTGCGCATGGAACCCGAGAACGCGGACCGGCGCACCGGCGTCGATGCTCAAGCGGCGCACGACGTAGAGGTCGTCGCGCGCGCGGGCCAGCAACCCCTGCGCATGATCACGCTGCGAGGTCATGCCACTGCCCCTCCTGCATCACGCGCCAGGCCAGGGAGTTGACAACGCCGCGCTGCGCCTCGAAGGTGTCCGTGCTCATGACCACGACATCGGCCGGGATCAGTTCCCGGCCGAGCAGGCGCGACAGGCGCGCCATCTCCGCGTAGCGATCAGCAACCTCGGGCTCGAGCACGAGGAGGTCGATATCGCTGTCGTCAGCCGCGTCGCCGCGGGCGCGCGATCCGAACACGGCCAGGCGGCTACCCTTCGGAAGGGCAGGGCGCAGGCACTCCACAGCGCGTTCGTTGAGGTTCATCGACAGATCGGGATCAAGGCCGCCAGGCTCCGGGCTCCGGGCTCCGGGCTCCGGGCTCCGGGCTTCGGGCTTCGGGCTTCGGGCTCCGGGCTCCGGGCTCCGGGCTTCGGGCTTCGGGCTTCGGACTTCGGACTTCGGACTTCGGACTTCGGAATGATGCACCAGATCGCTTGTTTTCCAGACGTACGGCGCTGCGCAGCACCGGCTCAGCGCGCTGCGGGCCGATGCCCACCGGCGCCCAGCACCGTATCCGCCCGGCGCGAGCGCAGCAGAGGGAACAGCCACTGCACCGCCCAGCGCTCGGGCCCGTGGGCGCGGTCGTCGGCCAGGCCGTAGGCGGGGGGCAGGCGGCGTGTGATGCGCGCGGTGCCGAAGAGCACGTCCCACAGGAAGAGCAGGTTGCCGTAGTTGCCGCTGTAGTGGCCCACGCCGTCGTCCTGGCTCAGCGCGTGGTGCGCGAAGTGGGTGGCCGGGGTGGAGACGGTGCGCTCCAGCACCCAGGCCAGCGGGTGCAGCGCGCGGTGGCGGTGCAGCGGGGCGTCCCAGCGCAGCGGCGAGTGCGCGCCCATGATGACCGCCAGCTTGACCACCGTGTAGCCCACGTAGACCCAGCCAAAGCCCAGGTACAGCAGCCCTCCCGACAGCCACAGCCCGGGCATCAGCGCGTAGTACAGCGCGTTGTTGCGGTAGACCACGCGCACGCTCATGTAGGCGGCCGAGTGGTGGGCGCGGTGCAGCGGCCACAGCACGCTGGTGTGGCTGAGGCGGTGCCACAGGTACTGCGTCAGGTCGTCGGCCACCAGCAGCACGGCCAGCATGCCCCACCAGGGCCAGTGCGCGAGCGCGCCGCGGTGCTGCGGCCAGGCCCAGGCGCACAGCGCCGAGGACGCCGCCAGCACGGCCCCCGAGATGAGCGGAAAGGTCAGCGTGACGGCGAGGTCGAGGCGGTCGTCCTCGCGCGTGGCCTCGCGCGGGAAGAGGCGGCCGGCAGCCCACTCGGCCAGCGCGAAGGCGAGCAGCACGCTGCCGACGGCCAGCAGTTGGACGGTCTGCAGCTCGTTCATCGCGATCCGCAGCTCGTGAGCGTGCCGGAGGGTCTCACAGCGGCTCGCAGCGCAGCGTGCGGCGCGCCGCCTCCACCACCTCGCGCTCGGCGGCGTAGTCGGCCACCAGCACGCGCATCAGCAGCAGGCCCTTGGGCGTGGGGGCGTTGACCACGCGCGCGCCGGGCGGCAGGGCCGGCGCCTGGGCGTAGGCCTTGGGGCCCACGACCACCAGGTCCACCGGGGCGCCACCGGCCTGACGGTCGTTCAGTACGAAATGGTTGTCCGAGTTGGACGCGTACAGCGCGATCGACCAGTAGTTCGGCGTCTTCGGGTCGGCGCGGATGCGCAGGGGCCGCTCGGAGACGTCGATGCTGCAGGTGGCGTAGAGCAGGTCCGGGCTGGGCATGACGATGCGGCGCTGCGTGGCGTCGGTCATCGGCGGTAGGTAGACACCCGCGCGCTCCTCGGCCGAGGCGGTGGCCGACAGGCGCCCCATGATGGCCCGCGGCAAGGCCCACACCGCCAGCAGGTGGACGACGGCGGCGACAGCGATGAAGAGCAGCAGGCCGCGCAGGGCCCGGCCACGCATGCGGTGGCGTGGCTCGGCGCCGCGCTCGAGAAGACCTTGCCGCGATGTGCGCGCATCCGTTCGCACTGAGCCTGTCGAAGTGCCCGCGCAGGGCTTCGAAGGGCCTGTCCTGAGCGAAGTCGAAGGGCCTGTCCTGAGCGGAGTCGAAGGGCTTGGCCCGAACGGATTCTTCGCGGACGCCGGGCGCAGCCTGGTCCTTGGGGCGCTCATTTGCACTCCCCCAGCACCTCGATGCGCGGCGCCTGCAGAGAGCCCGGGGCCGCGGCCAGGGCGGGGGTGGGGTTGTAGACGCGCAGCGTGAAGAACAGGCCGCGGTCGCCCGGCGTGGGCAGCCAGGGCAGCGTCTCGGCGCCGGGCGGGGAGCTGGGCCCGCTCAGCAGCGCGAAGAGGCCCTGCGCGTCCAGCGGCGCGTTGGCGCCGTTGACGCTGTAGCGCCGCTGCGGGTTGGCGAAGAGGAACAGATCCTCCGCGTAGGCCGTCACGCTCCACCAGCGCGCCTGGGGCGGCACGCCGCTGACGCGATAGGCGCAGCGCGAGCGCAGCGGCGCGCCGGCAGAGTCCGTCGCGGCCACGTAGTACATCGTCTCCTCGCGGTTCAGCGCCAGCAGCCCGCCCAGCGCCACGCGGGCGCGGGTGTAGAGGTCGGCGTCCGGGCTGCCCGCCAGCGTGCTGGCGCGCCAAGGCCCGGCGCTCGCGCCATAGCCCGAGACGCTGCGCAACACCCCCCAGGCACTGCCCAGGCCCAGCGCCACCGCCGCCAGCAGCCACAGCAGGCGCAGCCCGATGCCGCCGCGCTGACGGGCCGCTGCGGCGGCGGGCGCACGGGCGGAGACGCCGGCCCTTCCCTCCGTTCGCGCTGAGCTTGTCGAAGCGCGTGCGAAGGGCTTCGACAAGCTCAGCCCGAACGGAACCTGGGTTGGCCTGACCGGAACCTGGGTTGGCCCGAACGGAACCTGGGTTTGCCCGAACGGAACCTGGGTTGGCCTGACCGAAACCTGGGTTGGCCTGAACGGATGCGGCGCGACCTGGCGGACGCACGGCAAGCTCGCGCCCGTGCGACGGGCGGCACCGAATCCGCGCGTACGGCCTCGGCCGGCCGCACGGTTTGGCGTGGGGTCCTCAGAGCACTTCATAGCCGCTTCATGAACCCCGGCCCCGGCAGTTCGTCCCCCAGGTCTGGCCCCACCTCGGCAGCCACCAGCGCGTTCAGGCGGGTGTTCAGCGCCAGGATCAGCGCCCGCGTGGCCGCGTCGGCGCTTGCGGGCTCCTGGGCCAGGTTGCGCATCTCGCCGGGGTCGGCCTGCAGGTCGTAGAGCTCGAGCTGGTTGTGCGCGACCAGGGTGTCCCAGTCGGTGGGCAGGTGGTGCCGGTCGGGCCGGAAGTAGCGCACGAACTTGTGCCGCCCCGTGTGGATGCCGCGGAACAGCGCCGGGTTCGTCAGCCGCGGCAGCGGGCGCTGGCCGGCCAGCAGGGCGCGCAGCGGCATCAGGCGGTCGGCCGCCACGCCGCGCTCGGCCAGGGCGCCGGCGAACTCGCTGTCCAGGTAGTGCGTGGTGTTGTAGTTGAAGAGCAGCCCGCGCTCGTCGCGCCGCGTGCGCGCGGCCGGGTCGGCCACGGCCGCGGCCACGCTGTGGCCCACCAGCTCGGGGTAGGCCTGCGCCACCCGAACGGCGTCCACGCCGGCCAGGGCCAGCAGCGTCGGGATCACGTCCACCCCGCCGCCCAGGGCCGCCGTCTGCGCGCCGCCGCCGGCGCGCACCTCGGGGTGGCGCACGACGAAGGGCACGCGCACGTTCTCCTGGTAGACGAAGGGGCCCTTCTGGCGCAGGCCGTGGGCGCCCGCCATCTCGCCGTGGTCGGAGGTGAACACCACCACGGTGCGGTCGGCCTGGCCGCTGGACTCCAGCGCGTCGAGCACGGTCACCAGGTGGCGGTCGGCGTCGCGGATGCAGTTGAAGTAGTAGTCCTGGTAGGCCTGCCAGGCGGCCTCTTCCGCCGGCACGGGCCCGTAGGCCATGTCGCAGAACTCGCGGTAGTTGGCATGGGCCCAGGGCTTGCGCGCCAGGTCGTCGCCGCGGTTGGCCGGCAGCGGCAGGCCCCAGGCGCGCGCGTACAGCGCGTCGGCCGGCGCCGGCGCCAGCGGGGCCAGGTAATCGCGGTGGCGCCGCCCGGCCTGCTGCGCGGCGCCGGTGGCGAAGTACATCACGTCGTGCGGGTTGACGAAGTTCACCGCCAGCAGCCAGGGCTGGCCGGCCGCGCGCGCGGCCCGGCCCGTGGTGTGCAGCCAGTGCGCGGACTCCGCGGCGATCTGGGCGTCGAACTTGTAGCCCGTCCAGGTGGCGCCGTGCGGGTCTCCGTCGAAGTTGAAGTCCGAGAAGCCGAAGGGCTCGAGCGCGTCACGCGAGTTGGGGTAGTGGCCGTAGGTCAGCTCGTAGTGCGCGCGCAGCTCGCTCAGGTGCCACTTGCCCTTGTAGGCCGTGCGCCAGCCGTTGGCGCGGAAGTAGTGCCCCAGGCTGGGCAGCGCGGGCGGGATCTCGGGCTCTGGGTAGAGGCCGAGGTTGACGTTCATGCGCGTGCGCTGCGTGTGCTGCCCGAAGTACAGGTTGGAGCGCGAGGGCGAGCACGGCGTGGTGTGCACGTGCCACTGCGTGAAGCTCGTGCCGCGCTCGCGCAGGCGCTCGTGCCCGGGCAGCGGCAACGCGGCGGGCAGGTCGTGGCTCTCCTGGTCGGTGACGACGAGCAGCACGTTCAACCCCGCCCCGGCACCCGGCGCCGCAGCGCGCGCCGCCGGCAGCGCCGGCACGCTGCGCCCACCCTCCCCCCGGCGCGAGGCCCACACCGCCGCGCCCACGCCGGCGCTGGCGGCAGCGCCGGCCAAGAGGAGCTTGCGGCGGGGGGTGGACATGGCGGTGGGGTTGGGGCCGCAGTCTACGGTCGGCAGCGTGGGCGCGGGATCGGGGTCTGCACGGGGTCAGGGGGGCGCAGGCACCAAACTGCCACCGCCCAAGCCATGAGGGTCAAAGGTTCAATGCGCGCCGAAGACATCCGTCAGCGAAGCGGCGTCCAGCACGCGGTCGGTCCAGAGGTCGAACTGCTCGGCGGTGGCCACCTTCAGTTGCTCTGTCGCCCATGCTGGCAGCGGGCCGAAGCGGCGGGTCAGCACGCGGGTCAGGGTATCGAGCTTGCCCTCTAACTTGCCCTCGAGCCTGCCCTGTTGCAGGCCCACTCGCCTGCCCTCCGCGACACCCTTGGCGAGCCCCCGTTCTATCGCCAGGCGCTCCACACTCGTGACGTACTTCATCTGGGCCTTCCTTTCGATCTGCTCGATATCTTGCCAGACCTGCCGCTCCTGCGGCTTGGGCAGGGCGAGCATCCAGTCGATGATCGTGAACAGGTCGATCACCCGCTGGCGTTGCCAGCCCTGGATGTAGAGCAGGCGCACCAGCTCCCGCTTGGCGGCGAAGCGGCGGGCCGTGTCGTGCCGCATGCGCAGCGCGCTCAGGTGCGCCGCCGTGACCAGGGCGAAGGAGTTCGGATCCTGCTTCAGTTCAGCCAGACGATGCTCATGGTCCAGCAGCTTGGCCGTCGGGAAGCGGAAGACATGCTCGCAGCCCAGCACGTCGATCCGGTAGTCTGACGGCCGCCAGCCCGGACTGTCGTCGGCCAGCACCGCAAAGCTGGCCACGCCCGGGCCCCAGCGGTCGATCAGACGGTGGTGGTAGGTGAACATGCGCCAGGCGAAGGCCTCGTCGCGCTGGGTCTGCACCTCCACGTGCACGTACAGCAGGCGCGCGGCGCGGTCCGGGCCCGTCACGCGCACCAGCACGTCGACAAACTTCCTGCCGCTGGCGGCGCCCCGCACCACCTGACGCAGTTCCTTGTCCAGGAACTCGTGGCCCGCCTCCCACCCGATGGCCGCGTGCGCCGCCGGGAAGTAGAAGGCCATGAACTCGGGGAAGGCGCCCTCGATGGCTTCCTTCCACGGTGAGTCGTACTCGTCAGCGGGGTGCGCGGTCTGCGCTGACTGCGCATCTTCGGCAGCGGGGCTATCGGGTGGCGGGCTGTCTGCGGCGGGCATGCGCCCACTGTAGGCAGCCCACCCACGCCGCACATCGCCCGCATGGGGCCCCCGAAAGAGCACCCCCAGCCGGGGGATGCGCCCATCGAACGCCCGAATTGGCGAAGCCGCGTGCCTTCCCCCGCCCCCTCGCATCCCCTGCAGCGCACCCATCCCGAACCGCCCTGGTCGACGGCGCGGGCCGATCAGGAGTCCCGACGCTGGCGCGTATTCAGCCCGCTGCCGCGACGCCTTGAACGTGCCTGGACAGCCACAGAGGACATCTCTACTTTGGCCAAACAGGGGACATTTCTGCTTCGGGTTGACAGCCCCATTTCCGCAGCGCCCCCAGCCTTATACTGCTTCTTGTTGGTGCTCGCCTGGCCTCTTCGTGGGCCGAGCAGTTCAACGGGAATCAGGAAGGGCGGCGCGCGTGGTCGTGTCGGCACCCCAACCTGAGCTGCCCCCGCAACGGTAAGCGGACGGGAGCCCCGGCGCAGCGGTCCACGCCGCGCCGGCCCTGCTCCCCGCTCGTGTCGAACATCCACTGGTGGCCACCGGCCGCTGGGAAGGACACACGGGTCGTCTCCGCCAGCCCGGATACCGGCCAACGAGGTGGCGCACCGTGCAAACGGCGCGCCTGAGGTGCGCGCTGGCGGGGAGGCCGGCAGGCACGTTCACTGTCGGATCCTTCGTCATGTTCTTGCTTGCTCAGCGCACGCGCGCCGGCCATTCCACATATGCCGTCGCGGCGCCCTGTGTCGCCTCGACGCCTTCGATGCACCTGAAACAAGCATCGCCATCATCCCCACCCGGTGCCGAGCGCGGATACGCCCCGGGTCGCACGCGCGCCGACGGCCTGCGCCCGGGCGCCGGACACGATGGCCACTGGTACCGCCTGTCGTTGCCTGCCACGGCGATCGCCCGGGCCGTTGCGGCCGTGGCCCTTGCCATCGGCCTGAGCGCACCGGCTTGGGGACAAATGCCTCCAGCAGGTGGTGTCAGGGACCGTGTTGACGCAGGAGTGGAGGCTGCGCCCGTAGGCACGCAAACGTTCGTTGTCGCGGGAGGACGAGTCCCTGAAGAACTGTCTCGAGCACTGGCCGACATCTCAGTGGTCAACCGCTCTGCCATCGAGCGTAGCGGTTCCACATCGGTTTCAGATGTGCTGGTCACACTGCCGGGGATAGGCATCACGCGCAACGGGGGGCCAGGTGCGACCACGAGCATCAACATCCGAGGTGGCGAACAGCGTCACACGGCGGTCTACCTGGATGGCATTCGCCTGGATTCACAGGCCACCGGCGGTGCACCTTGGGAGCAGATACCGCTGGATCAGATCGAGCGGATCGAGGTCTTGCGAGGCGCCGCCGCAGCTGTGTACGGCTCGGATGCCGTGGCCGGGGTGGTCCAGCTGTTCACCAAGCGGGGGACTGGTCCGGCACGGCCACATGGGTCGGTAAGCCTGGGTTCGTACGGGACGGCTCAGGCGCAGGCCGGGGTCAGCGGCTCCAGCGAGGTGCTGGACTACGCACTGTCGATCGCTTCGGGCCGCAGCGACGGGTATGACGCCCGGACTTCGGCGGCCACTGACCACAATACCGACAAGGATGGCTGGGAGCGCAGTTCCTTCCAGAGTCGGGTTAGCGCGCAGATCCACCGGGACCATCGCCTTGAAGCGTCGGTCCTACAGAGTAATCTGCGTTCAGGTTACGACAGCAGCAATGCTGACGACCAGAACAGCCATCGGCTGCGCACGGCGAATGTGGCTTGGGAAGGGCAATGGACCGACAAAGTAACGACCCGCCTTCGCGCCGGCGAGACAAGCAGCACGCTCGAGACCCAGCCCAGCTTCTACCGAACCGAGACAACGCTGCGCGACTTCACACTGCTGCAAGAGTGGCGTGTTGGGATGAACCAGCTGACCGGTCTGCTAGAGCGGCGGGAAGACCAGTTGTTCAATCCAGCCACAAACTGGGGACCAAGCCTGCGCGGCCAACGTCACCAGAACGCGCTCGGTGTGGGTTGGCGCCGGGACTTCGGCTCACACGGGCTTCAGGCGAATTTCAGGCAAGACCAGGACAGCGAATTCGGGCGCAATGGCACAGGCAGTCTCGGCTGGAGCTGGGCTTTCCTGACTGGCTGGAGAGTGACCGCCTCATCTGCAACCACGTTCCGGGCACCAACCCTGTATCAACGTTTCAGCGAATATGGAGACCCGACACTCAACCCCGAATCGGGTCGCAATCTCGAGTGGGGGCTGCGCTGGAATACCGAGGTGGGAGAGCTGAGTATGAACGCCTGGCGCAACGAAATCCGGGACCTGATCGATTGGCGGGGTGGCACTGGCACCTGTCCAAACGTCGCCAGTGACCCTGAATGGGGAGGCTGCTTTACGAACGTCGGCAAAGCCAAGCTGCAGGGCCAGACACTGGCGGGTCAGATCAATCTGAGCCGTGTCAGGCTGAAGGCCTCCGCGGATTTCCAAAACCCCCGCAATCTCGCGACTGACAAGGTCCTGCCGCGACGAGCGAGAAGGTCCGCCCTGGTCGCTGCTGAAGGAATGATCCGAGGATGGACTTTGGGCTCCGAGTGGAAGGTCGTGGACTCGCGCTTCGACGATGCCGACAACGCGAACTCACTGGCGGGATACGGGATCGTAAACTTTTACTTCAGTCGTAGCTTGCGCCACGGCCTCACGCTGGAAGGCCGTATCGACAACGTGGGTGACCGGCGCTACGAGCTTGCCCGTACCTACGCGACTGGTGGCCTGAGCGGACACATCGGACTGCGCTGGTCCGTGCAATGACGGGACGAAGCGGTATTGCCAGGGAGCATTTGGCGCAAGGATGGTCGAATGTCAAGCGTCTCCGTCGGAGCCGGTTGTCGCGCGGCGCTGGGGCACGGCCCGGATGATGCTGAGCAGGGTCTCAAGCCGCCCGGCAGCGACGTTGTCTGCGCGTGCCGCGTGCCGCCCGGTGGGCACCACCACCCTGGACCTATGCGGCCGCTGTTCGCTGCAGCATCGCGCGCAGGCGTGTCAGGAACGGCCAAGAGGCCGCCGGGCGAGTCGACGCAGGCCAACCCGGCGCGTGCCAGACCGGTGATCGCCTGATGAGCCGCTGGACGAGTGCGTCGCGTGCTTGGCTGTGCGCACTGCTGCTGACGACCGCAGGCGATACCGTGGTGGCAGGACCGGACTTGCGACCGCCAGCCGGAAGAGTGGAGCAGACATCCGCGACATCGACCACCCTGACCATCACCGACGACCGCCAGCGCACCGTCACCCTGCCCGCACCCGCGCAGCGCATCGTCAGCCTGCTGCCCTCGCTGACCGAGACGGTGTGCGCGCTGCAGGCCTGTGATCGGCTGGTCGGGGTGGACCGCTGGTCGGACTGGCCTGCTGCCGTGCGCGCGCTGCCACGGCTGGGGGGGATGGACGATGTCGAGGTCGAGCGCGTGGTGCGCCTGCGGCCGGATCTGGTGCTGGCGGCCACGTCCACGCGCGCGATCGGCCGGCTGGAAGCGCTCGGGCTGAAGGTGGTGGCGCTGGAGCCGCAGACGCACGCCGACCTGCGGCGCAGCCTGGGCGTGGTGGCGGCACTGCTGGGCCGGCCCGCGGCCGGGTCGCAGGTCTGGGCCGGCATCGAAGCGGATCTGCAGGCGGCCGCCGCACGGGTGCCGACGGCCTGGCGCGGCCAGACCGCCTACGTGGAGGTGGGCTCCGAGCCCTATGCGGCCGGCCCGGCGTCCTTCGTCGGCCAGACGATCACGCGGCTGGGGCTGGGCCACGTGGTACCGGCTGCGCTCGGCGCCTTTCCGCGCCTGAACCCGGAATTCGTCGTGCGCGCGCAGCCGGCGCTGATCATCGCCCCGGCCCGCGCGCTGGGCGAGATGCCGGCGCGGCCGGGTTGGAGCCGGCTGCAGGCGCTGCAGCGCGGCAGCACCTGCGGGTTCGACGAGGCGCGCTGGAACCTGCTGGTGCGCCCGGGCCCACGGCTGGGCGAGGGGGCGCAGGCGGTGGCGGACTGTCTGGCGGGGAAATGACCATGCGACCCGGCCGCCCCGCCCTCACGCTGGCCGTGGCCGGGGTGCTGCTAGGTCTGCTCAGCCTGGCAGCGGGCAGCGAGGGGCTGTCGTGGTCGGCCTGGCAGGCGGATATCGCCGGCGAGCAGGCGGCGCTGCTGATCGGCCAGATCCGCGCGCCGCGCGCGCTGGGCGCGTGGGCGGTGGGGGCGCTGCTCGGGCTGGCCGGCGCCGTGGCGCAAGGCCTGTTCCGCAATCCCCTGGCCGACCCCTACCTGCTGGGCGCGGCCTCCGGCGCCTCGCTCGGGGTGGTGCTGGTGCTGGTGGCGGGCAGCGCGGTGGGCGCGGCGCTCGGGTTCAACGACGGCGGCTGGGCCGGCCATCTCGGCATTGCCGGCGCGGCCTTCGGCGGCGCACTGGCCGGTGTCGGACTGACGCTGCTGCTGGCCGGCGGGGCGGCGCACAGCATGCGCCTGCTGCTGGCGGGCGTGGTCGTCGGGGTGCTGCTGGGGGCCGTGTCGGACCTGCTGCTGACGCTGGCGCCGCAGGCGCTGCGTGGACGTCAGGCCTTTCTGCTGGGCAGCACGGCGCACCTGGGCTGGGCCGGCCTGCCGCTGCTGGCGACCGGGCTGGCGCTGGCGCTGCCGGTCGCCATACGGCTGGCGCGGGTGCTCGACGCGCTCACGCTGGGGGAGGAAACCGCCGCCAGCCTGGGGCTGGCGCTGGCGCGATGGCGCGCGATGCTGGTGGCGCTGCTGGCGCTGTGCACGGCGCTGGCGGTGGCACAGGCCGGGCTGATCGCCTTCGTCGGGCTGGTGGCACCGCACCTCGTGCGCCGCGTGGCCCCATCCGGCCACGCCGCGCTGCTGGGCCACAGCGCGCTGGCCGGCGGCGCCCTGCTGCTGGGCGCCGACCTGCTGGCGCGCGCGCTGCTGGCGCCCCGTGAGTTGCCGGTGGGCGTCGTCACGGCCGTGCTGGGCGGTGGCTATCTGCTGTGGCTGCTGCACCGGGGGCGGCAAACGTGAGGTCTTTTTGGTGGCTTGCGGCGGCGGTGGGCGGTGTGCGTGGCAGGCGGTTCGACAGGCTCACCGCGAACGGGAGAGTGAGACGCATGAAGTGCGCGCGCGGTTCGACAGGCTCACCGCGAACGGGGCGTTGGGGCGCAGGCGTGCGGGGGGAGCGGTTCGACAAGCTCACCGCGAACGGTGGTGGGGTCAGGTGAACGCATGATCGAGGAGGGGCGATGAGTGGGATCGAGCCACGCGCCATGAGTGGGACCGAGCCCCGCGCGATGAGTGGGAGCGGGTCCCGCGTGATGGGTGGGGTCGGGCCCTACCCGATGAGTGAGGTCGGGCCCTGCACGGAAGACGGGCAGGGCCCGGCGCGGCACCACACGGCCGGTTCGGCTCCCGAGCTGGAAGCCTGCGGACTGTCCGTGCAGCTGGGTCGCACGCAAGCGCTGGACGCGGTGAGCTGCCGCATCGGGCCAGGCTGGACTGCGATCGTCGGGCCCAACGGGGCGGGCAAATCGACGCTGCTTCGGGCATTGGCCGGGCTGCAGGCCCCATCGGTCGGCGCGGTGCGGCTGGACGGTGCCGACCTGCATCGGCTGACACCGCGACAACGGGCACGGTCCATTGCCTGGCTGGCACAGGGCGCGGACCACCCGGCCGAACTCACCGTGCGCGAGACCGTCCTGCTCGGGCGCCTGCCGCACCTGGGCCTGTTCGGCCAGCCCACGGGCGACGACGAGGCCGCGGTCGACCGCGCGCTTGCGGCCACGGGCAGCACCGACAAGGCCGACGCCCGGCTGCAAACGCTGTCCGGCGGCGAGCGACAGCGCGTGCTGCTGGCCCGCGCGCTGGCCTGCGAAGCGCCGGTGCTGCTGATGGACGAACCGACGGCGCACCTGGATCCGACGCATCAGGTGGCACTGGCCCGCCTGTCGCGCCACCTGGCCGCCACACGCACCGTCGTGACCGTGCTGCACGACCTGAGCCTGGCCCTGGCCGCCGACCGCGTGCTGCTGCTGCAGGCCGGCCGCCTGCGCGCCGACGCGCCGCCTCACGATGCAGCCCTGCATGACGCACTGACGCAGGCTTTCGGTGGCGCCCTGCACGTCACCCGTCTGGGCGAGCGCTGGATCGCCCACCCGGCGATGGGCGCGGACAACGAACCCACGGCCCCTGAAGGTCTGCCGGGTTCGGGGCGCGGATAGCGAAAATCGGCCCCAGCAAGGCCTATCTATTGACAAATTTGCAGGCCCATAGCGCCGGCGAGTCCCGCGCG
>Ga0172376_10000383_pt1 | contig 57486 bp, 55 predicted proteins | sample Lak35m_FD_121114 | JGI IMG/M metagenome (GOLD analysis project Ga0172376, IMG submission 121114) | Freshwater microbial communities from Kabuno Bay, South-Kivu, Congo - kab_092012_35m | ecosystem: Environmental > Aquatic > Freshwater > Lake | place: Democratic Republic of the Congo: South-Kivu...
CTCAAGTCGCTGGCGTAGTCCGCGACCCCGGCCCTTTCACGGCGCAGAAAGTCGCCGATCGCGTGCGCGAAGGCGGGATGCGCGATGCGATGCAGGGACTGCGTGCGCACCGGTTCCAGCCCGCGTGCCTGCTTGTGCTCCCCTTGGGCACCGCCCTCGAAGCGGCGGATGCCGTGCGCGATCCCCCATTCCAGGGGCTGGTAGTAGCAGGCTTCGAAGTGCAGGCAGGGGATGTGCGTCAGCGCGCCCCAGTAGCGTCCGTAGAGCACATCGGCCTGACGTGCGCAGAGGCTCGCTGCCACCGCCTGCCCGTCGAGTTCGGCGATGAACAGCACCACCGCATCGGGGCAGGCTGCGGCCCAGCGCACGAAGAAGTCGTGGTTGAGGTAGGGCATCGAGCGGTGCTCGGCGTAGGTGCGCGCATAGCATTCGGCCATCAGTGCCCAGTCGGCGGGGCTGGCGCTGCCGGCGGTCTCGATGCGGAAGCGCACGCCCGCGTCCCGTACCCGGCGCCGTTCCTGCCGGATGTGCTTGCGCTTGTCGCGCGTGAGCGTCAGCAGCAGGGCTTCGAAGTCGGCCTCGCCGCGCCACTGCCAGTGGAACTGGATGCCCTCCCGCAGCAGGTAGCCGGCGTCCTGCCACCACGGCAGCTCCTCCGGCGAGGGGAACAGGACGTGAGCCGACGAGGCCTCGCCGGCCTCGAGGCAGGTCTCGACCGCCGACAGCAGGAGCTGAGCGGCGGCCCGGTCGCGGGTCAGCAGGCGCGGCCCGGTGGCGGGCGTGAAGGGGATGGCGCCGAGCAGCTTGGGGTAGTAGGGCACGCCGTGCTGCTGGTAGGCGCGTGCCCACGCCCAGTCGAACACGTACTCGCCGTAGGAGTGCGTCTTCTGCCACAGCGGCAGGGCGCCAGCCAGGGCCTCGCCGCGCCACGCCAGCAGGAACAGCGGCTGCCAGCCGCTGCCAGGGCCGACGCTGCCGCTGGCTTCCAGCGCCTCCAGGAAGCCGCGCGCATGCCAGATGCAGTTGCCCGCCAGCGCGTCCCACTGTGGCGGCAGATCGGCGAGGTGGGTGATGCGCTCGAGGCGCAGAGCGGGCGCTGCGCTGTCGCCCGCAGCGCTGCTGCCCGGCGGCTCCGGTACCGGTGTGCAGTCCTTGGTCACGACGTATCCCCCTCGCCACCCGATGGACGCTTCGACCTGCAGAGAGCAAGCATTGTGGCCAAAGACGCAGTCCAGCGGGTGCTTCCCTCGCCGCATGCAGTGCACCCGGGTCCGACACCCGCGGAGTCGGCACCGTGCTTCGCTACACTGGCACCATGCGGATCGCGCTCGCTCAACTCGATGCCACCGTCGGCGACCTGGCCGGCAACACCGACCGCATCCTCGAGGCGGCGGCGCAGGCCGCCGGGCAGGGCGCAGACCTGCTGCTCACGCCGGAACTCGCGCTCACCGGCTATCCCCCCGAGGACCTGCTGCTGCGCCAGCACTTCCTCGACGCCTGCGATGCACGCATCACCCAGCTCGCCCGCGAGGCGCCCCTGCCGCTGCTCCTCGGCCACCCGCAGCGCGCCGGCGGTGCGCTGTTCAACGCCGCCTCGCTGCTGGCCGGTGGCCGGCTGCAGGCCACCGCGCGCAAGCGCTACCTGCCCAACGCCGAGGTGTTCGACGAGAAGCGCTACTTCGCTGCCGGACGCGCGGCGACGGTGGTCGAAGTGGCCGGCGAGCGCCTCGGTATCGCAATCTGCGAGGACATCTGGCAAGCGGACGTGGCCACTGATCTCAAGCATGGCGGTGCCCGCCGCCTGCTGGTCCTCAACGCCTCGCCCTACCACCTCGACAAGCCACGCCAGCGCGAGGCGGTGCTGCGTCAGCGCGCGGCCGAGACCGGTCTGCCGCTGGTCTACCTGAATGCCGTGGGTGGACAGGACGAGCTGGTGTTCGACGGCGGCAGTCTGGCGATGGCCGCCGACGGGCGCGTCCTGCACCGTTTGCCTGCCTGCGAGGAGGCGCTGCGCGTGATCGACCCCGACCTTCCGGGACAGGCGCCGGAGGTCGGCTGCCTTGAGCAGCAGGTGTGGCAGGCGCTGGTGCTGGCGGTACGCGACTACGTTCGCAAGTGTGGTTTCCCCGGCGTGCTGCTGGGGCTGAGTGGCGGCATCGACTCCGCCGTGACGCTGGCGATCGCGGCGGATGCACTCGGCGCGGACAGGGTGGAGGCGGTGATGATGCCGTCGCGCTACACCGCAGACATCAGCGTCACCGACTCGCGCGACATGGCGGCGCGGCTGGGCGTGGCGTACCGCGAGATCGTGATCGGCGACATCACCGCGCAGTTCGAGCGCGCGCTGGAGCCCGCCTTCGCCGGGGCCACCCCCGACACCACCGAGGAGAACCTGCAGGCGCGTGCCCGCGGCACCCTGCTGATGGCGCTCTCCAACAAGTCCGGGCGCCTGGTGCTGACCACCGGCAACAAGAGCGAGATGGCGGTGGGCTATGCCACCCTCTACGGCGACATGGCGGGCGGCTACGCAGTGCTCAGGGATGTTGCCAAGACGCTGGTCTACCGCCTGGCGGCATGGCGCAACCGGCAGGGTGAGGTGATCCCGCAGCGCATCCTCACGCGGCCGCCGAGCGCCGAGCTCCGGCCCGACCAGACCGATCAGGACAGCCTGCCGCCCTACGAGGTGCTGGATGCGGTGATGGCGCTCTACGTGGAGCAGAACCAGTCGCCGGCGGCGATCGTGGCGGCGGGCTACGCGCAGCAGGACGTGGACCGGGTGGTGCGCCTGATCCGCCTCAACGAGTACAAGCGGCGGCAGGCTGCTGTGGGGCCACGCGTGACGCCACGTGGCTTTGGCAAGGACTGGCGCTACCCGATCGCTGCCCGATATGGCGACTGAGCCGCGCGCTCTCCGGGGCTGCGGATCGAGGCCTGCGGTTGCCCGGGAGGGCGCCAGCGGGTAACCTTCGCGGCTCCGGAGAAGTGACCGAGCGGTCGAAGGTGCACGACTGGAAATCGTGTGTACGGCTTAACACCGTACCGAGGGTTCGAATCCCTCCTTCTCCGCCACCCGCCTCTCCCCCGCCAACCGGCTGGCCGCTAAGCGAGGTTGTCGAGTCCCGGGTCCCGCCCTCGCAAGGCGCTTGCCAGGGCGCCGCATCCGTGACGATAAGCTGAAAGACCACTCCGGCTGCAATCCCCGCCGCCCCTTGAGAGACCCACTGATGCCCGTCTCTGCCGCACAGCGACTGATCGACCTGGTCGGCCGCCTGCGTCCGACCGGTCCCGATCGGCCTGACGCTGCTCTGCGCGCCGAGGCGGCTCGTCTGCGCGGTGCACCCGATGAGGCCGCGGCCATCGCGCAAGCACTCGTCGAGTTGCTCGAGCGCCCGCGGCAGGGGGTGCTGTTCGCCGAGGCCGGCGTGCGCTCCGCGCTGGGCTTCTGGCTGGAACTGCTGCACCGACTGGGCCGGCGCCTGATGCCTCCCCCGGCCGACGACAGCCCGGACGACCTCATGCGCCAGGCCTTCCATCAGGCCAGCGATGAGCGATGGGTGGCTGCCGTACCGGCGTCGGCTTGGCAGGACCTGGCCTCTGCCCTCGGCCTCGGGTCGGACAGCCCCATGGGCAGGGCGGCGCTGCATGCGCTCGAGTCGCGTCTCGGCGAGGCGGCCCTGATCCTGTCCTGTCGCCTTGCCGGCGGTTCGCTAGACCGCGAGTTGCTGCGACTGATGCCGGAGCTGGAGTCGGTCGGGTCGCCGTTCCTGGCCCAGAACCGACTCCTCAACAGCGCGCTCGATGCGGGCCCGGGTCGGCTCGAACCGCTCCATCCGCGGTTCCGGGAGGCCCTGGAGGCACTGCTGTCGGGCTGTGACGAGGCGGTCCTCCTGGCACGACAGCGGTCCCGCGAGCGTGGTGTGACCATCCGTCTCAGCTACCTGCTGTCGCGGCTGGATCAACTCACATCCCGCTTGCGACTGCTGCTCGATGTTCTCTGTGCCGCGGAAGGTCACTCGCGAGCGCACGCGACACTTGCCCTGCTGCTTCGTCTGGTCGCAGCCGCCGAGAACAGCCGTGGCGTGTTCGTCTTTGTCGCCGAGGACCTGCGCCTGCTGGCGCGCAACGTGACCGACCATGCCAGTCGGCGCGGCGAGCACTACATCGCCGGCAGCCGCAGCGAACTCCGGCATATGGCGGCCGCGGCGGCCGGCGGCGGCGCCATCATCGCGCTGCTCGCCCTGATCAAGCTGCGCATCTCGCTGCTGCACCTGCCACCCCTCACCGAAGGGCTCCTGTTCAGCCTCAACTACGGGCTCGGCTTCGTCCTCATCCACCTGCTCGGCTTCAGCGTCGCCACCAAGCAGCCGGCGATGACCGCCGCCACCATCGCCGCAAGGCTCGACGGGAGACAGACCCGGTCTCTCCTCCGGTCCGGCTTGCTGCCGGAGGTGCTCGGCTCCCAGGCGGTGGCGGTCGCCGGCAATGTGGCCATCGCCTTGCCGGTCGCCTGCCTGGTGGGCGTGCTGTGGGGTCTCGCCTTCGACCAGACGGTGGCCCCGGTCGCCAAGGCCGGCAAGCTGCTGCAGGAGTTGCATCCCCTGCAGAGCGGTGCACTGCTGTTCGCGGCGGTCGCCGGCGTCGGTCTGTTCCTCGCCGGTCTGGTCTCGGGGTTCTTCGACAACCAGTGTCGCTATGGTCGATTCGTCGAGCGCATCCCGCGATCGAGTCATCTGCGCTGGCTCTCTCCCGAGGCCGCAGGACGCTTCGCCCGGCAGGTCGATGCCCACTACGGCGCGGTGATGGGCAACCTGTTCTTTGGCTTCTTCCTCGGCATGGTGGGAGAGTCCGCCAATCTCACCGGGCTGCCGGTCGACATCCGCCATGTGGCCTTCGCCACAGCCAACCTCGGCATGGCCAGCACCGTGGTCGATGCATCGACCCTGCTCGACGTCCTCCCCGCCGTCGCCGCCGGCATCGCCGGCATCGCGCTGGTCAACCTCATCGTCAGCTTCTGGCTCGCCCTCAACGTCGCCATCCTGTCGCGCGGGCCTGACGCTGGCGGCTTCGCTCGGCGGAAGACCACCCCCCCCACAGCGGACCTCTGAACCCCGCCTCAGGCATGGGCCCCGAGCAGGGTCTCGACCCACTTGACCTGCCTCGGCAGACAGACCTCCTGCAGGTCGTAGTGTTGTCTTGCGAACTCCCTCGCAGCGGCACCGAGCCGTTGCCGCTGCGATTCGTCAGCGCAGAGTGAAGCGACCTTGTCAGCAAGAGCCGGAGCGTCGAAGAAGTCGATCAAGCGTCCTGTCTCTCCCTCGAAGATGGCTTCGCGCAGCGGTGCAGTGTCGCTCGCCACGATGGCGCATCCGGCGCTCATCGCTTCCAGCAGCGACCAACTCAGTACGAAGGGGTACGTCAGGTAGACATGTACGGTGCTCACCTGCAGCAGGCGGATGAATGCGGGGTAGGCGAGATGGCCTGCGAAATGGACTCGCTCGCGCTGCGCGGGCGTCATGCGGGGGCTGACTTCCCTGACGAAGATGTCCTTCCAGTTGCCGGTCGCAGGGCGTGCTCCGTAACTGACATCGTCTCCACCGACGATGACCACTTGGGCGGACGGTCGCGCCCCCAGCAGCTCAGGCAGGGCGCGCATGAACATGTGGTAGCCACGGTACGGTTCGAGGTTGCGGTTGACGAAGGTCACCACCTCATCTCGCCGACTCAGGGAGAGCTGGCGGGAGGGTGGCTGGGAGCCGGGTGTGGCGATGCCGTGCACTGGCAGATCCAGCTGGACGGCAGGCGCGGGGCAGATGCCGACCGTGTCGATGCCATCATGGATCACCTCGATCCGGGAGCGGAACGGTTGCGGAAAGGTGCTTGCCTGCCAGACGGTGGGCGAGAGGCCGGCGTCCGCCTGTGTCAGGTGCAGCAGATTGTTGAGGTTCTTCAAGCGCAGACGGCATACCTCGCCGGCATCGCTCGAAGGGAACTCCGGGTCGAAACCCGTATCGGCTCCTTCAGCCTGGTAGAAGAACTCGCAGTACAGGGCGAGCGTCGTGCGCGGCCAGACGTCCTTGATGAAAAGTGTCTCGCCCCAGCCGTGGTGTGCGATGACCAGATCCGGGACATAGCCCTCGGAACGCAGTTGCAGGGCCATTCGAAAGAAGGCTTCGCCACGGATGACCTTGGTCTCGAAGTCCGATACCCAGGGGTGGATGCCACGCGTGCTGCCGCGCCCGACACCATAGGGAACGATGCGCACGCCGTTCCAGTTCGTCGCCGCGGACGGCTGCAGTGTGGTGGCGGTCACGTCATGGCCACGGACGGCCAGTGCTGGGGCCAGGTGCCTGAATTGCCCGGGGAAGTTCTGATGAACGAAGAGGATGCGGGCCATCGTGTGCAGGATTCTAGCGGCTGCACCAAGGGTGCCGCAGTCTGGAGGACTGCTCTGCCCCCAGGATCAGACACCGAAGGCTGTCAGAGATCCGCCGCGCGCCGGTGGCGGTGACCGGTCAGGCGGTCTTGTTGCCGTTGCGCGGCCGCCCGTTGCCGGTGTTGGACTCGCGCATCAGCCTGCCACGGCTCCCAAGCACGGCTTCGCCGCCCGCTGCGAGTTCGACCAGATGGGTGCGCCGGTCGACGCCGGTGCGCATCCGGATCAGGCCGCGAGCTTCCATCTCGCGCAGGCGTTTGCTGAGGGTCGGCAAGGTGCCGAAGCGCCCGGCGCGGACGAGGTCGGTGATGCGCACCGGCTTGCTCGCCTCGGTCTGCTCGCAGAGGTGGGCAAGCAAGGCATCCACCTCGGCGCACTCGGTGGGCTGCTCGGCGTAGAGCTTGTGCAAGCCGTTGGTGAAGCGGACGAATGCCTCTCTCACGTGGCTCCCCTTTATCCCGAGGGCGGGCAGCCCGACAAGGCCACAACCGTCCAAGCCCCCCCTGAAAGCCAACTATGTCAAGGGATTTTGCATACAGCGTCACGACACCCTATCACGCTACACTGTGTCACGTAAGTGTCTTGGGCGCATCTTGAGGCGTTTGGCGGTTGATCTACATCAGGCCTTCAGCGAATCGCTCCGGGATGGCGCGCGGCGCCACTCCCGGTCGCCGGGTGCGGCGTGTCGTCGGCCTGGTGGCGCTCGGCCTGGCCGTCGCGACCTGGTTGGGAGGAGAACTCCGCGCCTCCTTCGGCGAGGTTCTGCCGGCCGCGCGCTCCGGCTCGGTCGAGCGGGTGGTGGACGGCGATACCCTGCGCGTGGTGGACGGCGATGGACAGCGACACACCCTGCGGCTGCTTGGCGTCGATGCCCCCGAGTCGGGTCAGGACGGCGGCGCCGAGGCTCGCAGCTTTGTCGCTGACCGGGTCTGTGGCGGCCGCGTGACCTGGCGTGAACATGGAGCCGACCGCTACGGGCGCAGTGTCGCCAGTGTCGAGGTCGATGGCGAAGACCTCGGGCTGCTGCTGGTCCGTCATGGCATGGCCTGGCGCGTCCGGCGCTACCTCGAGGGACAGCCGGCGGCGACCGTGGCCGCCTTTGACGCTGCCTGGCAGGAGGCACGCAGCGCCCGGAGTGGCATCTGGGCTGGCGAGCCGGAGCCGCCCTGGGCCTGGCGGCGCACGCACCGGCCGTCGTCCGGTCAGTCGATCCTCTGCGAAGAGCGACGCTGATGCCGCCGCACGGGCCTGGCCAGGGCATGCGTTGCGTCGGCTGCGGCCGCTGACTACATTGTCGGTCAGCGCCAGCCGGCGACCCGTCGAGGAACCCCGATACCATGACCACCCACGGCACGCCGCCACTTGAGCCGGTGACCACCTCGGCGCAGGAGAAGACCCTGCACATGACGCAACTGGCCACCCCCGACATGGCGAACTTCTCGGGCCGCGTGCATGGCGGCTCGCTGCTCAAGCTGCTCGATCAGGTGGCGTATGCCTGCGCCGCCCGCTATTGCAAGAGCTACTGCGTCACCGTCTCGCTCGATCACGTCTTCTTCAAGGAGCCGATCCAGGTCGGTGAACTGATGACGGTGCTGGCGCACGTCAACTATGTCGGCAGTTCCTCGCTCGAGGTCGGTGTCAAGGTGGTCGCCGAGAATCTCAAGACACAGGTCAAGCGCCACACCAACAGCTGCTACTTCACCATGGTCTGCATGGGTGATGACGGCAAGCCCAGGGCAGCGCCGCCCCTCATCCTCGAGACCGAGGCCGAGCGGCGTCTGTTCAAGGCGGCGCAGATGCGCCGCGAACTGCGCAAGGAGGTGATGGCGCGCAACCAGGCGCTGCACGAGGCAGCTGGCGAGACCCTGCCCGGTACCGAGGTCGAGGGGCCGGCGACCTGACCGATCCGGCATGGGGCGCGGCTTATAATCCGCCCCCCATGCGCGACCTCACGCTCCCCCCGTCCGGCCGCAGCGCCGGCTGGCCCGCGCTCCCCGGCTCGGCGGACGCACTGGCCGTCGCCGCCGCTGCCCGCCGTCGGCGTCTGCTGGTGCTCACCGCCAGCGCGCTCGACGCGCAGCGACTGCACGACGAGGTCGCCTGGTTCGCACCCGAGCTGCAGGTGGCCCTGTTGGCCGATTGGGAGACGCTGCCCTACGACACCCTGTCACCGCACCCGGACCTGGTGTCCGAGCGGCTTGCCGCGCTCTATCAGTCGAGCCAGGGGCGCTGCGATGTCCTCATCGCGCCGGTCACCACCGCCATGGTGCGGCTGGCCCCCGTGAGCTATGTCGCGGCGCGCACCTTCTTCCTGCAGAAGGGTGGTCGCCTCGACGAGAGGAAACTGCGCGAGCAGCTCTCGGTGGCCGGCTACACGCACATGAGTCAGGTGCTGTCGCCGGGCGAGTTCTGCCTGCGCGGCAATCTTGTCGACCTGTTCCCGATGGGCAGTGCGGTGCCCTACCGCATCGACCTGTTCGACGACGAGATCGAGTCGATCCGCACCTTCGATCCGGAGACGCAGCGCACCATCTATCCGGTCAACGAGGTGCGCCTGTTGCCGGCGCGCGAGTTCCCGCTCGACGAAGCGGCGCGTACCGCGTTCCGCAGCCGCTACCGCGAGCGCATCGAGGGCGACCCGAGCCGCTCGCGTATCTACCGCGACGTCAGCAACGGCGTGGCACCACCCGGCATCGAGTACTACCTGCCGCTGTTCTTCGACCAGCTGGCGACCCTCGCCGACTACCTGCCCGACGACGCACTGGTGCTGTTCCACCACGACGTGCACGGTGCGGCCGAGGCCTTCTGGCGCGACACACGCTCACGCCACGAGCTGTTCCGCGGCGACGCAGAACGCCCGCTGCTGCCACCGGGCGAGATCTTCCTCAGCACCGAGGCCCTGTTCGAGTTGCTGGGGTCGCGCGCACAGGTGCGCTTGCCGGCCCCCTCCGCCGTGGTTGCGACCAATGATCCGGCCACCGCGCAGCCTGCCGACGCGACCGGCGACCGGCTGCCGCCACTGACCATCGACCGCCGCGCCGAGGACCCGCTCGGTGCCCTCAAGCGCTTCGTCGGCGGTTTTGCCGGACGCGTGCTGGTGGTGGCCGAGTCAGCCGGCCGCCGCGAGACCCTGTCGCAGCTGATGGCCGAGCACGGGCTGCGGACCGAGGCGGTCGACGGCTGGGCCGGCTTTGTCGGCGGTGACACCGGCCACGGCGGCGGCTCCGCACCGGCGGCGGCTGCTACCGGTGTGCCGGCCATCACCGTCGGGCCGCTGGCGCAGGGCTGGCTCGACGCCGAGAGCGGCATCGCGGTGGTCACCGAGGCCGAACTCTACGCCGCCCAGGTGCGTCAGACACGCCGCCGCGACGACGCCCGGCGCAGCGCCGAGGGCATGCTGCGCGACCTCAGCGAGTTGCGCGTCGGCGATCCGGTGGTGCACGAGTCGCACGGCGTGGGGCGCTACCGCGGTCTGGTCACCACCGACGTCGGCGAGGGCGATGCCGAGTTCCTGCACATCGAGTACGTCGGCGGCGACACCCTCTATGTGCCGGTGTCGCAGCTGCACGTCGTCTCGCGCTACACCGGCGGACCGGTGGAGTCAGCGCCCTGGCACAAGCTCGGCTCTGGGCAGTGGGAGAAGGCCAAGCGTCGCGCCGCCAAGGCGGTGCGCGACACCGCCGCCGAGCTGCTGCACCTGTACGCCCAGCGCGCCGCGCGCCAGGGGCGCGCCTTCCCGCTCGCGGCGCAGGACTACGCCGCCTTCGCCGAGGGTTTCGGCTTCGAGGAGACCCCCGACCAGGCCGCGGCGATCGGCGCCGTGCTGCAGGACCTCACCGCTGGCAAGCCGATGGACCGCCTGATCTGCGGTGACGTCGGCTTTGGCAAGACCGAGGTCGCCATGCGCGCCGCCTTCGTCGCTCTCATGGCCGGCTATCAGGTGGCGGTGTTGGTGCCGACCACGCTGCTCGCCGAGCAGCATTTCCAGAACTTCTCCGACCGTCTCGCCGAGTGGCCGATCCGCATCGCCGAGCTGTCGCGCTTCCGCACACCGAAGGAACAGGCGGTGGCGCTCAAGGGGCTCGCCGACGGCAGCATCGACCTCATCATCGGTACCCACCGGCTGGTGCAGAGGGACGTCCGCTTCAAGGATCTGGGCTTGGTCATCATCGACGAGGAGCACCGCTTCGGCGTACGCCAGAAGGAGGCCCTGAAGAGCCTGCGCGCCGAGGTCGATGTCCTTACGCTCACCGCCACACCCATCCCCAGGACGCTGGCGATGAGCCTCGAGGGCCTGCGCGACTTCTCGGTGATCGCCACCGCCCCGCAGCGGCGACTCGCCATCAAGACCCTGGTGGTGCCGTGGAGCGAGGGCCACATCCGCGAGGCGGTGCTGCGCGAACTCAAGCGTGGCGGGCAGGTGTACTTCCTGCACAACGAGGTCGACACCATCCTGCACCTGCGCGACCGTCTGCTGCAGATGGTGCCCGAGGCGCGCATCGCCGTAGCCCACGGGCAGATGGCCGAGCGCGAGCTGGAGCAGGTGATGCGCGACTTCTACCACCAGCGTCACAACCTGCTGCTGTGCACCACCATCATCGAGACCGGGATCGACGTTCCCACCGCCAACACCATCCTCATCCACCGTGCCGACCGCTTCGGTCTGGCGCAACTCCACCAGCTGCGTGGCCGCGTCGGACGCAGCCACCACCAGGCCTACGCCTACCTGCTGACCGCCGGCGACGACAGCCTCACCCCCGCCGCACGCAAGCGCCTCGAGGCGATCCAGGCCATGGAGGAGCTCGGCTCCGGCTTCTACCTGGCGATGCACGACCTCGAGATCCGCGGCGCGGGAGAGGTGCTCGGCGACAGCCAGTCGGGGCAGATGCAGGAGGTCGGCTTCGGCCTCTACATCGAGATGCTCAACGCCGCGGTGCGCTCGCTCAAGGCCGGGCACGAGCCGGACCTCGAGGCGCCGCTGGCGGTCACCACCGAGATCCGTCTGCACGTACCGGCACTGCTGCCCGAGGACTACTGCGGCGACACCCACCAGCGGCTGATCCTCTACAAGCGTCTCGCCAACTGCGAGACCGACGAGGCACTGGAGCAACTGCACGAGGAACTGGTCGACCGCTTCGGACAACTGCCGGAGCCGGCCCAGGCGCTGCTCGAGTGCCACCGTCTGCGGCTGGCCTGCAGCGGACTCGGCATCCTCAAGCTCGACGCCGCCGAGGACTCGGTCTCGATGCAGTTCCGCGCCGACACGCGGGTCGACCCGGCGCGCCTCATGGCACTGGTCCAGAGTCGCCCGGGCGCACGCTTCATGGGTGCCGACCGCGTGCGCTTGCCACTTGCGTTCGCGCCGCTGGCACAACGCGCGGCGGTGCTGCGCGACCTCTGCCGCTCACTCGCCGCCTAGACCCACCGTCCGACACCGGAGCCGCCGATGCCCTTTGCCGACAACCTCAGACAGCTGCCGCCAGTGTCCCACCTGGACGGCCTCGACCTGCTCGACGAGTCCGGCGCCGAGGTCGCCCGCATCGAGAACGCCCCGGGTCAGGCCGGCTCATTGGCGGTCTACAACTTTCTCGCCCAGCACTTTGGCGCGATCACACCGCTGGCGGCGCAGACCGGTCTCGAGTTGTATGCCGAGCACACGGCCGATGCGCGTGCCCATCCGGGCAAGCATCCCAACATCGACCGCCTGTTCGAGCTCATCGGGAGCGGTACCCGGCTGCGGGTGCGGCACCGCTTCGGCGGCGCCTGAGACGCTCGCCGTCCGCTTCAGTGTCTCGCGGCTAGAGCTGGTGGGCCTGCGTCTCGGCGTGGTAACTCGAACGCACCAGCGGGCCGCAGCTCGCGTGGGCGAAGCCCAACTGCCGTGCCCGGACCGACCACTGCGTGAAGCGCTCCGGCGTGACGTAGCGCCGTACCGGCAGGTGACCGGGTGAAGGCCGCAGGTACTGGCCGAGCGTGAGTCGGCTCACGCCGATGGCGCGCAGGTCGGACAGCACCGCCTCCACCTCCTCATCGGTCTCGCCGAGGCCGAGCATCAGCCCCGACTTGGTCGGCACGCCCGGGCAGCGCGCGCCGAACTCGCGCAGCAGCGCCAGGGACTCGGCGTAGTCGGCGCCCGGACGCGCCTCGCGGTAGAGCCGTGGCACCGTCTCCAGGTTGTGGTTGAGGACGTCGGGCGGGGTGGCGGCGAGGGTCTCCAGTGCGCGTCCCTGCCGGCCACGAAAGTCGGGTACCAGCACCTCGATGCGGGTGCCGGGGGCAGCGCGGCGGATCGCCCCGATGCAGTCGGCAAAGTGCTGCGCGCCGCCATCGCGCAGGTCGTCGCGGTCGACGCTGGTGATCACCACGTAGCGCAGATGCAAGGCACCGATCGCCGCCGCCAGTCGCCCCGGTTCGGCGGCGTCCACCGGCAGCGGACGACCGTGGGCGACGTCGCAGAACGGGCAACGGCGGGTGCAGATGTCGCCGAGGATCATGAAGGTGGCGGTGCCGCCGCCGAAGCACTCACCGATGTTGGGGCAACTCGCCTCCTCGCAGACCGAGTGCAGGCCGTGTTGCCGCAGCGTGTGGCGCACCGCATCGAAGCGCTCGCCGCCAGGGGCCGGCGCACGGATCCAGTCCGGCTTGGGCAGCGGGGCGTCGGCAGCGACGATGCGGATCGGGTTGCGCGCGGTCTTGCCCGCCGCGCGCTGCTTCTCGCCGGCGACCAGGCTCATGCGTCCTTCCCGGCAGCGGGTCGCTGCGCCAGGAGACCGGCCGTGAGTGCCGCGCACACGCGCTCGGCCCAGGCCGGCACCGCATCGCCGCAGCCGAGGTCGGCGGTGCGCGTCACCCGCAGACCGGGCTGCCCGCAGGGGTCGATGCGGTCAAAGCCATCGAGCTCGCAGTCGACGTTCAGCGCCAGTCCGTGGTAGCAGCAGCCGCGGCTCACGCGCAACCCGAGCGAGGCCACCTTGGCACCTTCGACGTAGACCCCGGGGGCGTCGGCGCGTGCCTGCCCGCTGATGCCGGCACTCGCCAGCGCTGCCACCACCGATGCCTCGAGCAGGCTCACCGCGGCGCGAGGCGTCAGCCCGAGTCGACGCAGATCGAGCAGGGTGTAGACCACCAGTTGCCCCGGACCGTGCCAGGTGACCTGTCCGCCGCGGTCGCTGACCACCACCGGGGTCCCTCCCGCGTCGCGGAGATGCGCCCGGCGACCGGCCTTGCCGAGGGTGTAGACCGGCTCGTGCTCGAGCCACCACAGCTGGTCCGCCTGTGCCGCGTCGCGCTGTGCCGTGAACTGCTGCATGGCGCGCCAGACCGGCGTGTAGGGCAGGCGGCCGAGCGCCCGTGGCGGCAGCGTCGCAGCCCCGGGCAGCACAGGGTCGGCGTCGAATGGGGCGCGGGCGTTCACCTTGTGTCCTGGGGCCTTGCGTCCTAGAGCACCATGGCGACCGCCGGGTGCGTGCTGAGGTCGCGGTAGAGGTCGTCGAGCTGGTTGCGGGAGACGGCCCGTACCGTGCAGGTCACCGAGACATACTTGCCGCTGGTCGATGCCCGGGTCTGGATCGAGGCGGCATCGAAGTCGGGCACGTGGGCGCGCACCATGCGGCAGACGATGGCCGGAAAGTCGGCGCTGGCGGCGCCCATCACCTTGATCGGGAAGTCGCAGGGGTATTCGATCAGGCTGTCGGCCCCGCTGCGGCTCATGCCGCCGCCTTCAGCGTCTGGTAGAGCGCCAGCATGCGCCGTGCCAGCGGCCCGGCCACGCCCCCCCCGATGACCTGCCCGTCGAGACCGGTGATCGGCAGGATCTCCCGGGTCGAGGAGCTCAGCCAGATCTCGTCGGCCGAGCGCACCTCGCTCTCGGCGATCTCGCGCACCTCGAGCGGCACCCCGTTCGCGCGCGCCAGTTCGATGACGGCGTCGTAGGTGATGCCGGGCAACATCAGGTGGTTGCGCGGTGGCGCCAGCAGGACACCCTGCCGCACCACGAAGATGTTGCTCGCCGCACCTTCCGTCAGGTAGCCGTCGCGGAACAGCACCGTCTCCGCCGCACCCTGGTCGGCCGCCAGCTGCCGCAACAGCACGTTGGCGAGCAGCGAGGTCGACTTGATGTCGCAGCGCTGCCAGCGGTTGTCGATGGCGGTCACCGCCGACACGCCGGCCTCGAACTGCTCGCGCGAGGGTGTGACCAGCGGGCTCGCCATCAGGAACACGGTCGGCGCCACCCCCTGCGGAAAGGCATGGTCGCGTTTGGCCACACCCCGCGTCAGCTGCAGGTAGAGGTTCTGGTCGGCAAAGTCCTGACGACCGATGAGGTCCTCGATGAGCGCGGTCCAGCCTGCCACATCGTGGGGGTTGCCCAGGCGGATGCCGTCGCAGCTGCTCTGCAGCCGCGCCAGATGCTGCGGCAGGCGGAAGGCTCGGCGGCGGTACACCGGGATCACCTCGTAGACCCCGTCGCCGAACAGGAAGCCGCGGTCGAGCACCGGCACCCGGGCCTCGCCAAGGGGCATGTACTCGCCATTCAGATAGACCGTCATGTCAGCGCAACCATAGCAGTGCCGTGTCGATCATGCGCCGCACGAAGCCACCCACCGGCACCGACTCGCGGGCCACCAGGGGGTACTCCGCCAGGGTCTCCTCACCCGCCGTCAGGCGCAGACGGCCGAGCGACTGACCGGCGCTGACCGGCGCCTCGACCATGCTGCGCACCTCGATGGCGGGCTTGACGCGGCCGCTGCGCTCCCGCGGTACCGCCAGCAGCGTCTCGCCAGCGAGGCCGAGGCCGACCTCACGTGCGTCGCCCTTCCAGACCCGCACCCGGGCCAGGTCCTTGTCGATGCCGCCGACACGCATCACCTCCCAACGGGTGAAGCCGAGGTTGAGCAGGCGCTGCGTCTCGCTGGTGCGGACCGTGTCGGAATCGGCTCCCGCCACCACCGCGATCAGGCGCCGCTCGCCGCGCTTTGCCGAGGCGACGATGCTGTAGCCGGACGCCGGGGTCTGTCCGGTCATCAGGCCATCCACCGTGGGGTCGCGTTGCAGCAGACGGTTGCGGGTCCGCTGCGTCAGTCCGTTGAATTGCATCTGCGGCACCGCGAACAGGGCGTAGTCGGCCGGGAAGTCGCGCAGCAGGGCCTCGGCCAGGCGGGCAAGGTCGATGGCGGTGCTGTAGTGCAGCGGGTCGGGTCGGCCGCTGGCGTTGGCGAAGCGGGTACCGCTCATGCCCAGCCGCTCGGCCTGCCGGTTCATGCGCTCGACCAGACCCGCTTCGCTGCCCGCAACGGCCTCGGCGAGCGCCACGGCGGCGTCGTTGGCCTGCGCCGTGACCAGGCCCGCCAGCAGCTGCTGCACGCTGGCCGGGTGGCGCTCGTCGGTGTAGATGCGTGCGCCGGCGGCGCGCGCAGCCTGCGCCGAGGGCCGCACCAGCTGCTGCCGCGAGACCTCACCGCGCTCGATGGCCTGCAGCACCAGATAGGCGGTCATCAGTTTGGTCAGCGATGCCGGCTCGAAGCGTCGGCCGGCCTCCTGGCTGGCCAGGGTCTGACGCGCGCTCATGTCGTAGAGCAGCCAGCTGCGCGCGGCCACCTGCAGCGTCGCTGCAGCGCTGGCCGCGAGCGGCGACAGCAGCAGACTCACCGCCAGACAGGCGAACAGTCGCGCCCGGAGCAGGCGGGGGAGGGTCGTGGCGTGCGACATCAGGCTGCGGAGTATAGTCGGGCCGGCAGGGGCGGCGCGGTCGCTTGCGGCACGCCCGCCTCTCCGTTACCGTCCGCGCATCGCTCCAGACACAGGCCCCGCGACATGAAGTCTCCCACCCCGGCGCCGCCGGTCCGCCTCGATGGCAAGACCCTGAAGGCGCTTGCCGTGCGTGGCGCCGGCTATGCCGTGATCGCCTGGTTCCTGCCCGGCTTCGCCCTGTTCTACCTGGTCTGCGGTCTCTACGATGTGGCGCGCAACAGCCAGCTCGACGGCTACACCATCTACCAGTACTTCTTCGGCCGCGGCCTTGGCACCTGGCTGCTGTCGCCGTTCAACATCCTCATGGACATCGTCCACCTGCCGTTCTGGAACAAGGGCGTCTACCGTCTCGAGGAGTTGTCGCCCGCCTACCAGCGGGAGATCGGTTCCCTCATCGACAGCATGCAGCGCGAGCGACTGGTCGAGAAGATCGAGACCCGGCTGCAGGACAACCCGCGCGAGATGCTGTTCTTCAAGTGGTACGGCCAGAACATCGACGGCCCCATCGACATCCCGCAGTTCCGCCGCCACTATCCGCTGATCCGCACCATCGGTGTCTCGGTGTTCAAGCGCCGCAAGTCGACCAACCGCCACTTCGGGCCGCTGCGCATGACCATCCGCGTGCTCTACAACCTCAACGATGTGCAGAGCGACCAGGCCTGGATCGAGGTCGGCAGACACGTCAACGTATGGCGCGAGCAGAAGATGTTCATCTTTGACGACACGCTGATGCACCAGTCCTTCAACGAGACCGAGGCGCCGCGCTACTGTGCCTTCATCGACGTCGTCCGCCCCGGCCTGTTCCCCGGTCTGATGGCGCGCCTGGTGGACTGGCTCGGTGTGGTGCTGATCCGCACCAACCACATCTTCTACAAGAACTGGACCTTCATCCGCTGAGGCTGAGGCGTCTCACACCGGTCGTCCGGCGGTCTCCGGTCCTGGCAACTTGAGTTCGCCGCGCTGCAGCGCCTCGAGCATGGTGCGCAGCAGGGCGCGTCGCACCGCCTGTTGCTCGAGTGCCGCCACGCGCATCCGCACCCGGAACACCACGCTGCCTTCGGTGAGGCGGTCCACACCCAGCAGTTCGAGGTCGCCAAGGATGCGGTCGCGCCACTGCGGGTCGCTGCGCAAGGTCTCGCCACCGGCACGCAGGCAGGCCAGTGCGTGTTCGACGTCGTTGCCGAAGGCGACCGGCAGGTCGGCCACCGCGTAGGCGTATTCGCGGCTGCGGTTGGAGACGGTGCTGATGGTGCCGTTGGGCACGAAGTGCACCGCCCCCTCGAGATCGCGCAGGCGCACGTAGCGCAGCGTCACCTCCTCCACCACGCCCGACTTGCCGCCGAGATCGACCATGTCGCCGACGCGCACCTGGTTCTCGATCAGCATGACGAAGCCGGTGAAATAGTCCTTGACCAGACTTTGCGCGCCAAAGCCCACCGCAACGCCGGCCACGCCGGCCGTCGCCAGGATGGGCGCGATCGAGATGCCGAGCTCGTTGAGGACCAGCATGACCATGACCACCGCCAGCACCACCGAGGCGATGTAGCGGAACACCCGCCCGAGTGTCTGGACGCGGCGACGCTCCTCCGCGCCACTGGCTGTCCTCTCCATGCCGGCGATGGCCAGGCGGATCACCCGTCGCGCCAGCGCGGACAGCAGCCACCACAGCAGCAGGACCACGGCGACCCGCAGCAAGGCGAGCAGGCCATGTGCCCAGGGCGGCAGGTGGTCGCTCTCGATGAGGACCTTGAGTGTGGCGAGCGAGAGTTCCGGGATCATGAGGCGTGTTCTCCGCCGTGTATTGTGCCTGTGCGGACGGGAACGCAACCGGGGTCTGGTGTTGTCACATGGGTGGCTGCATGACGCCGGTCGTCGCCGCCTGTCGGCACTTCGGCGGACCGCAGCCCGGCTGGTGTCCCACCGTCGCTGAGTCCCGCCACTGCGTACAAGGAGAGAAGATGTCGCGGATCCAAGGTCTGTTCGCCGGTTGCCTGATCGCTGCCGCCTGCGCCTCGCCTTTTGCTGCCATCGCGGCACCCGAGGCCTACATCATCAGCCCGCAGGACGGTGACACCGTCGATTCGCCCTTCGTCGTGCGCTTCGGCCTGCGTGGCATGGGCGTGGCACCGGCTGGCGTGGAGATCGCAGGTACCGGCCACCACCACCTGATCATCGATGCGCCACTGCCGCCAGCCGGCCAGCCGATCCCGGCCGATGACCGCCACCGTCACTTCGGCAAGGGCCAGACCGAGACCGAGCTCAGCCTGCCGCCCGGCGAACACACGCTGCAGCTCCTGCTGGGCGACCACACGCACATGCCGCACGACCCTCCGGTGAGTTCGCAGCGCATCCGCGTGCGCGTGCGCTAGCGGGCACCCGGTCGAGGGGTCTCCGCAGCCCGGGCGGGCGCGGTCGCCGGCGCGCGCCGCGTCAGTCCGCCAGTGCCGGTTCGGCCGCCACCAGTTGCGCCCACTCCTCGTCGCTGAACAGCCGCGAGTCGGCGAGGAAGGCCTTGCCCTCGGAGGCTTCGATGCTGAAGGTGCCGCCGTGACCGCCCTCGACCACGTCGATGATGATCTGCGTGTGCTTCCAGTACTCGTATTGCGATGCGCTGATGTAGAACGGGATGCCGCCGAGTTCACCGAGCCGGACATCGTTGAACACCATCACCTCGCCTTCCATGTAGAGGTTGGCCGCGCTGTTGTCGCAGCAGCCGCCCGACTGGTGGAAGATCATGTTGGGGCCATACTTGGCCTTGAGCGTCTCGATGAAGGCCAGCGCCTGGGGCGTTGCCACGACCTTGTCGACCATTTCCTTTCCTCCCGCGGGGTCTTTCGACCCGCCATGGACAACGGGGGCCGTCTCCGGCCCCCGTGGCACTGCGCTACCGACCGCTCGACTCAGAAGAAGCCGAGCTTGCTCTCGCTGTAGCTGACCAGGAGGTTCTTGGTCTGCTGGTAGTGGTCGAGCATCATCTTGTGCGTCTCGCGACCGATACCCGACTGCTTGTAGCCACCGAAGGCGGCGTGCGCCGGGTAGGCGTGGTAGCAGTTGGTCCACACGCGACCGGCCTTGATGGCGCGACCCATGCGGTAGGCGACGTTGCCGTTGCGGCTCCAGACACCGGCGCCGAGGCCGTATAGCGTGTCGTTGCCGATGGCGACCGCTTCCTCTTCGGTCTTGAAGGTGGTCACGGCCAGGACCGGGCCGAAGATCTCCTCCTGGAAGATGCGCATCTTGTTGTGGCCCTTGAACACGGTCGGCTCGATGTAGAAGCCGCCGGCCAGGTCGCCAGGCAGGTGGGCGCGGTTGCCGCCGGTCAGGCACTGGGCGCCCTCTTCCTTGCCCAGCTTGAGGTAGGACTCGATCTTGGTGACCTGTTCCATCGACGCCTGCGCACCCATCATGGTGTCGGTGTCGAGCGGGTTGCCGTGCTTGATCGCCTTGATGCGGGCGATGCAGCGTTCCATGAACCTGTCGTAGATCGACTCGTGGATCAGCGCGCGCGACGGGCAGGTGCAGACCTCGCCCTGGTTGAAGGCGAACAGCACCAGACCCTCGATCGCCTTGTCGAAGAACGAGTCATCCTTCTCGGCGACGTCGGCGAAGAAGATGTTGGGCGACTTGCCACCGAGTTCGAGGGTGGCCGGGATCAGGTTGTTGGCGGCCGCCTGGCCGATCAGACGGCCGGTGCTGGTGGATCCGGTGAAGGCGATCTTGTTGATGCGGGTGCTGGTGGCCAGCGGGTGGCCGGCCTCGCGGCCGTAGCCGTTGACGATGTTGAGCACGCCCGGCGGCAGCAGGTCGGCGATCAGTTCGACCAGGATCAGCAGCGAGATCGGCGTCGACTCGGCCGGCTTGAGCACCACCGCGTTGCCGGCGCCGAGGGCCGGCGCCAGCTTCCAGGCGGCCATCAGGATCGGGAAGTTCCACGGGATGATCTGTCCGACCACGCCCAGCGGCTCGTGGAAGTGGTAGGCAACGGTGGTCTCGTCGATCTCGGAGATCGAGCCTTCCTGGGCGCGCAGCGCGCCGGCGAAGTAGCGGAAATGGTCGGCCGAGAGCGGGATGTCCGCGTTCAGCGTCTCGCGGATCGCCTTGCCGTTGTCGACAGTCTCGGCATACGCCAGCTTCTCGAGGTTGGCGTCGATGCGGTCGGCGATCTTGAGCAGGAGGTTGGAGCGCTCGGTCGGCGAGGTGCGCGCCCACTTGTCGGCCGCGGCGTGGGCGGCGTCCAGCGCAGCATCGATGTCCTCGGCGGTGGAGCGGGCGACCTGGGTGTAGACCTTGCCGCTGATCGGGGTGACGACATCGAAATACTGGCCCTTGACCGGCGGGACCCACTTGCCGCCGATGAAGTTGTCGTACTTTGCCTTGTACTGGATCTTGGCACCGGCTTCGCCGGGATGGGCGTAAATCATGCATTCCTCCATTGCAGGCTGGTTCTCACGAAAGCAACGCCCGGACCACCAACCCGTGGGTCCCGACGCAAGTCCGCGTTCACCGGCAGCAACAGCTCCTCTCTCCGTGCGGCATGTGCGCGGGGCTTTTCGCCCTCTGGCGGACACCCGGCTCTCGCCCGGTCCGGCGACGCGTCGCTTACAACTTGTAGCCGAATTAGATTACACCGAATCGTGTCCGTGCGGCTGACAGCGCAGCGGGACGTGGGAGGGCCGCATGCGCTGCTGCCAGCCCCCGCCTAGAATGACGCATCCCGCGTGTCGCGGCGTCTACCGGAGCGATCGACCGCATGCGTTTGCCGAGCATGGTCCTGACCCTTGTCGCCACTCTGCTTGCCGGTCCCTGCGCCGCGGCGGAGGTCGCGGTGGCGGTGGCAGCCAACTTCACCGCGCCGATGCAGCGGCTGGTGCCCTTGTTCGAGCAGCAGACCGGGCACAAGGTGCTCGCGTCTTACGGCTCGACCGGCAAGTTGTTCTCGCAGATCAGCAACGGCGCGCCGTTCGAGGTGTTGCTCGCGGCGGACGACGAGACGCCGGCCAGGCTCGAACGCAGCGGCGGCGCGGTGACCGGGACGCGCTTCACTTACGCCATCGGCCGCCTGGTGCTGTGGAGCCGTCAGCCCGGCGTGGTCGATGGCAACGGTGAGGTGCTGCGCGGCGACGGCTTCGACCGGCTCGCCATCGCCGACCCCAGGTTGGCCCCCTACGGCGCCGCGGCCGTGCAGACCCTGCGCTCGCTTGGCCTGTTCGAGCGCCTGCAGCCGCGCCTGGTGATGGGCGAGAGCATCACCCAGGCGCACCAGTTCGTCGCCACCGGCAACGCGCCGCTCGGCTTTGTCGCCTTGTCGCAGGTCTACGCCGATGGGCGCCTCACCGAGGGCTCGGCCTGGGTGGTGCCGACGCAGATGCACGACCTCATCCGCCAGCAGGCGGTGCTGCTCGCCAAGGGCCGCGACAACCCGGCCGCGCGCGCTCTGCTCGACTTCCTGCGCAGCGAGCCGGTACGCGCGGTGATCCGCCAGTCCGGCTATGCGACCGACTGAAGCCGCTGCCGCGGGTCGTGTGGCGCGGCTGACGCCGCCCGCAAGGCTGCGCGGCGCATGAGGCCCGGCGCGCCATGAGTGGCCTCACCGGGAGTCTGCTGACGGCGGCCGACTTGGCCGCCATCCGCCTCACCCTCGAGTTGGCGACGGCGACCACCCTGCTGCTCCTGTTGCTGGCCCTGCCGCTGGCCTGGTGGCTGGCCCGTTCGCGATCGCCCTGGCGCGCGCCGGTGTCGGCTCTGGTGACGCTGCCGCTGGTGCTGCCACCCACCGTGCTCGGTTTCTACCTGCTGGTGCTGATGGGGCCGGATGGACCGCTCGGCCGATTCACCCAGGCCATGGGCTGGGGCCTGCTGTCGTTCACCTTCACCGGCCTGCTGATCGGCTCGGTGGTGTACTCGCTGCCGTTCGCGGTGCAGCCGCTGCGCGACGCCTTCGAGGCCAGCGGTCGCCGCCCGCTGGAGGTGGCGCAGACGCTCGGCGCCACGCCCTGGCAGGCGTTCCGCAGCGTGGCGTTGCCGCTGGCGCGGCCGGGACTGGTCACCGCCGGGGTGCTGAGCTTTGCTCACACCATCGGCGAGTTCGGCGTGGTGCTGATGATCGGCGGCAACATCCCCGGCCGCACGCAGGTGGTGTCGACACAGATCTACGGCCACGTCGAGGGCATGGACTACGCCAGCGCGCACACCCTGGCGGCGGTCCTGCTGCTGTTCTCGTTCGGCATCCTGCTCGGGCTCGCACTGCTCGGCCGGCGCCGCATGCGGGTGTTGCCGTGAGTGCCGACCGGCTCACGGTCTCGTTGCGGCTGAGCCGTGGCCCGGACTTTGCCCTGACGGCGGACCTCGATCTGCCCGCCAGTGGCATCAGCGTCGTGTTTGGCACCTCCGGCTCCGGCAAGACCACCCTGCTGCGCGCCATCGCCGGGCTGGAACCGGCCGCCAGCGGCGGCGTGGCGCTGGGCGCGCGGGTCTGGCAGGACGATGCTGCGGGCTTGCGTCTGCCGGTGTGGCAACGCTGTGTCGGCTACGTGTTCCAGGAGGCGAGCCTGTTCGAGCACCTCGATGTGCGCGGCAACATCGGCTACGGCCTGCGCTGGCAGGCCCGGCGTGACGATGCGGCGGCGTCCCGGCGCGGCGAGCGTGAACCTGGCCTCGAGACTCTGATCGACACCCTCGGCATCGGCCCGCTGATGGGCCGCCGGGTCGAGACCCTGTCCGGCGGCGAGCGCCAGCGCGTCGCCATCGCCCGCGCGTTGGCGGTACGACCGGGCCTGTTGTTGCTCGACGAGCCGCTCGCCGCGCTCGATTTCGCGCGCCGCGAGGAGATCATGGACTGGCTGTTGCACTCGTGCCAGAGCACCGGCACACCGATGCTCTACGTCACGCATTCACTCGACGAACTGTCGCGGCTGGCTGATCGCGCGGTGGTGCTGACCGATGGCCGGGTGGTGGCCTGCGACGCCCCGGAGGCGGCCCTGCGCGCGGCCGGTCTGGCTGCCGCTGCCGACCGGCTGGCGCGCTTGCGACGGCCCTGAGGCCTCGAGGCGAGGCCGTCCGGGGCCGCGCTCAGTGCGCGGCGTCGGCGGTCTGCAGTCGCAGGAAGGCCTCGTAGACCGCCGGGTGCAGTTCGGACTTGGCGCTGTCGAGGTGGCGGAACATGGCCTCGCGCATGCGTGGCTCCCAGAACCGGCGCAGATGGCTGGCGATCTCGCCGACCGCGAATTCGTGGTCGGGATAGGCCTCGAAGAAACTGCCGATCTGGTTGGCCATCTTGGTCAGGTGGTGGATGTCCATGTCTGCTCCTCGGGGTGTCGGGTGTGCCGCGCTCAGGCGACGAAGGCCTCTTGGAAGGTGTAGGCGGTGAGACGGTCGCCGCGTGCCCAGCAGGCCAGCGCCACACCGGCCGATTCGGCCACGCGCACCGCCAGCGCGGTGGGCGCGGAGACCGCGACCAATGCGCCGATGCCGGCGCGTGCCGCCTTCTGCACCATCTCGTAACTGGCGCGGCTGGAGACCAGTGCAAAGCCTCCTGCCACTGCGAGGCCCTGCCGCTGCAGGGCACCGATCAGCTTGTCCAGCGCGTTGTGGCGGCCGACGTCCTCGCGGCACAGCAACAGCCGGCCGCCGGCATCGACCCAGGCCGCGGCGTGCGTGGCGCCGGTGTCGTTGCGGATGTGCTGTGCATCGTCGAGCGCGGCCAGTGCCGATCTGACGTGCGCCAGCGGCACCTGCGGCCGTGCGGCCACTGCCGCCACCGGGCGGATCGCCCGCTCGATGCTCTCGGCACCGCAGATGCCGCATCCGGTGCGGCCGGCAAGCTGACGGCGCTGGTTCTTGAGGCCGGCAAAGGCACGACTGGAGAGTTCGATCTGCAACTCGATGCCGCCACAGGCCGCCACCACCTCGCAGCTGCGCACCTCGCCGGCGGCCTCGACCACGCCCTCGGTGAGCGAGAAGCCGACGGCGAAGTCCTCGAGGTCGCAGGGGGTGGCCAGCATCACCACATGGCTGATGCCGTTGTAGACCAGCGCCACCGGCACCTCCTCGGCCAGCCACTCGCTGCCCGGCTCGCTGCCACCGCTGCCCTTGCGCCAGACCGCGCGCGACGCCGTCACGGCTGCCGCGTCACCCGCTCCCGCACCCTGCGTGAGCAGGGCAGCGGCCGGGCGGTCGTCGATCACACCGTCTCCTTCTGGTGGTGCGGCAGTTTCTCGAGCTGCTGCTCGCTGAACTTGCGGTAGCGCTCCTGCCAGTCGGACGGCTGCGTCACCTTGGTCACCTCGACCGCGGTCACCTTGTACTCGGGGCAGTTGGTCGCCCAGTCCGAGTTCTCGGTGGTGATCACGTTGGCACCCGAGAACGGGTGGTGGAAGGTGGTGTAGACCACACCGGGCTGCAGGCGGTCGCTGACGTGGGCGCGCAGCACCGTGCTGCCGGCGCGGCTGGTGATGCCGACCCAGTCGCCGCTCTGGATGCCGCGCGCCTCGGCATCGGCCGGGTGCAGGTCGAGGATGTCCTCCTCGTGCCAGCGCGAGTTCTCGGTACGGCGGGTCTGTGCGCCGACGTTGTACTGGCTGAGGATGCGGCCGGTGGTGAGCACCAGCGGGAACTGGCGGTTGGTCCGCTCGTCGGTCGGCACGTAGGCGGTCGGCATGAAGTGACCCTTGCCGCGCACGAACTCGCCGATGTGCATGGTCGGCGTGCCTTCCGGGTGTTCCTCGTTGCACGGCCACTGCACGCTGCCCAGGCGGTCGATCTTCTCGTAGCTCACGCCGTGGAAGGTCGGCGTCAGGCGCGCGATCTCGTCCATGATCTCGGACGGGTGCGAGTAGTTCATCGGGTAGCCGAGCGCATTGGACAGCAGTTGCGTGACCTGCCAGTCCTCGTAGCCGGCGAGCGCCTTCATCACCTTGCGCACCGGCGAGATGCGGCGCTCGGCGTTGGTGAAGGTGCCGTTCTTCTCGAGGAAGCTCGAGCCCGGCAGGAAGACGTGCGCGAACTTGGCGGTCTCGTTGAGGAACAGGTCCTGCACGATGACGCACTCCATGGCGCGCAGCGCGGCCTCGACGTGCTGGGTGTTGGGGTCGGACTGGACGATGTCCTCGCCCTCGCAGTAGAGCGCCTTGAAGGTGCCGTCCATCGCCGCTTCGAACATGTTGGGGATGCGCAGTCCCGGCTCGTCGTGCAGCGTGACGCCCCACTCCTTGCCGAACAGCGCGCGGGTGGCGGCGTCCGACACGTGGCGGTAGCCCGGCAGTTCGTGCGGGAAGGAACCCATGTCGCACGAGCCCTGCACGTTGTTCTGGCCGCGCAGCGGGTTGACGCCCACGCCCTCGCGGCCGATGTTGCCGGTGGCCATGGCGAGGTTGGCGATGCCGATGACCATGGTCGAGCCCTGGCTGTGCTCGGTGACGCCGAGGCCGTAGTAGATGGCGGCGTTGCCACCGGTGGCGAACAGGCGCGCGGCACCGCGCACCTGCTCGGCCGGCACGCCGGTGATGGCCTCCATGGCCTCGGGCGAGTTCTCCGGTCTGCGGATGAAGTCGAGCCAGACGCGGAACGAGTCGGCCTCGCAGCGCTCGGCGACGAAAGCCTCGTCGATCAGGCCCTCGGTGGCGACCACGTGCGCCAGCGAATTGATCACCGCGACGTTGGTGCTCGGCTTCAGCTGCAGGTGGAAGTCAGCCTTGTAGTGCGGCCCGGAGACGCTCTCGGTGACGCGCGGATCGACCACGATGAGCTTGGCGCCCTCCCGCAGGCGGCGCTTCATCTGCGAGGCGAACACCGGGTGTCCGGCCGAGGGGTTGGCACCGATGATCATGATGACGTCGGACTTCATCACCGAGTCGAAGGTCTGGGTGCCGGCCGACTCGCCGAGCGTCTGCTTGAGGCCGTAACCGGTCGGCGAGTGGCAGACGCGGGCGCAGGTGTCGACGTTGTTGTTGCCGAAGGCGGCGCGCACCAGCTTCTGCACCAGATAGCCTTCCTCGTTGGTGCAGCGGCTGGAGACGATGCCGCCCACCGAGTGCTTGCCATACTTGCCCTGGATGCGCTGGATCTCGCTGGCGGCGTGCTGGATCGCCTGCTCCCAGCTGACCTCCTGCCAGGGGTCGTCGATGCTGTTGCGGATCATCGGCGTGGTGATGCGGTCCTTGTGGGTGGCGTAGCCGAAGGCGAAGCGGCCCTTGACGCACGAGTGGCCGTGGTTGGCGTGGCCGTCCTTGTTCGGCACCAGGCGCACCACCTGGTTGCCCTTGGTCTCGGCCTTGAACGAGCAGCCGACGCCACAGTAGGCGCAGGTGGTGATGGTGCTCTTCTCGGCCTGGCCGTGCTGGATGACCGACTTCTCCATCAGCGTGGCGGTGGGGCAGGCCTGCACGCAGGCGCCGCAGCTGACGCACTCCGAGTCCATGAACGGCTGGTCCATGCCCGGCGACACCCGCGAGTCGAAGCCGCGGCCGGAGATGGTCAGGGCGAAGGTGCCCTGGGTCTCCTCGCAGGCGCGCACGCAGCGGTTGCAGACGATGCACTTGCTCGGGTCGTAGGCGAAGTAGGGGTTGGAGAAGTCCTTGACGGTGCCGGAGCGGACGTCGAAGTGGTTCTTGCCCTCGTAGCCGTAGCGTACTTCGCGCAGGCCGACCACGCCGGTCATGTCCTGCAGCTCGCAGTTGCCATTGGCCGAGCAGGTCAGGCAGTCGAGCGGGTGGTCGGAGATGTAGAGCTCCATCACGCCCTTGCGGATCTCGGCGAGCTTGGGCGACTGCGTGGTCACCTGCATCCCCGGCTCGACCAGCGTCGTGCAGGACGCCGGGTAGCCGCGCCGGCCCTCGATCTCGACCAGACACAGCCGACACGAGCCGAAGGGCTCCAGGCTGTCGGTGGCGCACAGCTTGGGGATGGCGTTGCCGGCGTCTTGCGCGGCGCGCATCACCGAGGTGCCGGCGGGTACCGAGACCTCGATGCCGTCGATGCTCAGGGTGACCAGTCTCTCGGACTCGCGGGCGGGGGTGCCGAAGTCCATATCGCGGGGCAGTGACATGTTCGCCTCCTCAGGCAGCCGCGGCTTCGCGCACCTTGGCGAAGTCGTCGGGGAAATGGTTGAGCGCCGACAGCACGGGGTAGGGCGCCATGCCGCCGAGCGCGCACAGCGAGCCATTGAGCATGGTGTCGCACAGCGAGCGCAGGAGCGCGATGTTGGCTTCGACGTCGATGCCACGGATGATCTTGTCCATGACCTCGGTGCCGCGGGTCGAGCCGATGCGGCACGGCGTGCACTTGCCGCAGCTCTCGATGGCACAGAACTCCATCGCATAACGCGCCTGCTCCGCCATGTCGACGCTGTCGTCGAACACCACCACGCCGCCGTGGCCGATCATGGCGTTGACCTTGCTGTAGGCCTCGTAGTCGAGCGGGATGTCGAACTGCGACTCCGGCACGTAGGCCCCCAGCGGACCGCCCACCTGCACCGCGCGGATCGGGCGCCCGCTCGCCGAGCCACCGCCGTAGTCATGCAGCAGCTGGTTGAGGGTGAGACCGAAGGCCTTCTCGACCAGTCCGCCACGCTTGATGTTGCCGGTGAGCTGGAATGGCAGGGTGCCGCGCGAACGGCCCATGCCGAAGTCCTGGTAGTACTTGCCGCCCTTGGCGAGGATGATCGGCACCGAACACAGCGAGATGACGTTGTTGATCACCGTCGGCTTGCCGAACAGGCCTTCGATGGCGGGCAGCGGCGGTTTGAAGCGGACGATGCCGCGCTTGCCCTCGAGGCTCTCCAGCAGGCTGGTCTCCTCGCCGCAGATGTAGGCGCCGGCGCCGAGTCGCACCTCCAGCTCGAAGGTCTTGCCCGAGCCGGCGACGTCGGTGCCCAGCCAGCCGGCCTCGCGGGCGCGGCGGATGGCTTCCTTGAGCGTGGCGAAGGCGTGCGGATACTCCGAGCGCAGGTAGATGTAGCCTTGCGTGGCACCCACCGCGACGCCGGCGATGGTCATGCCCTCGATCAGGGTGTACGGGTCGCCCTCCATCAGCATGCGGTCGGAGAAGGTGCCCGAATCGCCCTCGTCGGCGTTGCAGACCACGTACTTCTGCGGACCCGGCGTGTTGAGCACCGTGTTCCACTTGATGCCGGTGGGGAAGGCCGCACCGCCGCGACCACGCAGGCCGGATTCGGTGACCTCCTTGACGACATCGGCGCCGGACAGCGCCACCGCGTTCCGCAGACCCTGCCAGCCGCCGTGGGCCGCGTAGGTGTCGAGACACAGCGGGTCACCGAGGCCCACGCGGGCGGCGGTCAGGCGTTCCTGGCTCTTGAGGTAGGCGATCTCTTCGGTGACGCCCAGCAGGAGGGCGTGCCTGCCGCCGCTGAGGAAGCCGGCCTCGAACAGGCCCGGCACGTCCTTGGGCTGCACCGGACCATAGGCGACGCGGCCGGCCGGGGTCTCGACCTCGACCATGGGCTCGAGCCAGAACAGGCCGCGCGAGCCGTTGCGCACCAGGCGCACATCGGCGCCGCGGCGGGCGGCCTCGGCGGCGATGGCCAGCGCGGTCTTGCCGGCGCCGAGCGAGAGGGCGCTCGAATCACAGGGGACGTAGACGGTCACACTCATGCCAGAGCCTCCCTCGAGGCATCGGAGCCTTGCCGCAGCTCGGCGATGACCTCGTCGAAGCGCGCCGCGGTGACCCGGCCGACGATCTCGTCGTCGACGCGGATCGCCGGCGCGCAGGCGCAGTTGCCGAGACAGTAGACCGCCTCCAGGGTCACCGCACCGTCGGCAGTGGTCTCGTGGTAGCCGCAGCCGAGGGTCTTCCTGGCGTGGGCCTCCAGTTGCCGCGCGCCCATCGACTGGCAGGCCTCGGCGCGGCAGATCTGAACCACGTGCCTGCCCGGCGCATGGCGGCGGTAGTGGTGGTAGAAGGTGACCACGCCGTGGACCTCGGCGCGCGACAGGTTGAGGCGTTCGGCGATCATCGGCACCGCCTCGTCCGGCACATGGCCGATGCCGTCCTGGATGGCGTGGAGCATGGGCAGCGTGGCGCCCGGGACATCGACCAGCGGGTCGATGAGTGCCGCGATCTGGCGCACGATGGGTGGGACTTCAGGCTTCAATCCGGTCTCCTCCAGTAGGTGCCGCCACCGGCGCCCGCAACCGCGGGATGCCGCCGCCTGCGACCATTGACCTTACTACAGGCTAGATATGCACCAATCTGTAATTTTTCTGAAGTGCAACCTGCGCTTGAATCGGAGATTAAACTGGTGCTAGGCTTTTCGCCATATGAAAAGTTGGTAATAACAAGAAAGGTTAGGCATGCCCCGCATCAGCATCGAGCCGGCCTTGCGCTTCCGCGACCAGGCCGGCCATGACATCGACCCCGTCCTCTTCAGGCTGCTCACCGCGATCCGGGAGCATGGCCGCCTGACCGCCGCCAGCCGCGACGTTGGCTACAGCTACCGCCACTGCTGGAACATGATCCGCGACTGGTCGGAGTTCTTTGGCGCGCCGCTGGTCGACCTCACGCGCGGGCGCGGTGCGCGGCTCGCGCCACTCGGCGAGGCTCTGGCCTGGGCGGTGGAGCGGGTCCAGGCACGGCTCGGACCGCAGTTGCACAATCTGGCACAGGAGATCGATCGCGAGATCAACCGCGCCGTGCTGGCCGACGAGCCCACCGTGCGGGTGGCCGCGAGCCATGGTTATGCGGTGGCGCTGCTGCCGGAGCTGGTGGCCGCGGAGGGCGGCCTCCGCCTCGAGCTGAACTACCTCAACTCGCTCGATGCGGTGGCGGCGATGGCCCGCGGTCAGGCCGACGTCGCCGGCTTCCACATCCCCATCGGCGGCCTGGCAGCGCCGCTGTTCGCTCGCTACGGGCGGCTCTTGAAGCCGCGTGAGCACGTGCTGGTGCGGCTGGTGACGCGCACGCAGGGCCTGATGCTGGCGCCGGGCAACCCGCTCGGCATCCTTGGTCTGGCGGACCTGACGCGGCCGGGGGTGCGCTTCATCAACCGGCAGGATGGGTCCGGCACACGGGCCCTGTTCGACGCCCTGCTGCAGCAGGGCGGCATCGATCCGGCGGCGGTCGGCGGCTACAACGACATCGAGTTCACGCACGCTGCGGTTGCGGCGCATGTCGCCAGTGGCCAGGTCGATGCCGGCTTTGGCGTGGAGACGGCCGCAGCGCGCTTCGGACTCCACTTCATGGCCCTGGCGACCGAGCGCTACGTGCTCGCCATGAGCCGCGAGACTGCGCGCCAGACCCCGGCGCAGCGTCTTCTGGAGATCCTCGGCGGGCAGCGCTTCACCGAGAGCGTCGCCGACCTGGACGGCTACCGGGTGGTCTCGCCGGGCAGCCGCATCAGTCTCGAGGAGATCGAGTCGGGGTTCGCCGACCAGGCGGCCTGAAGCCGCCGCGAGCCCGCTCGACCCGCCTTCGCGGCGGGTCCCGGACCGGCGACGCTCAGGCGCGGAAGGTGCGCAGGCGGCGCGAGAACACCACCAGTGCGTCGATGCCGCTGGCCTCGGCACGGCGGCACCAGTCCTCGAGTTGCTGCACCAGTTGCTCGGTGGTGGCATTGGAGCGCGACCAGAGCGCCTAGAGGTCCTTGCGCATGCGCTGCAGGGTGGACAGCACGGGACTCTCCTCGAGCATCCTGCCGATGCGTGCCTGCTCGGACTCCGGCAGATGCACCTTGTCGAGGTGCAGCCACTGCCGCACCGTGGCCCAACGGACCCTGCGCGGTGCCTTGCGGCCCAGGGCCTCCAGTTCGGCGGCGCAGGTACCACGGATGTCCTGCATGAACTGCTGCAGCACGGTCCAGCGGTGCGTGATCACTGCATCGAGCATCTGCCGGTCGCATTCCGCCCTGGCGGCGCCAGTGACCAGTTGCGGGGCGGTCTTCTTGACCTTGGCCAGGCCCAGCGTCTCGAGGATGCGGATGTACAGCCAGCCGATGTCGAACTCGAACCAGCGGTTGGAGAGGCGTGCCGAACTGGGGAAGGCGTGGTGGTTGTTGTGCAGTTCCTCGCCACCGATGAGGATGCCCCAGGGCACGATGTTGGTGCTGGCGTCGTCGCACTGGAAGTTGCGGTAGCCCCAGTAGTGGCCGATGCCGTTCACCACTCCGGCGGCAAACAACGGGATCCACATCATCTGCACCGCCCAGATGGTGGCGCCGATGGGGCCGAACAGGACCAGCTCGGTGACGAGCATGAGCACGATGCCGAGGTTCTGGCGCGGCAGGTAGAGGTTCCTCTCGATCCAGTCGTCCGGGCATCCGCGTCCGAAGGTCTCGAGCATCACCGCATCGTTCTTGGCCGCCGAGTAGAGCTCGGCACCCTCCCACAGCACCTTGCGGATACCGAGCACCTGCGGGCTGTGCGGGTCCTCGGCGGTCTCGCAGCGGGCGTGATGCTTGCGGTGCACCGCCGTCCACTGCTGGGTGCCCATCGAGGTGGTGAGCCACAGCCAGAAGCGGAAGAAGTGGGCCGGCAGGGGGTGCAGTTCCAGTGCCCGGTGCGCCGAGTGACGGTGCAGATAGATGGTGACCGAGGCGATGGTGATGTGGGTGAGGACCAGTGCGACGACGATGTAGCCCCACCACGGGAGCTCGATCAGGCCATGCAGCATGAGGGTTTCCTTGAGGATTTCGAACGGATTCTACGCCCCCGCCAGGATCGAGCAAAGGTCTTGATGCGACGGCCGGCTCGACATGCCTCAGTCGAGCTGTCCACGACGGTAGGCGTCGAAGCGCGCCAGCGCCTCGTCGATCTCGGCATCGCTCAGCAGGCACGCGGTGCCCGCGGCGCGCGCCTTGAGATACGCCTCGCACAGATGCTCGACCTCCACTGCCAGCGTCTCGGCGCGCTCGAGGTCGGGCCCGCAGGCGAGCAGGCCGTGATTGGCGAGCAGGCAGGCCAGGCGACCCTGCAGCGCCTGCAGTGCGGTCTGGCTGAGCGCCTCGGTGCCGAAGGTGGCGTAGCCCGAGCAGCGGATGTCGCGACCGCCTGCCATCGCCACCATGTAATGGAACGGCGGCAGGTCCTCGCGCAGGCAGGACAGGGCGACGGCGTGCGTCGAGTGGGTGTGGACGATGGCGCCGATGTCGGGGCGGGCGAGGTAGATGTCGCGATGGATGCGCCACTCGCTGGAGGGCTTGAGCGTCTGGCTGTAGCCGCCCTGCATGTCGACCTCGACCAGCGTCTCCGGCGTCAGCTGGTCCGGCAGCAGCGCCGAGGGCGTGATCAGCATGCCGCTGCCGAGGCGGACACTCGCGTTTCCGCTCGCACCGCGGTTGACGCCGAGCGCCACCAGGCGCTGCATGAGGCCGACCAGCGCGCGCTGCGGCGCGGCGTTGGCGGGGGGTGCGGAGGGGCTGTCGGCGGCCATCTTCAGGTGTCCTTGCGCGTGGCATCGGCCTTGGCCACCACCGCCTGCAGGATGCCTCTGCGGTCGGCCGCCACCGTGCCCTGCTCGGTGATGATGCCGGTGACCAGGCGCGCCGGCGTGATGTCGAAGGCGGGGTTGTGTCCGGCGCTGCCCTCGGGGGTGACGCGCACCCGGCGCTTCTGCCCGGAGGCATCGACGCCAGACACCCAGTGCAGCTCGTCGGCATGACGCGCCTCGATGGGGATGCCGCCGGCACCGTCGGCGACGCCGGCGTCGATGGTCGAGACCGGCGCCGCGACCCAGAACGGGACGCCGCAGTCGTGCGCGGCCAGCGCCTTGAGGTAGGTGCCGATCTTGTTGGCGACGTCGCCGTTGGCGGCGATGCGGTCGGCGCCGACCAGCACCGCATCCACCGCTCCGGTCTGCATCAGGTGTCCGCCGGCGTTGTCCGCGATCACCGTGTGCGGTACGCCCTGCTGGCCCAGTTCCCAGGCGGTGAGCGCGGCGCCCTGGTTGCGCGGGCGCGTCTCGTCGACCCAGACGTGGACCTCGATGCCGGCAGCTTGCGCGGCATACACCGGCGCCAGCGCGGTGCCGCAGTCCACCGTCGCCAGCCAGCCGGCGTTGCAGTGGGTCAGGACATTGAGCCGGGGGCCGCGCAGCGCGAGGGTGCGCAGCCGTTCCAGGCCATGGCGGCCGATGGCGGTGTTGGTGGCGATGTCCTCGTCGGCGATGCGCGTGGCCAGGCCCCAGGCCGCCGCAGCGCGTTCGGCCGGCGGCAGCGCGGCCAGCAGTGTGCGCTGGCGACGCAGCGCCCAGTGCAGGTTTACGGCGGTGGGCCGCGTCGCACCGAGCAGCTCGATGGCGGACTGCAGGGCTGCGTCGGAGGCATCGCGCTGCATCGCCAGCGCCACGCCATAGGCCGCTGCGGCGCCGATGAGGGGCGCGCCGCGCACCTGCATCTCGCTGATGGCGCGCGCCATCAGCGTGACGCTGTCGGCCCGCAACACCGCCACGCGATGTGGCAGGCGCGTCTGGTCGATGAAGCAGACGCGCAGTCCGTCCTGCCAGATGGCGCGTGTGGCGACGCCGTCGACCTTCATGCCGCGGGCGCCATCAGTTGCCGCGCTTCTGGTCGTGGCGCATCAGTCGCTGGCGTTCGCGCAACCATTCGCGTTCCTTCTCCGACTCGCGCTTGTCGTGCTGCTTCTTGCCGCGTGCAAGACCGACCTCGAGCTTGATGCGCCCACGGCTGAAGTGGAGGTCGAGCGGCACCAGGGTGTAGCCGGCACGCTCGACCTTGCCGATCAGGCTGGCGATCTGCTCGCCGTGCAGCAGGCACTTGCGGCTGCGGGTCGGGTCCGGGTGGACGTGGGTGGAGGCGGTGGCGAGCGGTGTGATGTGGCAGCCGATCAGCCACACCTCCTCGCCCTTGAGCACCACGTAGGCTTCCTTGAGCTGGACCCGACCGGCCCGGATGGCCTTGGCCTCCCACCCCTCGAGGGCGAGTCCCGCCTCGTACTTCTCCTCGATGAAGTAGTCGTGCCATGCCTTGCGGTTGTCGACGATGCTCACGGTGTACCTTGTAAAATCGCGATTTTACGCTCGGGCAAGGCATGGCGCAGGTCGTCCAGTCGGTTCTGGTGATGCATCCGGTGGAGCGCATGTACGGGCTCGTCGACGATGTCGAAGCCTACCCGCAGTTCCTGCCCTGGTGCGGGGGCGTGCAGCTCAAGGAGCGCACCGCATCGGTCACCGAGGCGCGCATCGACATCCACTTCCACGGCGTCAGGGCGCACTTCCACACCCGCAACCGCAAGACGCCGGACCGCATGCTGATCGCTCTGGTCGACGGGCCGTTCAAGCGTTTCGAGGGCGAGTGGGTGTTCACCGCACTCGGCGAACACGCCTGCAAGGTCGAGTTGCGGCTGCACTGGGAGTTCTCCACGCGGCTGCTGGAGAAGCTCATCGGCCCGGTGTTCGATCGCATCGCCAGCACCTTCGTGAAGTCCTTCGAGCGGCGCGCCGACCAGCTCTGGGCCCCGGGCAGCTGATGCGCATCGAGGTCGCCTACGCCCGTCCCGACCGCCAGTGGTTGCTCGCCCTCGAGGTGGAGGAGGGCACCACGGCGCAGGCTGCGCTGCAGGCCTCGGGGCTGCTCGCCGAGTGCCCCGAGTTGCAGAACGGTGAACCGGTGCTCGGCGTCTGGAGCCGCAAGGTGGCGCCCGGGACCGCGCTGGAGGCGGGCGACCGGCTCGAGGTCTACCGTCCGCTGCAGGCCGACCCCAAGACCGCGCGCCGCCTGCGCGCCGAACGTCAGGCGCGTGCGCGCCGGGGGTCTGGACGCCGATCCGCGGCCTGACCGGCGGCGCCAGGCGACGCTAGAGCAGGAGCACGGAGCACAACTCGCCGACGTAGGCGTCGAGGATGCGACCCTCCCAGACCGGCGTCGCCTCCTGCGCCGAGGCCCCGGCCTCGACCCGCAGCAGACCGATGCCGGCGTCGTTGAAGTACCACCAGGCCGGACCGGCGTCGGCGGCGGCGTTGCCGCGTGGCAAGGCCTCGATGACGCGGCGCTCACCGCTGGACACGGCATCCATCTGCTCGGCGTGCAGCGTGACCCAGTACCGCTTGCCGGCGGCCTCGAAGGCGAATCGGTGGAGTAGGTTCTTGGGCATGTCGGCTGCTCCTTGGGCAACGTCATCCCCTCCCGGCGCAAGGTCGGCTGTTTTCTTTGACGGGCCTATGTTGCGCTGCAGCAGTATGCCCCCTTTCGGCCGCAGGGTCGATATCGGATGTGTCGATGTGCGGATCGGCAGATCGCATCGGCGCGTCTGCGCTGCGACAGTTCCGCTGCGATGCGGCCGTGTTAGAAGGGTGCGACCGGAAGCGGAGCACCGCCATGAATGAGCAGACCCGTCCGCCGGCGTCAGCCACGCCGGGGGTTCGTTGCCCGGAATCAGTGATGCCCACCGGCATCCGTTTCGTCCTTGCGCAGACCAGTCTGGGGACAGGGTTGGCTGCCGCGAGCCCGACCGGCATCTGCTGGCTCGCGCTCGGCGACCACCGTCACGCGCTGCTGTCGTCCCTGTTGCGGCGTTTTCCGGACGCCGCCGAGACGCGGTCCGCAGCCGGTGACCTGCTCGGCCGCGCGCTGGCGGCGGTCGAGGCACCCGGCCAGCCCACCGGTCTGCCCTTGGACCTGCGCGGAACGCCGTTCCAGCAGCGGGTGTGGGCGCAGTTGCGGCGCATCCCTGCCGGCAGCGTCGTCAGCTATGCCGAACTCGCGCGCCGGGTCGGACAGCCGCGCGCCTGCCGTGCCGTGGCACAGGCCTGCGGCGCCAACCCGGTCGGCATCCTGGTGCCCTGCCACCGCGTCGTCGCGAGCGACGGCAGCCCGGGAGGCTTCGGTTTCGGGGTCGGGCGCAAGCTCGAGTTGTTGCGGCGCGAGGGTGTCGCGTTGCAGACTTCCGCCGCCCAGACCTCTGGCAGCCGATCCCCATGAATGCACCGCAGTGCTGGCTCTGAGCGGCGGACTCAGGTGCTGCCCGGGCCCCGCTCCGGCGGCTTGGCCCGGTAACCGCCCTGCAGGGCGATCATCCAGGCCGGGTATTCGCGCGGCAGTTCGCTCACCGCATCGAGCGCAGCGACCTCCTCTGCGGTCAGAGCCAGATGCGCAGCGGCCAGGTTGTCGGCGAGCTGCTCCGCGGTCCTGGCGCCGATGATCACGCTCGTCACCCACGGCTTGGCGAGCACCCACGCGATCGCCACCTGCGCAACCGACGCACCATGCGCCGCAGCGACCGGCCGCATCGCCTCGACGCACCGGAACGCGCGCGCCTTGTCGACCACCGGGAAGTCATACTGCGTGCGCCGTGCGCCCTCCGGGCCGCTGCCGTCGTCCTTGAACTTGCCCGAGAGCAGCCCACCGGCGAGCGGGCTCCAGACCAGACAGCCGAGCCCCTGGTCCTGCATCAGCGGCACGAGCTCGCGCTCGAGGTCGCGGCCGGCGATGGTGTAGTAGGCCTGCACGCTCTCGAAGCGCGCCCAGCCGCGTCTGTCGGACAGCGCCAGCGCCTTCATGACATGCCAGGCGGCCATGTTGCAGATCCCCAGCGTGCGGATCTTGCCGGCGCTGACCAGGTCGTCGAGTGCGCGCAGCGACTCGTCGAACGGCGTGAGCGGGTCGAAGCCGTGCAGCTGGTAGAGGTCGATGTGGTCGAGCTGCAGGCGGCGCAGGCTGGCGTCGACCTCGTTGACGATGTGGTGCCGGCTCTGACCGCGGCGATTGGGCTCCTCGCCCATCATGCCGGTCGACTTGGTGGCGACGATGACCTGGTCGCGCGGCAGCTTGAGCTGCTTGAGCGCCTTGCCGAGCAGCGTCTCCGACTCGCCCAGTGAGTAGACGTTGGCGGTGTCGATGAAGTTGACGCCGGCATCCAAGGCCTGCGCCACCATCCCGCTGGCGGCCTTCTGGCCGAGGCTGCCCATCACCTTCCAGAAGCCCTGGCTGCCAAAGGTCATGGTGCCGAGGCAGATCTCGGAGACGTGGAGGCCGGTGCGGCCGAGCAGGCGGTAGCGCATGCCCGGATCCTAGCCCACTTGCAAGGTCGGCGGCATCGCCCCTTGCGTCTGCTCGGTGCAGTCAGAAATCCCAGCGTATGCCGGCCTGCACCAGCAGCGGCATGCCGACCTGGATGCCGCGCGTGCGATCGACGATGTAGGTGCGATCGGTCAGGTTCTTGGCAGTGACGAACAAGGTCGCACCTTTGGGTGCCAGTTGGTACGAGGCGGTGGCATTGACGATGGTGTAGCTCGCGATCTGGCCGATCTGACCGTTGGCCGAGGCGGCCCGTGTCTGGTTGAAGTCGGAGAACTGGGCGCCCACGTGCTGTACCTCCACTTCGCCGCGGAATGCGCCACGGCGATAGCCCAAGCCGGCTGTGGCCGTGTGCTCCGGTGCGTAGGCCAGCCGGTTGCCGGCTGCGCCGCGCGTGTTCGCGCGGTTGGCCACCTCGAAGAACGGGGTCTCCTGCTCGGCGGTGGGCAGCCAGGTGTAGGCCAGGCGGCCGAACAGGCCGGCCCCCAGATCGGCCCGACCCGACAGCTCGATGCCCTCGAACAGTGCCTTGCCCTGAGACAGCGGGGTGCTGCCGCCAGCGATGTTTCCCACCGCGATCAGATTCCTGAAATCGTTGCGGAAGTAGGCGGCCTGGAACGACAGGGCCGGATTCGGCTTGCCACGCACCCCGAGCTCGAAGTTGCTCGAGCGTTCCGGATCGACGTCGGCAACGGTTCCGGTGCCGCCGATCAGATCCTCGACGCGTGGCGGTGCAAAGCCCTGATACAGGCTGGTGAACACCGTCCAGTCCTTGTTCGGGTTCCAGGTCGCACCGACCCCGGGGCTGGTCTCGGTGACCTTGGCGGACCCCGAGCTGCCGTTCAGCCGGTTGCTGCGGCGCGAATCGATGGATTCGTAGCGGACGATCGGGGTGATGGCGAAGGCGCCGAGGTCGAAGCGCTGCGCGACGAAGCCGGAGTAGGCATCGACCTTGCGCACCTGGTCTTCGGCGGGGGGGCTGATGATCGCGCCGCCGGCGTTCGGCGACTTGGGGTCGAAGCTGCTGGCGTTGGCATTCAGCTGCAGCCGGTCCTGTTGCTCGAAGTGCGCCTTGACGCCCATCTGGAACTCACCGAGGCGGTTGGTGACCAGCAGTCGCGGCTCGACGCCCCAGGTGGTGTAGTCGCGCAGGCGGCCCTGCGAGCAGCCGAACTGGGTCGACGGATCCACCGCACGACCTGCCAGGCGGTGCGCGGTGAAGGTGGCGTTGACACCGTCGATGGTGACGTTCGCATTGCATCCGGCGTGCTGGCCGTCGGTGCTGTTGCTCGATTGGCGGACCCAGTCGCGCGTGTAGTACGAGTAGTACAGGTTGGTCGTCAGCACTGCCCCGTTGCCGAAGTCGAAGTCGTGGGTGGCGGAGGCGCCGAAACGCTCGGCGTTGTAGGTGTCGTTGCGGAACGGGTTGTAGCGCGCACCGAGCCTGCGGAACTCGGCTTCGGTCAGGCCCGAGTAGGTGAGCTGCGAGTCCTCCTGATAGTAGTTGCCGCGCAGCGTGATGGCCTGGCGGTCGCTGAGCTGCCCGACCCACTTGAGGTTGAGGTCGTCGATCTCGTGCCTCATGTTCTGCCGCGCACCGTCACCCTGCTTGCGGGTGTAATCGAGCAGAAAGCCGCTGCCACCCAGGTTGACCTTGCCGTTGAAGTAGTCGCGGTTGCCGACCGTGCCCTGCAGATAGCCGCCGAAGTCTCGCGGTGGGTCGGGCGTGATGTAGTTGATCACGCCACCGATGGTCTGCGGTCCGAACTGCAGGGCGTTGGCGCCCTTGAGCACCTCGATGCGGTCGAAGCGCTCGATCGCCGGGTGGTAGTAGCTGGCGTTGTCGCCATAGGGCGAGTAGGCGAGCGGGATGCCGTCCTCGAGCAGCGTGACCTTGGTCGAGCGCGTCGGGTTGAGGCCGCGGATGCCGATGTTCGGGCGCAGGCCGAAGCCTTCCTCGTCGCGCACATGGATGCCGGGGATGCGGCGCAGTGCCTCGTTGGTGGTGAACACCTTCGAGTCGCGCAGTTGCTGCGCCGTGACGCTGTCGGCGCTGCCGCCGAGCAGCGGCAGGTTGTCTGCGGTACCGACCACGTCGACCCGCGGCGCGGCCAGCAGCGCGGCGGCACCGTCGGCGAGCGCAACAGCGGGAACGGCGCTGGTTGCCGAGAGCGAGACGAGAAGGGCGGTGACCGCAGTGGGTAGCGTTGCGGCTGGCACTGCGAGGCGAGAGGACATCGGGGTAGGGAATGTTCTTTAAGTGAGAAGCATTATCACCTGATGGCCCCTCCCGGTCAACAGGAACGCGAATCATTCCTGTTTGCGCAACTCAGCTGGCCAGACTTTCCAGTAGCTCCCACCGCTCCAGCAGCATCAGCAGTTCGCCCTCGATGGCCTCGCGGCGCGCGGTGAGCGCGGCGACGTCGGCCGCGCCGGGCTGGTAGGTGGCGGGGTCTGCCAATCGCGCTTCCAGCGCGGCCTGCTCGGCCTCCAGCGTCGCGATGCGCTCCGGCAGCTGCTCCAGCTCGCGCTTCTCGTTGTAGCTGAGCTTGGCTTTGCGCGGTGTCGCGCCTCCGTCTGCCGCTGCGGGCTGCCCGGTGCCCGTGTCTGTGCTTTTCGGCTGACGGTTTGCTGCGGCGGTTCTTTCCGCCCCGGCCCGGTTTGTGCCGCTGTTCGGTGCTGGAGCGGTCGTCGCCGTGCCTGCGCCGGCCGGCCGCTGCCGCACCCACTCGGCGTAGCCGCCCACATACTCCTTCCACCTGCCATCGCCATCCGCGGCGATGACCTGGGTGACGACGTTGTCGAGGAAGGCGCGGTCATGGCTGACCAGGAACAGCGTGCCGGCGTAATCGGCGAGCAGCGTCTCCAGTAGTTCAAGCGTCTCGATGTCGAGGTCGTTGGTCGGCTCGTCGAGCACCAGGATGTTGGCCGGCCGCGCGAACAGCCGCGCCAGCAGCAGCCGGTTGCGCTCGCCGCCCGACAGGCTCCTGACCGGCGAGCGTGCCCGCTGCGGGCTGAACAGGAAGTCGCCGAGGTAGCCGATGACATGCTTGCGCGTGCCATTGACCTCGACGAACTCGGAGCCGGGCGAGATGACCTCGGTGAGCTGTGCCTCCGGGTCGAGTGCGGCGCGGAACTGGTCGAAGTAGGCCACCTCCTGCCGGGTGCCGCGTCGCACGCGGCCGCTGGTGGGCTCCTGCAGCCCGAGGATGAGGCGCAGCAGGCTGGTCTTGCCGGCGCCGTTGGCGCCGATGATGCCGACGCGGTCGCCCCGCATCAGCCGGCACGAGAAGTCACGGATGACGGTCTTGTCGGCCGCTTTTCCGCTGCTGGCGTCGTCGCGGTAGGTCAGCGTGACGTGCTCGAGTTCGGCGATCAGGCGTCCGCTCTGCTCGCCCTCGTCGACCCCCATGCGCACCTGGCCCATGCGCTCGCGGCGCTGGGCGCGGGCCACTCGCAGGTTCTCGAGGCGCTTGACCCGCCCCGCGGAGCGCGTGCGGCGAGCCTCCACCCCCTTGCGGATCCAGACCTCCTCCTGGGCGAGGAACTTGTCGAACTCGGCGGCCTGACGGGCCTCGTTCTCCAGCCAGCCGGCCTTGCGCTCGAGATAGGTGGCGAAGTTGCCGGGGAAGCTCATCAGCCGGCCGCGGTCGAGTTCGAGCACGCGGGTCGCCACCGCATCCAGAAAGGCACGGTCGTGGGTGATCACCACCACGCTGCCGGGGAACTCGCGGATCAGGCCCTCCAGCCAGAGGATGCCGTCGATGTCGAGGTGGTTGGTCGGCTCGTCGAGCAGCAGCACATCGGGCGCCCCCACCAGCGCACGCGCCAGTGCCAGGCGCTTGATGCCGCCGCCGGACAGCGCCGCGACGTCGGCGTCGCCGTCCAGATGCAGCCGCTCCAGCACCGCCTCGACGCGGTGGTGCACGCTCCAGCCGCCGGAGTCCTCGAGCGCCTGCTGCAGCTGCGCCAGCCGGTCGAGGCAGGTGTCGTCGCCATTGGCGACCGCCACGGCGCACTGGTGATAGTCGCGCAGCGCCGCAGCCTGCGCCCCGAGTCCGGCCGCCACCGTATCGAACACGCTGCCCTCGAGCGCGAAGTCCGGCTCCTGCGCGACGCAGGCGAGGTTGGCGCCGGGCTGGCGCCACACCTCACCGTCGTCGAGCGCCTGCTGGCCGGCCAGTGCCCGCATCAGGCTCGACTTGCCCTCGCCGTTGCGACCGATCAGCGCCACCTTCTCGCCCGCTTCCAGCACCAGTTCGGCGTCCGCCAGCAGGGCGACGTCGCCGTAGGCGAGATGAGCGTTGGAGAGCTGGAGGACGGGCATGGGCTCGGGCGAGGAGGGGTGCCGGGGCAGGGCCTGGCGCCACGCGCCGGTGCCGATTGCGGGCGGGCATCTTAGCGTGTCAGCATCCGCGGCACCGCCCCGCTGCCCTGCCCGACATGAGTCATCCCCCGCCACCGGCACCGACCGCCCCTCCCGAACTGCGCACCGTGCGCGACTGGCTGCGGTACGCCATGAGCCGCTTCGGCCACGCGCGGGTCGCCCACGGGCAGGGCTTCCTCGACCCCTTCGACGAGGTGGTGTACCTGGTCTGCCACACCCTGGCGCTGCCGAGCGATCGGCTGGAGGCCTTCCTCGACGCCGCCCTCACGGCCGACGAGACGCGCGCGCTGGCCGCGGTCTTCGAGCAGCGCGTCGGGCAGCGCGTGCCCGCCGCCTACATCACCGGCGAGGCCTGGCTCGGCGAGTTCCGCTTCCGCGTCGACCGCCGCGTGCTGATCCCGCGCTCCTTCCTGGCCGAGTTGTTGCGCGGCGATCTGCCACAGCCTCAACCGTGGCTGGCGACGCCCGACGAGGTCGACGCCGTGCTCGACCTCTGCACCGGCCCCGGCTGCCTGGCGGTGGTCGCGGCCCACGTCTTTTCGAACGCCCGCCTCGACGCCGCCGACCTCAGCCGCGACGCGCTCGAGGTGGCTGCGCTCAACGTCGCCGATCACGGTCTGGAGTCGCGCATCGAGTTGCTGCAGGGCGACCTGTTCGGCCCGCTGGCCGGCCGCCGCTACGACCGCATCCTCTGCAACCCGCCCTATGTCGATGCGCTCGCCATGCGCGAGCTGCCGGACGAGTTCCGCCACGAGCCCGAGCTGGCGCTGGCGGCTGGCGACGACGGCATGGATCTGGTGCGGCGCATCCTGCACGATGCGCCCGACCATCTGCAGGCGGGCGGCTGGCTGCTGGTGGAGGTCGGCGAGCGGCGCGAGACGGTCGAAGCGCTGTGGCCGGAACTCGATCTGACCTGGCCGCTGACCTCGGCCGGCGATGGCGTGGTGTTTGCCGTCAGCGCGGAGAGCCTTTCCGCGGCGCGCGCGGCCGGGCAGCTCTAGCCGCACGCGCCTCGCCGACGGCCGCGCCCGGAGCGCCCGCGCGGGTGCGGCCGGCTCCGGCCGCGGGGGGCCGGCGCGGCGCATCGGGCAAGTTCTGCAGCACCGGCCGCTGGCGCGCTGCGCCGGGTCGCCGGGGTACCGGTTTGGGCATCTCCGCGGGTAGCCCGGCCCAGTGCAGCAGCTTGGCCACCTCGTCCTCGGCGAGCTCGTGCAGCGCGCCGCGCTTGAGGCGCGAGGGCAGCTCCACCGGACCGAAGCGCACCCGCATCAGCCGGCTCACCATAAGCCCGACCGCCTCGAACAGGCGCCGCACCTCGCGCTTGCGGCCCTCGCAGATGACCACCCGGTACCAGTGGTTGCTGCCCTCGCCACCGGCATCGAGCAGGCTGGTGAAGCGTGCCATGCCGTCGTCCAGCTCGACGCCCTGCAGCAGACGGCCAGCCTGCAGGCTGTCCAACTGACCGAGCGTGCGCACCGCGTACTCGCGCTCGACCTCGAACCGCGGGTGCATCAGCCGGTTGGCGAGGTCGCCGGAACTGGTCAGGAGCATCAGTCCGCAACTGTTGAGGTCGAGGCGGCCGACCGCCACCCACTTGCCGCCGCGGATGCGGGGCAGCTTCTCGAACACGGTCGGACGGCCCTTGGCATCCTCGCGGGTCGAGATCTCGCCCTCCGGCTTGTGGTAAAGCAGCACCCGCGGCAGCCGCGCCGTGGCCGCCACCTTGTAGCTGCGGCCGCCGACGCGCACCACGTCGCCCGCCTGCACGCGCTGGCCGAGGACCGCGGTCTCGCCGTTCACCGACACCTGGCCGGCGGCGATGCGCGCCTCCATCTCCCGCCGCGAGCCTGCCCCCTGCTCGGCAAGGAACTTCTGCAGGCGTTCGCCGCGCGCCGGCTCAGCCGGCGGCGGGGTCTGGGCTCGTGTCATCGGGCTCTGCCAGGTGCTCGTGTTCGACCTGCAGGGTCTGCTCGAGCGCGGTCAGCGCTGGCAGTTCCTCGAGGCTGCGCAGGGCGAGGTCGTCGAGGAACTGACTTGTGGTGGCGAGCAACGCCGGCTTTCCGGGTCCGTCGCGGTGACCGACCGTCTCCACCCAGCCGCGGGCCTCGAGCGTGCGGATCACCGGTGTCGCCACCGCCACGCCGCGGATCTGCTCGATCTCGCCACGCGTCACCGGCTGCCGGTAGGCGATGATGGCCAGCGTCTCCAGCACCGCCCGCGAATAGCGGGCCGGCCTCTCGGGCTTCAGGCGGTCGAGCCAGGCCTGCATCTCGGGTCGTGCGCGGAAGCGCCAGCCGCCGGCCAGCTGCACCAGTTCCACCGGACGCTCGGCCCAGGCCTCGCGCAGTTCGTCGAGCAGCCGGCGCAGCGTCTCGGCCGACAGCGCATCGTCGAACAGTTGCCGCAGAGCGGCCACCGGCAGCGGTTCGCCGGCGGTGAGCAGCGCCGCCTCGAGGATGCGCAGCGCCTGCGCCGGGCTGAGGCCGGCCTCCGGCAGTGGCTCAGGCACCATCGGGCAGGGTGACGTAGATCGGCGCCAGGGCCTCGGCCTGCGTCAGCCGGGCCAGACCCTCGCGTACCAGTTCGAGGATGGCGAGGAAGGTGACGATGAGCTGCGGGACGCCGCCTTCGACCTCGAACAGGTCGGTGAAGCGATGCAGACCGCCCTCGCGCAGCACCCGCAGCACCCGGCTCATGTGCTCGCGCACCGAGAGCGCCTCGCGGCTGATGCGGTGGTGGCTGTTGGCACGGGCGCGGGCGAGGATGCTGCGCCAGGCGTCCATCAGTTCGGCGCCGGACACCATGGCGGCCGGTGCCGCGCTGCGCTCGAAGGCGGCGCGTACCCACTCGAAGTCACGGCCGGCGTGCGGCAGGGCGTCGAGCTCGCCGGCGGCGGCGCGCATCTGCTCGTAGGCCAGCAGGCGGCGCACCAGTTCGGCACGCGGGTCCTCCGCCGCCTCCTCCCCGCCGGCCGGCGGGCGCGGCAGCAGCATGCGCGACTTGATGTCGATCAGCATCGCCGCCATCAGCAGGTAGTCCGCCGCCAGCTCGAGGTGGCCGCTCTGCAGCGCGTCGATGTAGGCGATGTACTGGCGGGTGAGTTCCGCCATCGGGATGTCGAGGATGTCGAGGTTCTGCTTGCGGATCAGGTAGAGCAGCAGGTCGAGCGGGCCCTCGAAGGCCTGCAGCACCACCTCCAGCGCCTCCGGCGGGATGAACAGGTCGCGCGGCAGGGCGGTCACCGGCTGGCCGTAGAGGCGGGCCAGCGGCGGCAGTCGCGGGGCGTCGGCCCCGGCCGACCCGGCCCCGGTCGTGGCCCCGGACGCGGTCGTGGCGACCTCGCCCGCGCTGACCTCGGCGTCCGATTCGGTGTGCATGGCGACCCAGTCTATCACCGGGCGCCTGCGCGGCCGCCGCACCGGTGTGCCCGCTATAGTCGCGGCATGCGCCTGCTCACCTCACGCCGCTTCGGGCCCCTGTTCCTGACCCAGTTCCTCGGCGCCTTCAACGACAACCTCTACAAGAACGCCCTGGTCCTGCTGGTGCTCTACCAGGGCTTCGGCGACGTGGCGTCGCCGGGCCTGCTGGTCAACCTCGCCGCCGGCCTGTTCATCCTGCCCTTTCTGCTGCTCTCGGCCAGCGCCGGCCAGTGGGCCGACCGCAGCGACAAGGCGCGCATCGCCCGCCTGAGCAAGTGGCTGGAGGTGGGGGTGGTGCTGCTCGGTGCCGCCGGACTGCTGGCCGGCAGCCTGCCCCTGGCGCTGGCAGCGCTGACCCTGCTCGGCGCGCAGTCGGCGCTGTTCGGGCCGGTCAAGTACGGCGTCCTGCCGCAGCATCTGGCGGCGCAGGAACTGCTCGCCGGCAACGCCTGGATCGAGGCGGCGACCTTTCTCGCCATCCTGCTCGGCACGCTCGTGGCCGGGGTCCTGGTGGCGGGTGAGGGGTCGGTCTGGCGCGTCGTCGCGGTCACCGGGCTGGTCGCGCTGGCCGGCCTGGTGGCGGTGCAGGGCATGCCGCCGGCACCACCGCTGGCAGCGCCGTCCGGCACATCCGGCGACGGCCGCGGTCTGCTGCGCGCCACCCGGCGCCTGCTCGCCGAGGCGCGGCGCGAGCCGGTCTGGCCGCTGCTGCTCGCCATCTCCTGGTTCTGGGCCTTCGGCGCCACCGTGCTGACACAACTGCCGGTGCTGGTGCGCGACCACCTGCACGGCGACGCGACGGTGGTGAGTGGCCTGCTGGCGGTGTTCTCGGTCGGCGTTGGGGCGGGTTCCGCGCTGTCCGCGCTGCTGCTGCGGCGCATGCCGGACCTGCCGCTGGTGCCGGCCGCCGCGCTCGACATGGCGCTGCTCGGCGGCTTGCTGGTGTGGCTGCTGCCGGCAGCCGACGCCGGGGCGCCCTTGCTCGGGGCTGTGGCCTGGTGGGCGGCGCCCGGCAGTGTCGCGGTGACGCTGACCCTGTTCGCGCTGGCCGCTGCCGGTGGCGCCTACTGCGTGCCGCTCTACACCGCGCTGCAGCAGCGCGCGGCACCGGATCGGCGCGGTCGCGCGGTGGCGGCCAACAACATCGTCAACGCGGCCGCCATGGTCGCCGCGGCCGGGGTCGGTGCCGCGGTCATCGCTGCCGGGTCCGGCGTCGACTGGCTGGTGGCTGGCTTCGCTGCCGGCAACCTGGCGGTGGCGGCGTGGCTATGGCGCGCACGCATCGCTGCGCCAGCGACGGCTCAGGTGTAACCCAGCCCCATCGCCTCGCGCACGTCGCGCATGGTCTCGCGCGCCAGTTCGCGCGCCCGCTCGCAGCCGTCGGCGACGATGTTGCGCACCAGAGTCGGGTCCTCCAGGTAGGGCTCGGCGCGTTCGCGCATCGGCCCCTGCTCGGCCCGCACCGCGTCGATGATCGGCTGCTTGCACTCGATGCAGCCGATGCCGGCACTCTTGCAGCCCTCGGTTACCCACTTGCGGCGCTGGTCATCCGAGTACACCACGTGGAACTGCCAGACCGGGCACTTGCCCGGGTCGCCGGGGTCGGTGCGACGCACGCGCGCCGGGTCGGTCGGCATGGTGCGGATCTTCTTCGCCACGGTGTCGGCGTCATCCCTCATGGCGATGGTGTTGTTGTAGCTCTTGCTCATCTTGTTGCCGTCGAGGCCGGGCATCTTCGAGGCCTCGGTGAGCAGCGCCTGCGGCTCGGGCAGGATCACCTTGCCGCCGCCCTCGAGGTAGCCGAACAGTCGCTCGCGGTCGCCGAGCGCGATGTTCTGGCTCTCGACGATGAGGGCACGAGCCGCCTCCAGCGCATCGTCGTCGCCCTTCTCCTGGTACTTGTCGCGCAGCTCCTCGTAGAGCCGCGCCTTCTTGCTGCCGAGCTTGCGGATCGCCGCCTCCGCCTTCTGCTCGAAGCCGGGCTCCTTGCCGTAGAGGTGGTTGAAGCGCCGCGCGATCTCGCGTGTGAACTCGATGTGCGGCACCTGGTCCTCGCCCACCGGCACGTGGCGGGCGCGGTAGATGAGGATGTCGGCGCTCTGCAGCAGCGGGTAGCCGAGGAAGCCGTAGGTCGAGAGGTCCTTCTCGCTGAGCTTCTCCTGCTGGTCCTTGTAGGTCGGCACCCGCTCCAGCCAACCGAGTGGCGTCATCATCGACAGCAGCAGGTGCAGTTCGGCGTGCTCAGGCACCTGGCTCTGGATGAACATCACCGCCCGCGACGGGTCGACGCCGGCCGCGATCCAGTCGATGACCATGTCCCATACGTTCTGCTCGACCACCGCGACGTCTTCGTAGTGCGTGGTCAGCGCGTGCCAGTCGGCGACGAAGAACAGGCACTCGTGCTCGTGCTGCAGCCGCACCCAGTTCTTGAGTACGCCCTGGTAGTGGCCAAGGTGCAGCATGCCGGTGGGGCGCATGCCGGAGAGGACGCGGTCGACGAACATGTGCAGGGATCCGTGGGTGCGTGGGGTCAGATGGTGTTGATGAGGCCGATCAGCTGCTGCAGGGACATGCCGAACAGCGAGCCGACGAGTCGCACCGACGCCGACACCAGCGGCCACAACAGCGCGCCGAGCAGGCCGGTGGCGAGCAGCACGATGAGGATCAGGAAGCCCCAGCGCTCGAGTCGGGCGAAGCGCCAGGCCACAGGGTCGGGCAGCAGGCTGACGAGGATGCGGCCGCCGTCCAGCGGCGGCAGCGGCAGCAGGTTGAGCACCATCAGCGCGACGTTGACGAAGATGCCGGCGGCGCTCATCAGCACCAGCGGCAGCGCCAGGGCCTGCAGGCTCTGTGCCAATCCGAGCGGGTTGGCCTCGCCGCCGATCCACAGCCCGGTGCGCAGCGCGAGGCCCCAGAACAGGGCCTGCACCAGATTGGCCGCGGGTCCGGCGGCGGCCACCCAGAGCATGTCCTGCTTCGGGTGCCGCAGCGCGCTGAAGTTGACCGGCACCGGCTTGGCCCAGCCGAACAGCAGGCTGCCGCCGCTCAGCGCCAGCAGCACGATGGGCACCAGCAGGGTGCCGACCGGGTCGATGTGGCGCGCCGGGTTGAGGCTGATGCGGCCCAGCGCCGCCGCGGTGGTGTCGCCGAAGTGCCGCGCCGCGTAGCCGTGCGCCGCCTCGTGCAGGGTGATGGCGAACAGCACCGGCAGGGCGAAGATGCTGACGGCGCGGATCAGCTCGCTGGCGGAGTCCATGCCCGGATTGTGCCCTATCGCGGCCGGCACGGATGTTGCGCGGCCGGCGACCGGCGGTGCGTTCCGGTCATGCGCTAGGCCCCGAGGCCGAGCGGCGCCGCAGCGCCGAGACCCTGGCGCACGATCACCGGCACATCGGTGGTGAGGTCGACCACGGTGGTCAGGTGCGCCGCCTCGCTGCCGTCGTCGAGGACGACGTCGACCTGGTGCTCGAGCGCATCGCGGATCGCCCAGCCGGCGGTCATCGGCTCGCTCTCGCCGGGCAGCACCAGCGAGGTGGAGACGATCGGCTCACCGAGCTCCGCCAGCAGGCCGAGCACCACCGGGTGATCCGGGATGCGCAGGCCGACGTGCAGCCGTTTGGGGTGCACCAGCCGCCGCGGCACCTCGCGGCTGGCCTGCAGGATGAAGGTGTAGGGCCCCGGCAGGCAGGCCCGCAGCAGGCGGTACTGGATGTTGTCGACGCGCGCGTAGCGGGCGATCTCGGAGAGGTCGCGGCAGACCAGCGTCAGCCAGTGGTCGTCGTCGAGGCCACGGATGCGGCGGATGCGGTCCACCGCCGACTTGTCGCCGATGTGGCAGCCGAGCGCGTAGCAGCTGTCGGTCGGATAGGCCGCGACGCCGCCGGCACGCAGGATCTCGGCCGACTGCTTGAGCAAGCGGACCTGCGGGTCGTGCGGGTGGACGTGGAAGTGTTGAGCCATCCTGGTGCTGGCGGGTGGCGGCGCAGCCGACCGCCGCCGGGCGGGGTCAGTGCGATGCGGCCAGGGCCTCCGCCGGCGCTGTGGCCAGGTCCAGGCCGAGCGCCTGCCACACCGGCGTCGCCAGCAGCGGCAGGTCGGGCACGCCGCCGACGTCCAGCCAGGACTCCTCCGGGGCGTGGAAGTCGGAGCCGACCGAGGCGAGCAGGCCGGCGTCGCGCGCGATGGCGTTGAAGCGCTGGTAGTCCTCGCTGCTGTGGCTGCCGGTGATGACCTCGATGCCGTCACCCCCGAGTTCGCGGAACTCGCGGATCAGGTCCTGCATGCCGGACGCGCTGACGCGGTAGCGTCCGGGGTGGGCGATCACCGCCAGACCGCCGGCGGCGTGGACCCAGTCGGTGGCGTCGCCCAGCGACGCCCACTCGTGCCGCACAAAGCCCGGCTTGCCCTTGACCAGGTAGCGCCGGAACACCGCGTTGGTGTCGCGGGCGTGGCCCTGCTCGACGAGGTAGCGGGCAAAGTGCGCACGACTGATCAGCGCCGGGTTGCTGGCGTAGCGGTAGGCGCCCTGCAGCGAGCCGCCGATGCCGGCCCGCGCCAGCCCGTCGGCCATCTGTTCGGCGCGCTCCGCGCGGCCGCTGCGCACCTGCTGCAGACCCTGGCGCAGGGTGTCGCAGCCGCTGTCGATGCCGAGGCCGACCAGGTGCACGGTGACATCACGCCAGCTCACCGAGATCTCGACGCCTGGCACGAAACCGATGCCGCAGCGCGCCGCAGTGTGCGCGGCGTCGGCGAGGCCGTCGAGGTCGTCGTGGTCGGTGAGCGCCAGCCAGCGGCAGCCGTTGCCCGCTGCGCGCAGCACCACCTCCGCCGGCGGCAGCATGCCGTCGGACACGGTGGAGTGGCAGTGCAGGTCGATGGGGCGCATGCGGTGGCGTCGGCTGGCAGGAGGGCAGTGCGAAACTGCCACGCAATCCGCAGTTTAGCAGTCGCGCCAGGCTCCCGCGTGGCGATCTTGCTGCACCGCCACAATCCAGCCTGCCGGGTCACCCGCGCGTGGTACCATCCGCGCCTTTTGACGCCTCGGAATCAGGGCCTTCCATGTCCCGCGCCATCCGCAACATCGCCATCATCGCCCACGTCGACCACGGCAAGACCACGCTGGTCGACCAGCTGTTGCGGCAGTCGGGCACCTTCCGCGACAACCAGCAGGTGGCGGAGCGGGTGATGGACAGCAACGACCTCGAGCGCGAGCGCGGCATCACCATCCTCGCCAAGAACTGCGCCATCACCTGGGGCGACACCCACATCAACATCGTCGACACCCCCGGACACGCCGACTTTGGCGGCGAGGTGGAGCGCGTGCTGTCGATGGTCGACGGCGTGCTGCTGCTGGTCGATGCGGTCGAAGGCCCGATGCCGCAGACCCGCTTCGTCACCCGCAAGGCGCTGGCGCTGGGCCTCAAGCCGATCGTCGTGATCAACAAGATCGACCGCCCGGGGGCGCGCCCGGACTGGGTCATCAACCACACCTTCGACCTGTTCGACAAGCTCGGCGCCACCGAGGAGCAGCTCGACTTTCCGGTGGTGTTCGCCAGCGCCCTCAACGGCTACGCCATGCTCGACGCCGGCAAGCCCGGCAGCGACATGACGCCGCTCTACGAGGCGATCATCCGCCACGTGCCGCCGCCGCAGGTGGACGAGGACGCGCCGCTGCAGCTGCAGATCTGCTCGCTCGACTACTCGACCTACGTCGGCCAGATCGGCGTCGGCCGCATCAAGCGCGGCCGCATCCGCCCCAACCAGCCGGTCAGCGTGCTCTACGGCGACGAGAGCCGTGGCAGCGCCAAGGTCGGCCAGGTGCTCAAGTTCCATGGCCTTGAGCGCGAACCGGCGGAGGAAGCGCGCGCCGGCGACATCGTGCTGGTCACCGGCATCGAGCAGGTGAACATCGGCGTGACGCTGTGCGACCCCGAGCACCCGGACCCGCTGCCGCCGATCGCCGTCGACGAGCCGACCCTGACCATGACCTTCCAGGTCAACAGCAGCCCGCTGGCGGGCCGCGAGGTCAAGTTCGTGACCAGCCGCCAGATCCGCGAGCGGCTCGACCGCGAGTTGCTGAAGAACGTCGCGCTGCGCGTCGAGGACACCGGCGAGGCCGACAGCTTTCTGGTCTCCGGCCGTGGTGAGCTGCACCTCACCATCCTGCTCGAGAACATGCGCCGCGAGGGCTACGAACTGGCGGTGAGCCGGCCGCGTGTGGTGTTCCGCGAGATCGATGGCGAGCGCTGTGAGCCCTACGAGATGCTCACGGTGGACGTCGAGGAGGACCACCAGGGCGGGGTGATGGAGGAGCTCGGCCGGCGCCGCGGCGAGCTGCAGGACATGGCCCCCGACGGCAAGGGTCGCGTGCGGCTCGAGTACCGCATCCCGGCGCGTGGCCTGATCGGCTTCCAGGGCGAGTTCCTGACGCTGACCCGTGGCACCGGCCTGGCCAGCCACGTGTTCGACGACTACGGCCCGCTGGCGGGTGCCATGGCCGAGCGCCGCAACGGCGTGCTGATCAGCCAGGACGACGGCGCCGCCGTGGCCTACGCGCTGTGGAAGCTGCAGGACCGTGGCCGGATGTTCGTCAACCCCGGCGAGGCGGTCTACGAGGGCATGATCATCGGCATCCACAGCCGCGACAACGACCTGGTGGTCAACCCGATCAAGACCAAGCAGCTGACCAACGTGCGCTCCTCGGGCAAGGACGAGGCGGTCACGCTCACGCCGCCGATCCAGCTCACGCTGGAGTCCGCCATCGAGTTCATCGCCGACGACGAGCTGGTCGAGATCACGCCGAAGAACATCCGCCTGCGCAAGCGCTACCTCGTCGAGCACGAGCGCAAGCGCGCCAACAAGGCCGAGGCGGTGTGACCGGCAGCGGGCGTCTCATGATTTTGCGTAGGCGCGATTGCGCGTCACGCCGGTGATTGTGCGCGGGGCCTGGTCCATGATTCGTTCCGTAGCACAACCACCTCAAACAAGGAGCATGACCATGTGGACCAAGCCCGCCGCTGCTGACCTGCGTTTCGGTTTCGAAGTCACCATGTACATCGCCGCCCGCTAAGCGAGCCGCGCTGTCTGCAAAAAAGCCACCCTCGGGTGGCTTTTTTGTTTTCTCCACGATGTGCCCGTTGTGTGTCGGGCGTGGGCCGCCCGCGCAGCGGCGCACCGGCCTGGCGTGGTCGGCTTGACATGTCAATAGGAAGCATTATCATTTCGGCATGATCATCTGCATCTGCGCCCGCGTCAGCGACAAGACCATCGAGCAGGCCGCACGTGCCGGCCGGTCTTTCCAGGACCTGCAGGCGGACCACGGCGTCGGCCTGCAGTGTGGCCAGTGCCACGACTGTGCCCACCACGTCTGGCAGCGGTGCAATGGCGCCGCCGGCGCCGGTCAGGCCTGCGACGACGCGCACCTGATGGCGGTCTGAGGCGCACCGCCACCCGCACGCCGCAGCGCCGGCGGCGGTCAGGGCCTCCGCATCACGCTAGACCGCATCACGCTAGAATCGCGGGTTCGCGCCTGTCCTTTGGCGTGTCGAAGGAGACAGCATGAAAGGCGACCCCAAGGTCATCAAGCATCTGCAGGCGCAGCTCAAGAACGAGCTGACCGCCATCAACCAGTACTTCGTCCACTACCGCATGCTCAAGCACTGGGGCTTCGACAAGCTCGCGGCCAAGGAGCACGCCGAGTCGATGGGCGAGATGCGCCACGCCGATGCCCTCATGGACCGCATCTTCGTGCTCGACGGCCTGCCCAATCTGCAGGACCTCGGCAAGCTCCACGTCGGCGAGAACGTGGGCGAGATCCTGAGCGCCGACCTCGGCCTCGAGCAGGGTGCCCAGGCCACCATCAAGGCCGGCATCGCCTACTGCGAGTCGGTGCACGACTTTGTCTCGCGCGACCTGCTGCAGACCATCCTCGACGACACCGAGGAGCACATCGACTTCCTCGAGACGCAGATCGACCTCATGGCCAAGGTCGGCGAGGCCAACTACCTGCAGAGCATCATGGGCGAGATCGAATAGACCTCGCGCCTCTGCCAAAAAAAGACCCGGCCGGAGCCGGGTTTTTTTCCACCACCTCGCGCCTCGCGGCGCTTGCCGACCGTGCCGGTCAGGCCTCTTCCATGGTCTTGATGTGGTGGATGATCTCGCCGATGGCCTGCTGCGCGCTGCCGTACAGCATGCGGCAGTTGTCGGCGTAGAACAGCGCGTTCTCGATGCCGGAGTAGCCGGCGCCCTTGCCGCGCTTGATGACGATGCAGTTCTGCGCGCGGTCGGCGTCGAGGATCGGCATGCCGTAGATCGGGCTCGACTTGTCGGTGCGGGCCACCGGGTTGACCACGTCGTTGGCGCCAATCACCAGCGCCACGTCGGCCTGCGGGAAGTCGGCGTTGATCTCTTCGAGGTCGAAGATCTTGTCGTAGGGCACGCCGGCCTCGGCCAGCAGCACGTTCATGTGGCCCGGCATGCGGCCGGCCACCGGGTGGATGGCGAACACGCAGTCGACACCCGCCTCCTCCAGCAGCTGCGCCATCTCCCACACCTTGTGCTGGGCACCGGCCACCGCCATGCCATAGCCGGGGATGACGATGACCTTGCTGCCAAAGCGCATCATCGACGCCGCGTCCAGCGCCGAGGTCTCCTTCATGGTGCCGGTGACTTCCTGGCCGCCAGCCGCGGCGCCGGTGATCGGCGTGAAGATGACGTTGGCGATCGGCCGGTTCATGGCCTTGGCCATGAGCTGCGTCAGCAGGGTGCCGGAGGCGCCGACCACGATGCCGGCCACGATCAGCGCCGGGTTGCCGAGCACGAAGCCCTCGAAACCCACCGCCAGGCCGGTGAAGGCGTTGAGCAGGGAGATGACGACCGGCATGTCGGCGCCACCGATGGGGGTGGTCAGGATCACGCCGAGGAACAGGGCGAGTCCGTAGAAGGCGAGCAGCGCGGTGGTGTCGCCGGGGTTGCCGACGATGTAACCACCCAGCGCCACGGCGACCACCGCCAGCACCACGTTGACCGCGTTCTGCGCCGGCAGGCGGTAGGTCTTCTCCATGATGCCCTGCAGCTTGGCAAAGGCGATGCAGGAGCCGGAGAAGGCCACCGAACCGATCAGCGAGCCGATCACGGCGAGCGCGGTGACCAGCGGGCTGTGCGCTTCGCCGCGCGCGAACTCGAGGGCGGCGATGGCCGCCGCCGCGCCGCCGCCCATGCCGTTGTAGATGGCGACCATCTGCGGCATGTCGGTCATGGCCACCTTCTTGCCCGACCACCAGGCGGCCGCGCCGCCGATGGCGATGGCCAGCAGCATCAGGCTCAGGTTGTTCATGGCGGCGCCGTCGGGGTTGCGCCAGAGGAAGGTCACCAGGGTGGCGGCGACCATGGCGTAGCCGGCCCAGACGATGCCCTTGCGCGCCGTCACCGGCGAACTCATGGCCTTGAGGCCGAGGATAAAGACCACCGCCACGGCAAAGTAGGCGGCGTTGACGAGGACATTGGTGTCCATCTACGCACCCCCCTTCTTCGACTTGAACATGCCGAGCATGCGCTCGGTCACCACATAGCCACCGGCGGCGTTGGCCGCACCCAGCAGCACGGCAAAGAAGCCGATCGCCAGTTGCACCGGGTCTTCCGGGTCGGCGGCGCCGAGCGCCACCATGGCACCCACCAGCACCACGCCGTGGATGAAGTTGGAGCCGGACATCAGCGGCGTGTGCAGGATCACCGGCACGCGCGCGATCACCTCGTAGCCGGTGAAGGCGGCGAGCATGAAGACGTAGAGATAGAGAAAGCCTTCCATGGGGCGCTCCTTTACAGGCCGAGGGCGGTCTTGACCGCCGCCGACTTGAGTTCACCGGCGTGCGTGAGTGCCGAACCGGACACCACCTCGTCGCTCCAGTCGAGCGCCAGCGCGCCCTCCTTGATGAACGGCGAGATCAGGTTGAATGCGTTCTTGGCCAGCATCTCCGAGGCGTGCACCGGCATGCGGCTGGCGATGTGGGTGGGGCCGATGATCAGCGCCGGGCCCACCTTCACCGACTTGCCGGCCTGGGTTCCGGCGACGTTGCCGCCACCCTCGGCGGCCAGATCCACCACCACGGCGCCTGGCTTCATGCGCGCCACCATGGCTTCGGTGATGATCTGCGGCGCGCGCTTGCCCGGCACCGACGCGGTGGTGACCAGCACGTCGCAGGCGGCCACTGCCTTGCCCAGCTTCTCGGCCTGCTGCGCCTTCTCGGCGTCGGTGAGTTCGCGCGCGTAGCCGCCACTGCCGACCGCCGACACGCCGGTGTCGACGAACTTGGCACCCAGCGACTCGATCTGCTCACGCACCTCGGGGCGCACGTCGTAGCCCTCGACCATGGCACCCAGACGGCGCGCGGTGGCGATGGCCTGCAGCCCGGCCACGCCGGCACCGATCACCAGCACCTTGGCCGGGCGGATGGTGCCGGCGGCGTAGGTCATCATGGGGAAGAACTTGGGGCAGTTGTCGGCGCCGATCAGCACGCAGGCGTAGCCGGCCACCGCCGCCTGGCTCGAGAGCGCGTCCATGCTCTGCGCACGCGAGATGCGCGGCAGCAGCTCATAGCTCAGCGCCGTGGCCCTGGCCGCGTTGAGGGCGTCGATGCGCTCCTTGCCGGCGTAGGGGGTCTGGTAGCCCACCAGCACGCAGCCCGGCTTGAGGCGGGCGAGGTCGGCCTCGGCCAGCGGCTGCACGTGCAGCAGCACGTCGGCGGCAGCCAGCACCTTGGCACGGGTGGCCACCACGGCGTCGGCAAAGTCGCCGTCCGCCAGGTTGGCGCCGGTGGCAAAGCCCTTCTCGATGGCAAGGCTGGCGCCCAGCGCCTGGTACTTCTTGGCGACGTCCGGGACAAGCGCGACGCGCTTCTCGCCCGGTGTCGATTCGGTGATCGCACCGATGGTGATGGCCATGGTTCCTCCGTCGGGTGGCACTGCCGGAGCGGCCTGCAGAACAGGCCCCGACCGGCGCCACGCTGGCATCTGCGGCTGGTCTAGCGGAAAAAGTCGGAGCCGGTGGGGGACACCGGCAAGGCGCGTGAGGATACACAGGCCGGTAACACTTCACAATGCCGGCGGCAGGCTGGCAGGCGCCGTGTAAACCGCTGATTTCTGGAGCATGTCCAGAACGTCAGGCGGGCTGGACAGCGCCGCCTAGAAGCCGGTGGCGGCGCCGATGGCGGCAATGCCGGCGCGGGCGATCTCGGCGTCCTCGGTGGACTTGACGCCGGAGACGCCCACCGCACCCACGCAGACGCCATCGACCACGATCATCTCGCCGCCCTCGAGGGTGAGCACCGGCATCTTGAGCGCGGCAGTGCGGCCGTCGTTGATCACCTTCTCCAGCACGCCGCTGGCCTTGCGCGCGCGAGCCGCGCAGTCGGCCTTGCCGGGGGCGATCTCGGCGCTCATGGGCGGGGCGCCGTCCATGCGCGCGAACCACAGCAGGTGGCCGCCGTCGTCGCAGACCGCGATCGAGACGTTCCAGCCGTGGCTCTGGGCGTGGGCGAGGGCGGCGGCACCGAGGGTCTGCACGTCGGCGAGGGTCAGGGCAGGGCGTTGCTTCATGGGGGCTCCTGGGGTGTCTGCGGCGGGGGCGGGTGGCCCGGCTGGCCGGCAAGGGTAGAATCGGCGCGCAATGGTAACCGCAGCGCCGCCGCCCGGCGCACGTGCCCGACCCAAAAGCCCGCCCGATGCTCATCCACCCCGGTATCGACCCTGTTGCCGTCCACCTCGGCCCGCTCGCCATCCACTGGTACGGGCTGATGTATGTGCTGGCCTTTCTGCAGTTCGTCTGGCTGGGGCGGCGGCACCTGCGGCGGCGGCCGGAGCTGGGCATCGACCCGCTGCTGGTCGATGACCTGATGTTCTGGGGGGTGGTGGGCGTGGTGGCCGGTGGCCGCCTGGGCTATGTGCTGTTCTACAAGCCGCTGGACTTTGTGGCCGACCCGGCGAGCATCTTTGCCGTGTGGCAGGGCGGCATGAGCTTCCATGGCGGATTCCTCGGTGTGCTGGTGGCGATGGCCTGGCTGGCGCAGCGGCGCGGCTTGCGCTGGCTGGAGGTGACCGACTTCATCGCGCCGCTGGTGCCGCTGGGCCTGGCGCTGGGCCGCATCGGCAACTTCATCAATGGCGAGCTGTGGGGCCGGCCCACCGAGGTGGCGTGGGGCATGGTGTTCCCGCTCGCCGACACGCTGCCGCGCCACCCCTCGCAGCTCTACCAGGCCGGGCTGGAGGGCGTGGCGCTGTTTGTGCTGCTGTGGTGGTTCGCCCGCCGGCCGCGGCCGCTGGGGCAGGTGTCGGCGCTGTTCCTGGCGGGCTATGGCGTGGCGCGCTTTGCGGTGGAGTTCTTCCGCGAGCCGGACGCGCACCTGGGCCTGCTCGGGCTGGGCCTGAGCATGGGCCAGTGGCTGTGCGTGCCGATGCTGGTGGCGGGTGCGGGGATGTGGGTGTGGAGCGGGCGGCGGGCGGTGCAGGCCTGAGGAGACGCATCTCC
>Ga0172376_10000384_pt1 | contig 57434 bp, 56 predicted proteins | sample Lak35m_FD_121114 | JGI IMG/M metagenome (GOLD analysis project Ga0172376, IMG submission 121114) | Freshwater microbial communities from Kabuno Bay, South-Kivu, Congo - kab_092012_35m | ecosystem: Environmental > Aquatic > Freshwater > Lake | place: Democratic Republic of the Congo: South-Kivu...
GCCCGCCCCTGAGGGCAAAAACGGACCCCGGCGCCAACCGCTTGCCTCGGGATCATCCGTGAACCAGAAAGCGGACAGATCGTGAGCTACAAAAACCGGACAAGTTCATCCGCTAGCAACAGCGACGATTGGCGCCTCCCCAGTCCCTTAAAAAAACCCAGCCACCACAACTCCTTGGCGTGACAAAGGCGACCAGCACCTGCGGCTTTAGGCTCACTGCGCGTTTCGCATAGATATGATCGCGCGCCCTGCCTCTTTTACGCCGCGATGCAGGCTCCCATTTAGTTTACGGACGGACAGGGGGGCGGGACCATAATCCTGCCAGAGAACCTTCGTAGGTCCGTGCCGTTGGAACCCCGAGGATACACAAAAAGGGGTTGTGACGGGACGCCATAGATAAATCCGCGTGCCTTTCCTCCCCGTAGCGAAGGGGTCCGCGGAAGAAAAGAAGGAGACGAACATGGCAAGCCTTGCAATCGCTCTCAGCCCCGAACAGGGCCTTTCGCGCTACCTGTCGGAAATCCGCAAATTCCCTCTGCTGGAGAAAAACGAAGAGTTCATGCTCGCCCAGCGTTGGGCGCAGGACCAGGATCCGGAAGCGGCCGAGAAGCTCGTCACATCCCACCTTCGCCTCGTGGCCAAGATCGCCATGGGCTATCGCGGCTATGGCCTGCCCATGGGCGAGGTCATTTCCGAAGGCAATGTCGGCCTGATGCAGGCCGTCAAGAAGTTCGACCCGGATAAGGGTTTCCGCCTCGCGACCTACGCCATGTGGTGGATCCGAGCCGCAATTCAGGAATACATCCTGCGCTCATGGTCGCTGGTGAAGCTCGGCACCACGGCCGCGCAGAAGAAGCTGTTCTTCAACTTGCGCCGTCTCAAGGGCGAGATCAGCGCCCTGGAAGAAGGCGATCTGCGTCCTGAAAACGTGGCAGAAATCTCCAGGCGCCTCGGCGTGACTGAGGAAGAAGTCACCTCGATGAACCGCCGCATGTCAGCTGGGGGCGACGCCTCGCTGAATGCCCCGATCGCGGGCACGGAAGGTGAAGCTGAATGGCAGGACTGGATCGCTGACGACACGCCCGGCCAAGCCGAACGCATGGCGGAAAATGACGAGTTCAGCGCGCGCATGAGCCTGCTCGAGCGCGCGATGGAATCGCTCAACGACCGCGAGCGCCACATCATCACCGAGCGCCGCCTCAAGGAAGAGCCGACCACGCTGGAAGACCTCTCGGCCGAATACAATGTCAGCCGCGAGCGCATCCGCCAGATCGAGGTCCGCGCCTTCGAGAAGCTGCAGAAAGCGATGCGCGAAGCCGCACGCCAACAAGGCCTCGTCGACGCGAACTAGGAACCAGCCCGGCTCGGTCGCAAGAGTGGGCCGGATCGCTTTTGAAGCTTGAGACGCGCGGGCGCGCCTCCCTGAGCCAGCCATCTAACGATGGGCTCCTGGAAAACCCCCGCGCCGCCCGCCTCCCGCGCCGCGCGGTGGTCCCCACGACGGGGAGGCGGGCCTAGCTTTCCGTCGCACCTTCCCTCGCAGCACAAAAAAGGCTAGACCCTGACACTGTCAAGGAGCCTCCCGCCATGGCCGATGCCGCGCTCTCCCCGCTGAAGACCTACGCCGACATCCCAGTCCTTGATTGGGACTTGCAGGACCCCCACGCCTCCTCCTACGACCTGTTCCGCGACCTTCGCGAAAAAACGCCGCTCGTTCGCGTTCCGATGGGCATGGGCAACATCGTGCTCGGCCTGCGCGCCCGCATGGTCGACCAGATCGTCTCACCCGAGAACACGCGCCAGCTCGAGACTGAAATGAAGATGATGCAGGGGGTCTTTGACGGCCCTATCTTCGATTTCGTCGCTCAGGTCATGCTCTTCGCCAATGGCGAGGTCCACACGCGCCGCCGCCAGCCCGTCGCCCGCACCTTCGCCTTCAAGCTGATGGAGGCGATGCGGCCCAAGGCGGCAGCAGTCGCCGCCGAGATCATCACCGAGCGCCTCGGCAAAGGTCCGTTCGACTACCTGCAAGATTTCGCTGCGCAGATCCCCGCCCGCATCATCGCCGACATCCTCGGCATCCCGCGCGAAGATCTCCCTGTCTTCCTTGGCTGGATCAGCGACACGGCCGAGTCGATCGGCTTCATCGAAGTCGATCGCCGGGCCCAGATCGAAACCTCGCTCACAGAATTCAACGCCTATGTCGACAAACTGCTGGCCGACCGGCGCACCAATCCGCGCGGCGATTTCCTTTCTGACTACGTCGCCGCCACGGCGGCCTCCGGCGATCTGAGCGAGGGCGAGATCCGCGCCCAGGTGGTGGGCCTCATCCTCGCCGGGTCGGACACGACGCGTAATTCGATGTGCATGTCGCTTTACCAGCTGCTGCAACATCCGGGGCAATGGCGCGACCTCTGCGCCAATCCCGATGGCCTCAAGAAAGCTGCGGCCGAGGAAGGCCTGCGCTTCGAGCCCGTGGTCTCCGGCATTCCGCGCGTCACCACGCGCGAGATGGAGATCGAAGGCTTCCTCATCCCGCCTGGGGCAATCACGATGGTGTCGATCCTGTCCGTCCTGCGCGATCCGGAAGTCTACGCCGACCCGGACATGTTCAACATCCACCGTACCGACCAGCAGCGTTGGCACCTCGCCTTCGGCGCGGGCGCCCATCGCTGCGCTGGCGAGGCGCTGGCGCGTGTCGAGCTTGAGGAAACCCTGGCCGCTATCGCGCGCCTCGCCCCCAACACCCGCATCATCGGCGCGCCCCCCCGCCTCCAGCCCGGCGCGATCCGCACCGTGGACCAGATACAGGTGGCATTCGCATAGCGTCTGTGAAGCTACACCCCACAGAATTGAGGACGAGGGCTTGCTTCCAGAACGCAGCTCGCCTCATGGCTTCTTAAGCGCCCGTCTTTCATTCTCGCGCTGCGCCATCAGGATATGCGGCACCGACAGGTTGCCTTCATGGCAGGCGTGTTCGAACATGCGCTGGCTGGTTTTGTAGAGCGAGTACTCCGCCAGCCACGACGCTGAGTAGATTGACGGATCCTCCACCGTGTACTGATAGAGCAGCTCGTTCTCCGCCACGCGCGTGAACCGCTCGATTACCGTGCTGTCGGCGCCCACCACGAGGTTGGAGAACGCCCTCACCCGGTCATTGTCCGGCAGGCCGATTGTCTCCACCACCAGCGTCTCACCCTCCCAGCGCGCGATCGAATCCCCGATCGGTGAATGCAACGCCTTCGGCTTGTGCGTGTCGGCAAAGGGAATGATCCGCGCCTCATCGCCATACTCGGTGTGGATCACGATCTGTTCGGGGGTCTGTATGAACTGGCGCGGATTGGCGCTGGTGGTCCCGACCCCGGTCACCGGCGGGAGGCCTAGACTGGTGATGCAGCGCTCCCAGTTCGGTCTCTGCTCGATGTGCTCGGCGTTGTTCGAAGGCGCCCCCCGGCGGGATTCCTTCCGCGCCGCCTCGGTGTAGGGCAGCTTGCCGTCGGCCGGCAGGACAACCGACCGCGTCCGCCGCTCGCCACGCACGATGGGCAGACCGTCCGCCGCCTTCATCAGCTCCGGCACTTCCGGATCGAGGGCGCGGTCGAGCGAGTCGCCTATCCCTTTGGCGACGGCGTCGGCCATCTGCTTCGCCGCCGCTTCCGGCAGGACCAGCATCGGCGCCTGCGTTGTCGATTCCATGAGGATCACGAAATTCTGCGTCCAGATCCCTTCAAGGCTTGGCTGCCCGAAAGAGGTTCGCGGAGCGGTATAGTCGGCCTTGGCCACTGGCGCGGCCGTTCCCTGCGCAAGCGCAGGCGCAGCCAGAAGCGCGATCGAAACGACACTGATTTTGGGGAGGATTGCAGTCATGGGGACGTTCTCCGTCTCTTGGGTTATGACACTGTCTACCACGGAATAGTCAGGCGTCGAAGCGCAGCATTGGCGGGGTTAGCGTCGCGGCCTGCGCCGATTTCTCATGCCGCGTCGCAAAAAAAGACGCGGGGATCGATGAAGTTTCACCGATCAGCGGGGATGCCGGTTAAGCCGGCCCGTCCACATTGGCTTGCATGGCCACCGCGTCTTCCGAGCCGCTCTATCGCTCGCCCGCCCATCGCAAGGCGGTGATGCAGCATATCGGCGCCACGCTTGCGCCAGCTGCTATCTGTTTCATCCTACTTGCGCCTCTCGTCGGGCTGGCGCTTCTCTGGGGCAGCACATTCATCGCCATGGCCTGCAAAGCTATCGGCGCGGGTGGGGCCAGCATTCCGGCCGCGCTTGATGCAGGCCTGCAGGTGCTCGTCGCCGGCTATCTCACCGCTGCGATCGCCGCGGGAATCACCGGCGTGTGGGTCGCCGTGCTCTCGCCCTTCGCGCCGGACAATTCGCGTTTCTGGAGCGGCGCAGCCATCATCGGCATGATGAACGCCTTCCTCTTCGTGCGCGTCGATCCAGACGCCGGCATGTTCGGCGGCCAGCTCTTCGTCGCGCTCGTAGGCGCCGTCAGTTCATTTGTTTGCGCCTGGCTGCTGCGGGATGCGATCCTCAAGCGCGACGACATGCGTCGCGATCATCTCGCCCGCGAGCGCGCCGACCGCCTCGCCCGCGAGCGCGGCGCCAGGGCCTAGCATTCCGAATGCGTTCGCGCTTGCCCTCGGAAACAGGCGCGTTCTTGCGGGAAAGTCGCTGCATCGATTTTGGGAGGACACAGAAGAACTTCACACGCGAAGTCAGCCGCTTGCCTCCCGAAATCGCGAACAAAGAGCGATGAGGTCGGCGGGGGTCGTGGCCGGTGTAGGATCGCGCCCATGACACGCGCACGCTTCACATAAACGGAGTGGGCAGGCACGCCGCGATCCAACCACTGCTGGACGCGGTGGCGATGCCGTGCGTGAGCCTGGCGCATGCCGCCGCGACAACGCTTGGGATGATCCTCAACCGCAGGCCCTGTGATTGGCGCAGACAGGCGGTGCATGTGGCTCTGTCCCAGACCACGTCCGGCCGGCATCTCAAGATAAACAACTCCGCCCTTGGGGTGACGCTCGGGCCCGATCCGAGCATTTCTGTTGGCGCCCCGCCGGAATTCGCCAATGCTCCGCTACAACACAATCAGGAACAGAAGCGTGCAACCCAGCGTTTCCAGCGGAGGCCGGGATCCAACCCTGGGCGCAGCGCAGAGACCCGCGCCCGGCGTCGTGAGCAAGACCTTCTCACGGCTCGCCTCGACGTACGCCTGCAAAAGCAGAACACCGCGGGCCAGCACGCCCTGCACTGACCTGCGCACACACCCAACCCCGGCCCCACGCCGCGGAGATCGCGGCCCTACGTGTCAGCCACAAAAGCCCCGCTCGCCCCGCCGCTCTTTGCGAGCAGCCGGACGCCCTCGATCCGCATCCCGCGATCGACCGCTTTGAGCATGTCGTAGATCGTTAGACACGCGATCGACACGGCCGTCAGCGCCTCCATCTCCACGCCCGTTGGCCCGGTGGTCGCGACCTCCGCGACCACCCCGATGCCCGCTCCATCCTGCAGTTCATCCACCCGCACCTTGACGCTCGAAATCGCCAGCGGGTGGCACATCGGGATGAGCTCGGACGTCTTCTTCGCCGCCATCACTCCGGCAATCTCCGCCGTCGCGCGCACATCGCCCTTCCCGCCCTTCGCCCGCGCCAGCTCCAGGGCGACGCCCGACATCAGCACCCGGCCCTCGGCCTTCGCCACGCGCTTCGTCACCGCCTTGTCGGAGACATCGACCATCCGGGCCCGTCCATCCGCGTCGATATGGGTCAGCTTGTCGGCCATGGTCTTCCTCTTGTGCGCCGCTATTCTGCACCAGCTACAGCGAAAAGGACAAACGATGATCCGCATGGCCTCCGTCGAACAGGCGCTCGCCCTGATCGTCGCTGAGGCAGCCTCACGTCGCCTCGGCGTTGAATCGGTCCCACTGGCGAAGGCCTCTGGCCGCATCTTGGCGGAGCCGGTTCTTGCCCGCATCGACCAGCCCCCGGCCGATGTGTCGGCTATGGATGGCTATGCCGTTCGCTTCGCAGACATGCAGATCGGTGCAACGCTCGAAGTCTCGGGCGAGTCCCGCGCGGGGGAACCGTCCACCGCAAGCCTCGCCGCAGGCAAAGCTATCCGCATCTTCACAGGCGCGCACGTTCCCCATGGCGCTGACCACATCCTCATCCAGGAAGACGCCCAACGCGAGGGCGACACGCTCACCGTTGCGATTGAGCAACGCAAACCCGAAAACATCCGCCGTCTTGGTATGGACTTCAGGAAGGGCCAATCGCTTGTTCCGGCCGGTCACGTCCTGGCGGAGGGCGCCATCTCGCTTGCCGCCGCTGGCAACAACGGAAGTATTGTCGTCGCCAGGCAACCGCGCATTGGCGTCCTCGCCAATGGCGATGAGTTGGCTGGCGCCGGCGCCGATCTCACACCCGGACAGGTGGTCAACTCCATCCAGCCCGCCCTCCTCGCCCTCGCCCGCCGCTGGGGCGCCGACGCCATAGACCTCGGCGTCAGCCATGACGACGAAGCCGACGTCCGAAGGCGCCTCTCCACCGCATGCGATGTCATCGTCTCCATCGGCGGCGCCTCCGTCGGTGACTACGATGTCGTCCGCTCCGCCTTCAACGCCGAAGGCTTCGTTCCGCTGTTCGAGAAGATTGCCGTGAAGCCCGGCAAGCCGACCTGGTTCTCCGCGAAGGATCGCATCCTCGCACTCGGCCTCCCCGGCAATCCGGCAGCCGCCATGGTCACTGCCCAGCTTTTTCTCCACCCGCTGATCGCCTCGCTCACAGGCGCCATCGCCAGTAACCAAACGGTTCAGCGCGCCCATGCCCAGCAAGAGATCCCCGCCTCCGGCGCCCGCGAGGAATATCTCCGCGCCGTCCTCACGATCGGTGACGACGGCAGGGCAACCGTCCTCGCCGCCGAGAACCAGGACTCCTCGCTTCTCTCGCCCTTCTTGAAGGCCAACTGCCTCATCCGCCGCCCGATCAAGGCGCCGGCCGTTCCCGCGGGCGGTCTCGTCGAAATCGTGATGCTTCGCTGACCAATCCCCCACGCCACGCGCTTGCGATACTGCAGACCCGCCTCAATCTTTAAGGACAGACACTCATGCGCCTCGATACGTCTATTTCGGCTGTGGTTACCGGAGGCGCTTCCGGCCTCGGAAAGGCCAGCGCACAAGCCCTGGCAAGAGCCGGCGTCAAGGTCGCCATCTTCGACATCAATGAGGCGCAAGGTGAAGTGGTCGCGAAGGAAATCGGCGGCGTCTTCTGCAACGTGAACATCCTGAGCGAAGAGAGCGTAGTTGCGGGTTTTGAAAAAGCCCGCACCACCAACGGGCAAGAACGCATCACTGTTCACTGCGCAATGACCGCTCGGCGAGGAAAGACGCTTGCGTTCGACAAGTCGATCAACGGCTACAAACGCACCTCTACTGAGGACTATGCCTTTGGCGTCGAAGGTATCCTTGTCGCCAGCTACCGCGTTGCGTCCCTCTCCGCCCTCGGCATGAGCGGCCTCTCCCCGCTGGAGGACGGCGAACGCGGCTCGATCATCTTGACTGCTTCGGTAGCCGCACAGGACGCGCAGATCGGACAGGTGATCTATGGCTCAGCCAAGGCTGGGGTGAACGGTCTCGTCCTTCCAATGGCCCGCGACTTGATGGATCTCGGCATCCGCGTCAATTCGATCATGCCCGGCATCTTCGCCACGCCGCTGATGCTCGGCGCGCCGCAGAACGTGCTGGATAGCCTTGCCGCGTCCGTCCCCTTCCCCAAGCGCCTCGGCAAGCCTGAAGAGTTTGGCAGCCTCGTGCTCGAACTCGCTCGCAACGTCTATTTCAACGGGCAATGTCTTCGGCTTGACGGCGCGATCCGTATGGCGCCGCGCTGACCCGGTCTTGCTTTTTGTCCCACAATACGCCTGAACGGACAACGCGCGGGCGTGGCGGAACTGGTAGACGCACCAGACTTAAAATCTGTTGGGCCGCATGGCCCGTGCCGGTTCGAGTCCGGCCGCCCGCACCAGTCCCCGGCCCCGTGCACCGACCTTTTGCATCGCGGCGCGCTGCGGGTTAGCATCGCAGCATGAGACTTCACGCCGCTTTACTCGCAGCCTCGGTGGTCCTCCTGGCCGCGCCTGCCCTCGCGCAGGATCCCGAGGATCCGTTGGCCGAGCCCGCAATTCAGCGCAATGCACCAATCGAGCTTCTCAGCGATCTGGCCGAGACGCTTGGCCGCGCCCATGCCGTCCGGACGCTTTGCAACGGCGACACCGATTCGACTTGGCGTAACTACATGCTGAATCTGATGTCCTATGAGGCGCCGGGCGGACCGCGGCGGGCAACCCTGACAGACGCCTTCAATCGCGGCTATCGCGGCCAGAATCGCGAGACATCGACCTGCACCTCGAGCACGCCCGGGATCGAGGCCGCAATCGCGCGCCGGGGCCGCGAGCTATCGGAAGCGATCGCACGCACGTACCTCAATTGAGACGGCGCCTCAGGGGATGTGGCAAGCAATCAGGCGCGGCCCGCGGGTCGCCACCGCACGCGCCAGCGCATCGTTGAACTGCGCACAGGTCGAGACAGCCTCGGCCCCAACACCCAGGCCCTCACTCAACTTCACCCAGTCGATGTCGGGATTGCCGAGGCTCAGCATGCCGTCCGCCGCCGGACCGGGATTTCCGGCGCCCGTGCGAGCGAGCTCGATCTTCAGGATGCGGTAGGCGTTGTTGACGAACACAATGGTGAGCACGTCGAGCCGCTCCCGCGCCATGGTCCACAGCGCCTGCACCGTGTACATCCCCGCGCCATCGCCGGCGAGGCATACGGTCTTCACATCCGGACGCGCCACTGCAGCGCCCACGGCGACCGGCATGCCCTGCCCGATGGCGCCGCCGGTATGACCCAGCCACTCATGCCGCGCGCCTGACGCCATGGCCTGGTAGATAGGCAGGCCCGAGGTGACACCATCGTCGGAGATCAACGCGCCTTCGGGCAGATAATGAGCCAGCGATAGGCCGATGGTGTGCGGGTTGAACTTGTCGCCCGTTCCCGGCACAGGCCGCGTCCATCCACCCACGCGCGGCGCCAACGGCGCATCGAGCCAGTCGGCCAGTCGGACAACTGCGTCCCGGCTGTCCGTGTCGGGCCCGCCGAGGCTCAGCGTCCGAGCGCCCACGGGGGTGAAGGCGCCTGGCGTATTCGGATAGGCGAAGAATGCCACCGGGGACTTCGTTCCGGCCAGCAGCAGCAGGTCGACGTCCTTGAGCACATCAACCGCCATCTCTGCGAAGTACGGCAAGCGCGCCGCATCGTGGAGCCCGCCGCCGCGCCCATGCCGCGCCATGAACGTATCCGTGAGGACGCGGACACCCTGCGCCTCCATGCGCCGCAATGTCTCAGCCGCGCCCGAATGCAGCGCCGTGCCATTCACCAGCATGGTTGGCCGCTTGGCTTTTGTGATCGCGCGCCCGGCCTCTTCGATCACATCATCGCTCGCGGTCTTGAGGGCAGCGCGCCTGCCTTGCGCGGCGCGCGTCGCCCCGCCGGTCCAGGCCACATCCGCCGGCATGATCAGCGAGACCGGACCCGGCGGCGGACCGTAACTCGCCTCAAACGCCTCGACCGCCAGCGCGCCCGCGTCCTCCACCCAATCCACCGATTTCAACCAGAGCGAGTTCGGCGCAGCCAGTGAGACTATGTCGGAGGCCAACGGCGCATCATACTGGCGATGCGTCACAGCATGATCCCCGATCAGGTTGATCATCGGTACGAACGCCCTGCGTCCGTTATGGATGTTGGCCCCGCCATTGAGATAGCCCGGCCCGAGATGCAACAGCGTGAGCGCCGGCACGCCGGCCATCCGCGCATAGCCATCGGCTGCACCCGTCGCCACCCCCTCGAACAGGCACAGCACGGACCTTATGCGCGGCTCTCGGTCGAGCGCGGTGACAAGATGCATCTCGCTCGTCCCAGGATTGGCGAAACACGCGGCCACGCCGCAATCCGCCAGCGACCCGATGATCGCCTCTGCGCCCGTGATCCCACTTTGAACATCCGCCATGCCTGCCCCTCTGCCGCACGCGGACCCTACGCCCTGAGCGCGGCATGACAAGCCGCACAACCATTAGGGCGCAGGGCTTGCCTCGCCTTCCGGAAACAGGTTGGCGCCGCACCGCTTGCAGTGGGCGGCGTCCCGTTCATGCATGGCCAGCTCGCACGCCGGGCAATCGTGCCGCAGTTTGTCTCCAATCGCGATGGCGCGGATCAGCTGCAGGAACAGAGAGACACCCAGCACCATCATGATGACGGACAGCCATCTGCCTGTGGTTCCCTGCATGGTGATGTCGCCAAACCCGGTCGTCGTCAGCGTGCTCATCGTGAAGTAAAGCGCATCAAGATAGTTCTGGATCTTCTCGTTCTGGCCATGCTGATCGACATAGACCAGCGCCGTCACGATGAAGACAAACACAACCAGGTTGACCACCTTCGAGACGACGAAGGAGTTGTAGTGCAGCCATTTCGACACTATGTGCTGACGGTCAAGGAACTCGAACGCGCGCACCAGGCGCACCACACGGAACACGCGTAGGAAGACGAGGTTCTCGGCCACGAAGGGGATCAGCAGCGTCGCGGAGACAACGAGGTCTGCTAGGTTGGTGATCCGCAGGAAGAACCGCGCCTTGTAGCGTTCGATATAGAAGCGGGCAGCCAGGTCGAGCGTGATCACCAGCGCGATGAAGAGATCGATGAGCACCCAGACGCCATTGGTCAGCCGCTCCTCGCCGTGCCAGGAGATCGACGGATGGAATAGGAAGAGTACGATCGAGAATAGATCGAACACCAGCATCGACCAGCGGAAGATCGACGGCCAGCGGCCCTGCCCCGAATACAACCAGAACAGCGTCCGGTTCAGCCCCTTTCGATGTTCGTGCATCAGGCCCGCGCCAGCGTCTCGATGAAGCGTACCGGCTCGCCCAGTCCGGGCGCCACGATCGCGCCCTCGCACATCACCATCGTGCCGCGGACGAATGTCGCCATCGGCCAGGCCTTCGCCTCCATGCCGTCGAACGGCGTCCAGCCGCAGCGCGAGGCAGACCAGTCGTGGTTGATGGTCCTGCGCGCCTTGAGATCGACCAGTGTGAAGTCAGCATCATAGCCCTGGGCAATCCGGCCCTTGCCGGCGATACCGAACACGCGCTGGGGGCCAGCACTGGTGAGTTCGATGAAGCGTGTGAGGCTCAGCTTCCCATCGGCCACATGCGTCAGCATCACGGGCACGATCGTCTGGACGCCAGGCATGCCCGAGGGCGAAGCTGGATAGGGGCGGGCCTTCTCTTCCTTCGTGTGCGGAGCGTGGTCAGATCCGATGAGGTCCGGCACCCCTTGGTTGACGGCGCGCCAGAGCGCCTCGCGCTGGGCTGCATCGCGCACCGGCGGATTCATCTGCGCGTAACCCTTGAGGCGGATGTAATCCTCAGGTCCAGCCAGGGTCAGGTGCTGGGGTGTAACCTCGACGGTCGCGATGTCCTTGTTGGCCGCCAGCAGCTCCATCTCCTCGCCGGTTGTGACGTGAAGCACATGGATACGCTTGCCGGTTTTGCGGGCGAGGCGCAGCAGACGCCGGGTCGATGAGACTGCGGCCTCCACATCCCGCACCTCGGGGTGAGAGGTCCAGTCGCCCTGCCGGGCCAGCTTGCGCCGGTCGGCGAGGCGGTATTCGTCCTCCGAATGGAAGGCGGCTCGGCGCGAGATGGCGTTGAGAACGCGCTCAACGCCTTCGTCATCCTCAACCAGCAACTGCCGGTGCTGGCGCCCATGAACACCTTCACGCCGCAGACCCCCTCCATCATCTCCATTTCGTGGAGAATGTCTGGGTTGTCGTGCGTCGCACCGGCATAAAACGCATGGTCCGTATGCATCCGGCCTTTGGCGCGGGCCAGCTTGTCCAACATCATGTCAGGCGAGGTGGTGGAAGGGTCGGTGTTCGGCATTTCGAACACGGTGGTGACGCCGCCGAGCACCGCCGAGCGCGATCCGGTCTCAAGGTCTTCCTTCCATTCGAGGCCCGGTTCACGGAAGTGGACCTGTGTGTCGATCACCCCGGGCAGCACGTGAAGGCCATCCGCCTCGAAGATTTCACCCGCCTTGGCGGCAGCGAGCGCGCCAATGTGGGCGATCTTCCCGTTCAGCACGCCGACATCCGTAACGTCCATTCCGCCAGGCGTCGCCACCGTCCCGCCCTTGATGATCAGGTCGAATGCTTGCGCCATCGCCAGCTCCAGGAATGCTGCCGCTGTATGGACCCGGAACGACTTTTGGCCAAGCCGCAGCGGCGTTTCGAATGAATCAGAAGGGCGGCCGACGGGCCGCCCCTCCTCCACCACCCGCGCCTTTGCCGGCGTCTGTCGGACACGTGTTGCCGGGAGAAGGGCCGTTGACCCTTCCCTCCCGCATCAGGTGTCCAATTCGTCGTGATACATGTCGCCCATGAGGGCGCCCTCGCCCGATGTCAGGACCTTGAGAATCCAGGCCAGGATAGCGACCGCAATGACCGCCCAGTGCAGCGCAGGATTTTGCGCCACTTCCACCATCGACTCCCACATGTCTCGCTGTTCTCCCGCGACTTGTGATGAACTTAGCGCAAGCGAATTAACGAAGCCTCTCGCAAAACTTTCGCCTTGGTAAGCACGCCACTTTTTTGCAGCGATTGTTGAGGCGCTCCGACTTGATCGCGCGTGCGCGAATGTGTTTTGCACATAATCCAAGGTCGTCGCGGTTCTACGGTTCCGCTTGCCGTCAAGACAGTTTCGATGGCAGGTTTTTCCGATGACGACTGGCTCGCGCAAAAGCTCGCGAAAGGTAAGCGATCCGCCAGCGCCTCGCGCTTGGCAGCGCATGCTGTCGGGTCGCCGGCTCGACCTGCTGGACCCTTCGCCGCTTGATATAGAGATCGCAGACATCGCCCACGGCCTGGCCCGTGTGGCGCGCTGGAACGGACAGACGCGGGGCGGTCACGCCTTCTCGGTCGCCCAGCATTCAGTCCTGGTGGAGTCATTGGTCAGACGCATGTGGCCCGCGTCCGGCCCGGCTCACCTGCTCGGCGCGCTTCTTCATGATGCGCCGGAGTATGTGATCGGCGACATGATTTCGCCATTCAAGAATGCGCTCGGCGTCGACTACCGCCAGTTTGAGGCGCGGCTGGAATCCGCGATCCGCTTGCGCTTCGGACTACCCGCAAAAATGACCGCCGACTTGAAAGCCCGGATCAAGCAGGCGGACCAGTCCGCCGCCTTCTACGAGGCCACGCGCCTCGCCGGCTTTGATGTCGACGAAGCGCTTGGGCTGTTCGGCGGCCCGCCGCCAGGGCCGGACCCCGACATGACGCCGCTCTCGCCCAGCGATGCGCAACAATTGTTCCTGCAGCGCTTTTCCGACCTCCAAAGCGAGATGGATGGGCGGGGCTAACGGAAGAAGCAATTCCGTTTTGCCTGTTCCCACCCTAAGTTCCGGCGATGACGATCTGGATATGCTCCCTCGCGGCCGCACCAAAACTGGCTCAGAAACTCCGCCCCTCTCGGGTCGTGAGTCTGCTCAGCCCCTACGACACGTTTCCGGTTTTCCATGGCCTTTCCGCCGATCTTCACCTGCAGGTGCCGATCCACGACATCACAGCTGATATCGGCGCGTGGCGTGCACCGCTGGCGGCCGATGCTGAGCGGGTCATCCGTTTCGTCGAAAGCTGGGACCGAGTCGATCCATTGTTGATCCATTGCTGGGCCGGCATCTCCCGCTCCACCGCCAGCGCCTTCATCACCGCCTGCGTGCACAACCCCAAGGCCGACGAAGAGGAGATAGCGCGCGCCATCCGGTCGGCCTCTCCCACTGCCTCACCGAACCCAAGGCTGATCGCCCACGCGGACGCCTTGCTCGGCCGTAATGGCCGCATGAGCAAGGCCATCGAAACCATTGGCCGCGGGGATGTGGCCGACGAGGCGAAAACCTTCTCGATCCCGTCAACCTTCGGCGACCGGCCATGACTCCGCCCATTGCTGTCGGCCTGTCCGCCGTGATTGTGGCGGCGGACGGGAGGGCGCCCTATGCGCTGGCCACGCAACACGCCGATGGCGCTGCCGGGCTCCCGCATGGACGGTTCGATCCAAAGGGTCACCGCACATTTGAACTCGGCCTACGCGAATGGGTGCGCGCGCAGACCGGCTTCGAGCCTGGCTATGTCGAGCAGCTCTACACGTTCGGCGACCTCGGGCGGGAATTGCCGCAGGCAGAGCTCGGCGATGCGCCCTCCGGCGCGCGGCTTATCTCAGTTGGCTATCTTGGCCTCACTCCGGAGCGGACGGATATCTCCGCCTTCGACGCCGTATGGCGCGACTGGTATCGCCATTTCCCTTGGGAAGACCATCGCGCTGGCCGGCCGGCGCTGATCGACCATACACTTGCCCCCGCACTGCGCGCGTGGGCGGCACGGGGCGGCCGGCAAGCTGCGACACGCCTTGCGCGGCTCCAGCTTGCCTTCGGTCTGGACGGGCAACCGTGGGTCGAGGAACGAACGCTGGAGCGCTACGAGCTTCTTTACGAAGCTGGACTGGCGGCCGAAGCCAACCGCGAGCGTGACCGCAAGCCATTTCCGCTACCTGTTTCAGCGCTTGGCGAACCAATGATCTCGGATCATCGTCGGATCCTTGCCACTGCGATCGGCCGGCTGCGCGGAAAGATAAAGTATCGACCCGTCGTGTTCGAACTGATGCCGGAGCGATTCACCTTGCTGGAGCTGCAGAAAGTGGTGGAGTCTCTTCTTGGCTTGTCGCTGCACAAGCAGAATTTCCGCCGTTCCCTCGACCGCTCAGGCCTGCTCGTCGGCCTCGGCCAGACGACGCAGGCTACCGGCGGGCGGCCCGCCGAACTCTTCCGCTTCCGCCGCGAGGCCCTTCGTGAGGGCAACGTCTCCGGCGTGCAGACGCCTCGGAGCTAACCCTTGCATGGGAGTGAATCCCACTCGACGGCATGACGGTTTTGTGAGACCCTTCTTATACTCAAGTTGAGTTTAAGTGGTCTATCTCATTGTATGAGCGGCTTTCGATTGAAAGCCATTTTTTCGGACCCACTTTATGCTCAAGATGAGCACAAGCTGGAGGGACCGTCATGGCCCGCGTGATTGAATTCGGGCCTGGCTGCGATGTTCCCGTCGCCCGCCGCCGCCCGTCTGCCTCGGAACAGCGCGGCCTTGACTACGACGCCCAGGTCAAGGCCGAGACGGACTCGCTTTACGAGCATGTGAGCGATTTCGTCACGCCGATGGAATGGCCGGCTATCGCGCCGTTGGTCTTCCACATCAACCGGCTAAAGCAGGCGAAGAACGCCGTCATCCTCGCGCACAATTACATGACGCCTGACGTGTTCAGACTGGTCGGCGATTTCCGGGGCGACTCGCTGCAGCTCGCACGGGAAGCTGCCCGCACCGACGCCAAGGTGATCGTCCAGGCCGGCGTGCATTTCATGGCCGAAACCTCAAAAATCCTGAGCCCCGACAAGACGGTACTCATCCCGGACACGCGCGCCGGCTGCTCGCTCGCGGCCTCGATCACAGGCGCCGACGTGCGCCTTGTTCGCCAACGGTATCCCAATCTTCCCATTGTCACGTATGTCAACACGACGGCCGAGGTGAAGGCCGAGTGCGATATCACCTGTACTTCGTCCAACGCGACCCAGGTGGTCGAACACATCGCCGAAAAATGGGGTGTCGACACGGTCATCATGATTCCCGACGAATTCCTTGCCCGGAACGTGGCCGCTAACACGGACGTGAAGATCCTCGCCTGGAAGGGCCATTGCGAGGTGCACCAGAAGTTTTCGGGCGAAGATGTGCGGCAAATCCGTGACGCTCACCCCGGGGCGATTGTGCTGGCGCACCCGGAATGTCCTCCGGATGTCCTTGAAGAAGCCGACTTTGCGGGGTCAACATCGGCCCTGTCGAGCCACGTCAGGGAATCGGGCGCCCGCAAGGTTGTCCTTCTGACCGAGTGTTCGATGAGCGATAATGTCGCCGCGGACAATCCCGGCGTGGAGTTCGTGAAGCCATGCAACCTCTGCCCGCACATGAAGCGCATCTCGCTGGAAAACATCTACGACGCCCTGGTCTCGATGAAACACGAGGTCACAGTGCCGGAGGACATCCGCGTCCGAGCGAAGGCGGCTATCGACGCCATGCTGGCGCTGGGTCCGCCCGCGAAGTCGCCGAAGTTCAAGGTCGGGGACGGCGTCAACGTTTCGGTCGAGATCATATGAGCCAGCACCGTATCAGACGCACGATATTGGCCGCATTCGGTTGCGCACTCGCACTATCGAGCGCAGCGCCTGCCTACGCGCGGGCGCAGGACGACGTGACGGGCGATTGGCTCTTCGACACCTCGAAATTTGCCGAGAACGACTGCCAGATTTCCGGCAAGATCACCTTCACCGCGACGCCCGTGAGGAACACCTACAACTGCGTGTTCGAGAGCGAGCAGATCTGCGGCAAGATCAACGGCAATCTCTACATCAAGGTGCGCCAGACCTGCACGGCGCAGCGGATCGGCAAGCAGGTCGCCATCAAATCCAAGGTCGACAAGGTCCTCGAGCGCCGCCCGACGATACCCTATCCCGAGGACTGGTATCTCGCGGACAACTTCATCGTGCAGCTCTCCAACAACAAGCAGGAAATGAACGGCTCGCACTACGACGAACAGCGACAACTCAAGGCGCGCTTTTGGCGCGACATCGAGCTGATCTCGTAAGGGCTGGAGGTGGAGATGGGATGAAACGTCAGGCATCGCGGCGCGTCATCGCCACTTGCTTCCTGGTTTGGTTCCTTGCCCCCGCAGCATCGGCCGAACCTGCACCGCCTTCGCCGGTCGGCAACTGGTCGTTCCACACGGGTGAGATGCGCAACACGTGCGTTCTCCGCGGGGAGATGTCCATCACGCGCAAGCCGGACAGAACACTTATCTGCCGCTTCACGGCTGACTGGTCCTGCAAGTCCGGCATGATGAGATCGGTCGAGACGACGCAGTCCTGCGTCGCGACGCAGGCGAGCAATGATGTCGTAATCACCAGCCGCATGGAAAAGATCATCAGATCCGATCCGGCTGAATTCCTGGACTACATGCGCGCAAGCTATGCGCCTGATCATTTCAAGTTGAAGATCAACGCGCGCGGCGACGAGATGCGCGGCCTGTTCCACTCCTTCGGCCAGGCCGAAGTGGTCTTCCGCAGAAACCAAGACCTGATCGGCTAGTCCTTGGCGAACCGCGACATCCTCATTGTCGGCGCAGGACTCGCCGGGCTGTTCCTGGCGCTGAAGCTTGCGCCAAGACGCTGCACCGTGATCGCGCTGGCCCCCTTAGGACAGGCTGCCGCCTCCGCCTGGGCGCAGGGAGGGCTGGCTGCAGCGCTTTCACCGGAGGACGAGCCTTCGCTTCACGCGTCCGACACGATTGCAGCCGGCGCCGGCATTGTCGATCCGGTCGTGGCGCGCCTGATAGCGGAGGACGGCCCGTATCGCGTGCGTGATCTTCTCGAACTCGGAGTCCCGTTCGACCGCACCGCGGAGGGCGATCTCGCCCTATCGCTCGAAGCTGCACACTCCCGCGCGCGCGTGGCGCGCGTCTCAGGCGACCTTGCCGGTAAAGCCATTATGGAAGCGCTCAGCTATGCGGTCGCTGCCGCGGCTCATATCGACGTAATCGAGCGCGTGAAGGCACTGGCGCTACTGCAGGACGGAAATGGGCGGGTCGGGGGCGTGCTGGCGCAGGACGGCGACGGGAGGCCAGTGGAGCTTCGGGCGCGCGAGACGGTACTCTGCGCTGGCGGGTCTGGCGGGCTCTTCGCCATCACCACTAACCCGCGCTCATCGCAGGGCGACGCGATCGCGATGGCATACGCGGCAGGCGCGCTGATCGCCGATCCCGAGTTCGTACAGTTCCATCCGACCGCCATCGACGTTGGCCGCGATCCGGCGCCGCTGGCCACGGAAGCCCTCCGTGGCGATGGCGCCACACTCATCGACCGGACCGGCCGGGCCTTCATGGGCGACTATCATCCGCTGGGCGACCTGGCGCCACGTGACGAGGTTGCACGCGCCATCCATTCCGAGCGGCAAGCTGGAAGGGGCGCTTTCCTCGACTGCCGTGCCGCCGTCGGCGCGCACTTCCCCGAACATTTCCCAACAGTATTCGCGGCCAGCGAGTCGGCCGGAATCGATCCACGTATCATGCCGATCCCCGTCGCGCCGGCGATGCACTATCACATGGGTGGCGTCGTCACAGACTTGTGGGCCCGCACATCACTTGAGGGACTCTCCGCCTGCGGTGAGAGCGCTTCGACCGGCGCGCATGGCGCCAACCGCCTTGCCTCCAACTCGCTGCTGGAAGCCGTCGTGTTTGCCGAACGCGCGGCTCGAAGACTCAAGGGCGCAGTCCTGTCTGAGGCAAGCGCGGCGGCCAGCGCGATTGCCCCGCCGGTTCTTGAAGACTCCTCGCTGGTCGAGCTGCGCCACAGAATGCATGCTGAGGTTGGCGTCGTGCGCGAGGCCGCAGGTCTCGGCGCCACGCTCGACTGGCTGGCCGCCGTCGCCGCGAGGGCCGGTCCTGCCCGAGCACTGATCACCGCGCAACTTATCGCTGCTGCAGCGCTTGCGCGGCAGGAAAGCCGTGGTGGACACTATCGCAGCGACTACCCTCACATCGCAGCGCCTCACCGCACGTTTGTAAGCAGACGCACAGACGGCCAACCCGAGATTAATCACGCCGCCATCGTGGACGGAGACTGACGTGAACGACATGTTGCCTATCCCGCCCCTACCCGACATCGTCATCGAGCCGCTCGTCCGCCTTGCGCTGGCCGAGGATTTTGGACGCAGCGGCGACATCACCACCGACGCCGTCATTCCTGGCTCAAGGCGTATGCGCGCCGTCATCGATGCGCGCGAGAGAGGAATCGCAGCAGGTTATGACGCGGCGCGGCTCGCCTTGCGCCTGGTGGATCCTGACGTTGTCTGGACCACACTGACCGAGGAAGGCAGCGCCTTCGAGAAAGGCGCGGATCTTGTGCGCATCGAAGGTTCGGCGCGGTCGATCCTCATGGCCGAGCGCGTGATGCTCAATTTCATCGGGCCGCTGTCAGGCATTGCGACGCTGACGTCGATGTTCGTCGCCGAGACGGCGGGCACGAAGGCGAGCATCACCTGTACGCGAAAGACGACACCGGGATTTCGCTCCCTCGAGAAGCGCGCGGTCCGACTGGGGGGCGGGACCAACCACCGCCTCGGTCTCGACGACGCGATACTGATCAAGGACAATCACATCGCAGCAGCCGGCGGCGTCGCGCGGGCGCTCGGACGTGCGCGCGCCGCAGTCGGTCATCTGCGGGCCATCGAGATAGAGGTGGACCGCCTTGATCAGATCCACGAGGCCCTGCCATTCGAGCCAGACGCGATCCTGCTCGACAACATGTCTACAGCCCTCCTGAAGGAAGCGGTCGCATTGATTGCCGGAAGGGCAAAGACCGAAGCCTCGGGTGGTGTGCGTCTCGATACGGTAAAGGCGATCGCGGCGACCGGCGTCGACTTCATCTCCGCGGGCGCACTGACGCACTCGGCGGTCAACCTCGACGTCGGTCTGGACTATCAGGGTTAGAGCGGCTGACCCTCGGTCGTGCTGCTGACGGCAACGGGCGCGCGCACCACATCAACTGGCTGCGCGGATACCGTGATTAGCGACTCCATTGCTTCGGCCGGGAGCCCTTCCAGACCTTCATCAACCGCGAGTTCGTCATCCAGAATGATGATCGAGCTCTCGCTACCGCGGTTGGCGTCCAGCGCGATGCGCGCGTCTCGCCACTCCTTCGAGGTCTTCGGGAAGCGGTAGAAGATGTGTGTTCCGATCGTCGCCGTCTCGACCAGGCCCGGCGCCCAGTAGGGGTTCACATAGTCGGTATGGTAGTGCGTCGCCTTGTTGGTCACGGGCGTATTGAGGCCGAGCATGACGTGCAGGGCGATGTCGCGCGCGCGATCCCAAGCCAAACCCGCCGGCTTGTGGCGCACGGATCCGTCGCACGTGAAAGTAAACTGGCAACCCGTGTTGCGGTATTGCCCCTGATAGACCACTTCGCAGATCGTCTTCGGGAAGCGCGGATCGCGCACGCGGTTCATGACCACTTCGGCGACCGCCATTTGGCCGACCGTATCTTCCGAGCGGGCTTCGTAATAGACGGCCCGCGACAGGCAATCGAGCTGGCGGTCGGCGCCCTTGAAGGCGCCCAGATCGTCAAGCGTGAAGGCGACGAGACCCTTGAGTGCCTCATTATCACGCGCACGCAGGGTGAGGCCCCCGGCAAGATCGGCGCTCACCGCTTCCGCAACGTCAGATGCTGCAGGGCCGTAGGAGGCGGATACCAGTAATGCCGACCGGTCAGCGCTATTTGAGAAGAGCCCTTCGCGCGAGGGTGCTGAAACATGATTGACGGCGATGGATTCAGCCAGGACCGCGGCCTGATTGAGATAGGCTTCCTCGGCCTTCTGGTCCTCGAAGCGCTGTGCCACAAGCGGACCGCCAAGCGCGAACGCCACCGCACAGGCCCCAATCGTGAGGCCGCGCTGACGCGTCTGGCGTTTGTCGGCCACCGACATGCTAACCCACCATCTTGAGGCGGCTGTGTTCGCCGCCTTCAGATGAGCAAGCATAGGTCCGAGAGCTTTCGGGAAGTTTAACACCCCAGCTATCCCTTTACCTTCGTTAACCGACAATCCGGTCTGAACGCCCGCGCGCGTCCGAAATCGACACTCCAACCAATACCCGTCGCGTACTCATTTTAGTTCGCTGTGCGACCCAGCCGCCCTATCTGGGCCTTTGGTACCAGGCAAGCCCGGCCATTCTCTGGCCTGAGCATGGCAAAAGACGCGCCACGGAGAATTAGACCAAAGTCGTTCAACCGAGGCGCGAGGCGTTAACCTTGTCCGTTTACGAATTACCCCTTCTTTCAAGCCCGTCCGCGCCAAGCCCCCGGGGGGGGCGAAGGGTCAGGAGGCGTTTGGGCAACACCGGTCCGGAAACGGACTAACGCCCTTTTGACCTAGATTACCGCGTGGACGCTGGGGAAACCGACTCTTGTGGATATTTAGGACTGTACCGTCTCCGCGCGCTCGCGGTGTCACGCCATCCTTTGAGCCTGCTGCCGTATGGCGTTCCACGAACCGGTGATCGCGACCGTGAGCCCTGGCCGCTGCATGTTCACAAAGAGGGTTCTGCCATCCGGGGAGAAGCACGCCCCGCAGAACTCTGTCTGCACACCGTCTGCCGTCCTCGCCAGCGGGTAGATCACACCATCTGGCGTGATCGCGCGGACGAAATTGGCGTCGTTGCCATCCTCGCACACGATCAGATCACCGCGCGGACTGGCGACGATGTTGTCACACTTCTCGAAGTCTGAAACGCCCGAACTTTCTGCAAAGAGTTCGAGGCTCCCAGGCGCATCGGCCTCCCGGCCCGCTCCCTCGAAACGGCTTGGCGCATATCGAAAGATCTGGCCCATCTGGGCCGAACCGCCTGAGGTACACGCGAAGTAAACCGCCGGTCCCGCCGCTTCCTGCGCGAACGCCATACCCTCTCCGCGCGCGAAAACTGCAGCGCCCGCCTTTCTGCCACGCAGGCGGAGGTCTCCGTCCGGAGCCTCCACATCGGCCATGTCGATCCAGCGGACCGCATGGCTCTTGTTGGGAACCAGCCGAAATGAGGGATTGCCGCCCTTCTCCGCCGGCCAGTTGCGTGTATCGGCGCCCGCCTGGTCCACGAGCGCCAGTGCCTGAAGCCTGCCACCCTTCGCCAGCTCACCGCGCGCTGCTGGTAAAAAGCGATAGAAGAGCGAGTCCGAGGTGTCCTCGGTCATGTAAATGATGCCGGTCGCGGGATCGACCGCCGCAGCCTCGTGTGCAAATCGCCCCATTTGAGTGAGCGCCATGGGCGTGACAGGCTTTGTCGCGTTCGCTGGGACCTCAAACACAAAGCCATGAGGTTTGCTGGCATCGGCGCCGGGCGCGATCTGCGTTTCCTCACACGAGAGCCAGGAGCCCCAGGGCGTCGGCCCGCCGGCGCAGTTGACGGCGGTGCCGGCGAGGGACAGGTGCGTTCGCTCTACGCGCATCGTGTTGAGGTTCACCAAGGCGGTGGTTGTGCCGCCTCCAAACGGCCGGCCAGATGGAGCCAGGTCATACACAAGCTCGCGCGCGATCTTCTGCACGCGGCCATAATCGGCGCCAAAAGCTGAGACGGTCGAGGTCGGTCCAAGTTCATGATTGCGCACAAGAATGCAGCGCGAGGGATCGCCCTCGACGGGGAATGCAGCCATGCCGTCATGATTGCCCGGCTCCAGCAGACCATCGGCCATCTCGTCGCCGGTACGGGAGAGCACTGTGTAGGACAGGCCTGGCGCGAGATCGAGCAACCCTTCTGGATCGGCCGTCAGCGACAGCGATGAAACACGCTGCCGGACTGCCGGCCGCCCCACGCCGCCTGCGCATCCCATAAGCTGCAGCGCGGGCGCCGCTGCCGCGACGCTTGCAGCAGAGCGGATCAAGGCGCGGCGTGACAGGTGCATAGGTCGTTCTCCTCGACCCCGCCTACCCTATCCGGGACGCAAGAGCGCGTGAAGATTCTGTGTCGCGCAACAGCTAACGCTTGTTGCCGAGCACGGCATGCGCAGCTGCGAGGCGCGCAACCGGCACGCGGAAGGGCGACGCCGAGACATAGTCCAGGCCAACCTCCTCGAAAAAGAATACGGACGCCGGATCGCCGCCATGCTCGCCACAGACGCCCAGCTTGATGCGCGGCCGCGCCACACGACCGCGCTCGCAGGCCAGCCGCACCAACTCGCCCACGCCCTCGCGATCGATCGAGACAAACGGGTCCTTCTCGTAGATGCCCTTTTCCTCATAGACCTTTAGGAAGCGCGCGGCGTCGTCGCGGGAGATGCCCAGCGCCGTCTGCGTCAGGTCGTTGGTGCCGAAGGAGAAGAACTCCGCTTCCTCGGCGATCTCGCTGGCCCGTAGCGCGGCGCGCGGCAATTCGATCATCGTGCCGACGAGATAGTCGACCTGCGCCTTGCGCTCCGAGAACACGCGTTCGGCTGTCTGCACCACGATGGCGCGCATCAGCTCAAGCTCTCGCTGCGTCGCAACGAGTGGGATCATCACCTCGGGGATTGGCTGCTTGCCTTCCTTAACGACATCGAGCGCGGCCTCGAAGATGGCCCGCGCCTGCATCTCGTAGATTTCCGGGAAGGTGACGCCAAGGCGACAGCCACGATGGCCCAGCATCGGGTTCGACTCGTGCAGTTCGGACGCACGTGCCTTCAGCACATCGACCGCAACGCCGGACTGCCGCGAAACTTCTGCGATGTCCTCGTCCTTGTGCGGTAGGAACTCATGCAGTGGGGGATCAAGCAATCGGATCGTCACTGGCAGACCTGTCATGATGCGAAAGATCGCAGCGAAGTCTGCGCGCTGCATGGGGAGGAGCTTTTCGAGGGCCTTGCGACGGCCAGATTCCTTTTCGGCGAGGATCATTTCGCGTACAACCGGAATGCGCTCCGCATCGAAGAACATGTGCTCCGTGCGGCAGAGCCCGATGCCCTCGGCGCCGAACTTGCGGGCAGCTTCCGCGTCCAGCGGCGTCTCGGCGTTGGCGCGCACCTTCATGCGACGGACGCCATCGGCCCACCCCATAAGCACGCCGAAATCGCCCCCCAGGGCTGGTTCGACCATCTTTACGGCGCCGACCAGGACTTCGCCCTTGGCGCCATCAACCGTGATGGTGTCGCCTTTCCTCAAGATCCGTCCGCCCACGCGGACTACCTCCTTTTCTGCGTCGATCTGCAGCGAGCCTGCGCCGCAGACGCAGGGCCGGCCCATGCCGCGCGCTACGACGGCCGCATGCGAGGTCATGCCTCCACGGGCTGTCACGATGGCCTTCGCCGCATGCATGCCCTGAATGTCTTCCGGAGAGGTCTCGATGCGCACGAGGATCACCGGCTTGCCTGTGCCTGCGAGTTGCACCGCCTCAGCAGGATAGAACACGACCAGACCCACTGCCGCACCGGGCGAAGCTGGGAGCCCCTTCACGAAGACGTCGCGGACCGCATCTTTTGCGATGGTGGGATGCAGCAGTTGATCCAGCTGGGCCGGATCGAGGCGCAATACCGCCTCCTCGCGCGTGATTAGGCCCTCGCGGCACATCTCAACAGCGAGTTTGAGCGCCGCCTGCGCGGTACGCTTACCGTTGCGGGTCTGCAGCATGTAGAGCTTGCCCTGCTCCACCGTGAATTCGATGTCCTGCATGTCGCGATAGTGTCGCTCCAGCCGGTCGGCCACACCGATCAGCTGGGCGTAGACTTCGGGCATCGCCTCCTCGAGCGAGAGGTCTTCCGATCTGAGATCGGCTTTACGCGAATTGGAGATCGGCGCGGGCGTGCGGATGCCAGCTACCACGTCCTCGCCCTGTGCATTGACCAGATATTCGCCGTAGAAGCGCTTCTCGCCCGTCGACGGATCGCGCGTGAAGGCGACGCCTGTCGCGGAGCTTTCGCCCATGTTGCCGAACACCATCGCCTGCACGTTGACGGCCGTGCCCCAGGATTCGGGAATGTCGTTGAGGCGTCGGTAGGTGATGGCGCGATCGTTCATCCAGCTGGCGAACACCGCGCCGATCGCGCCCCAGAGCTGGTCCTTGGGCGCCTGCGGGAAGGGTTTGCCCGTCTTCTTCTCGACCGCCTTCTTGTAGAGCGCGATCACTTCGATCCAGCTTTCGGCTCCAAGATCGGTGTCGAGATTGAAGTCGCGGCTTTCCTTGTAGTCGTCGAGGATGTGCTCGAACTCGTCGTGAGACACGCCGAGCACCACGTTGGAATACATCTGGATGAAGCGGCGATAGCTGTCATAGGCAAAGCGCCGGTCGCCCGAGAGCCGCGCGAGGCCTTCAGCCGTCTGATCGTTGAGGCCGAGGTTCAGCACCGTGTCCATCATGCCGGGCATGGACGCGCGCGAGCCGGAACGCACCGACACCAGCAGCGGATTGCGCACGTCGCCGAACATCTTGCCCGTACGCCCCTCAAGCGCCTTCAGCGCATCGTTGACCTGCGCTTCGAGGTCGTCGGGGTATTTCCGCTTGTTGCGGTAAAAGACGGTGCAGACTTCGGTCGTGATGGTGAAACCCGGCGGCACCGGCAGACCGAGCTTCGACATCTCGGCCAGGTTCGCGCCCTTTCCACCCAGCAGGTTCTTCATCGACGCATCGCCATCCGAAGCGCCGCCGCCGAAATCATAGACCCACTTGGTGGCAAGTTGGCTCATGCTGGTCGTCCGCTCTGTTTTGTCATCCCGGAAGCGCGGAGCGCTATCTGGGACCCATTCATCTGTTTGTCCCTGCCGTCCGATAGTTCCCGGCTCTCCGCTTCGCTGCGGCCGGGATGACAATCGAGGGCTAGCCTTCGATCTTGCTGAAGTCCGCCACGCGCCCGAGCGCATCGCGGATCTGCGACAGTATCCTCAGCCGGTTCTCACGCACATCTGCGACGCCCGCGTTCACAGTAACCTTGTCGAAGAAGGCGTCCACCGGCCCGCGAAGCTTCGACAGCGCCCGCATGGCGCCCGCGAAATCCTCGCGCTCCAGTGCAGAAGTCGCCTCCGGCGCCGCCTTGGCGAGCGCCGAGACCAGCCCATCCACTTCCGGCGGATCACCCGGCATCGAGATACCCTGCCCGGAATAGGACTTTCCGTCCTTCTTCTCCTCGATAGCCAGGATGTTCGCGGCGCGCTTGTATCCCGCCAACAGGTTCTTCCCGTCCTCGGTCGCAAGGAAATCCCCCAGCGCCTCGACGCGCTTCACGATGAGCACAAGGTCGTCCTCGCCAAGCGCGAACACGGCGTCGATCAGATCGTGCCGCGCGCCCTGCTCGCGGAGATGGACTTTGAGGCGATCAGCGAAGAAGGAGAGGAGATCCTCAATGCGGACAAATACCTTGCTTCCAGCGCGAGTTGCTTCGAGGTTGGCTCCCGTCCCAGCGATTGGCCGCCGCGTCACAAGGTGTGTCTGACAGGTCTCGGCGATGTGAAGGCGAAGCTGTTTTTCTAGGATGATCCGAATGATTCCCAGCGCCGCTCTCCGCAGCGCGAACGGATCCTTCGATCCCGTCGGCTTCTCATCAATCGCCCAGAACCCAACCAGCGTATCCAGCTTGTCAGCCAGCGCCACCGCCACACCGACCGGATCGGCCGGCACATTATCGCCCGGCCCCTTCGGCTTGTAGTGATCGCGTACCGCATCCGCTACAGCCTGCTTCTCGCCCTGCAGCGTCGCGTAGTAGCGCCCCATCACGCCTTCGAGTTCGGCAAACTCGCCCACCATGTCGGAGACGAGATCGCACTTCGCCAGCTTCGCCGCGCGCTCGGCCTGTACCGGATCGGCGCCGACCTTAGGCGCCAGTTCCTTCGCCAACGCCATGACACGCTCGGCCTTGTCCTTCACCGTGCCTAGCTTCTCGTGGAACACGATATTGCCGAGCTTCTCGAAGCGCGACTCCAGCGAGACCTTCCCGTCATTGTCCCAGAAGAAGCGCGCATCGTTCAAGCGCGCCGACAAAACCCGCGAATTCCCGTCCGCGATCTTCTTGCCGCCATCCGCCGCATCAAGGTTCGCCACCACGATGAATTTTGGCGCGAGCTGCCCTTCACCTTTGGCCGGATCGCGCACGGCGAAATACTTCTGATGCGTGCGCATCGACAGCCTGATGACTTCAGGCGGCAGGTCGAGGAAAGACTTGTCCATGTCGCCGATGATGACGACCGGATACTCCGCCAGCCCGGCTACTTCCTCCAGCAGGCCGATATCATCGACCAGCTCCAGGTTCTGCGCCGCGCACAGCTGCTTCGCGTCGGTGAGGATGATCTCTTTGCGCTCCTCGCGATCCAGGATCACGCGACCCTTGTTCCTGAGCACGTCGGCATAGTCGTCGAACCGACGCACCTTGAACGGCCCACGCCCCATCACGCGATGACCCTCGGTCTCGTTGCCCGAGCGGATGCCCTCGATCTCGAACGGCACAACCTCGCCGTCGAAGGTGCAGAGGATGCGGCTGATCGGGCGCACCCAGCGCAGGTCTCCCGACCCCCAGCGCATCGACTTGGGCCAGTGGAAGCCACGAATGATCTGTGGCACGAGCGCGGCGATCACATCCGTCGTCTGCCGGCCCTGTTTCCGAACATGAGCAACATACACCCGCCCCTTCTTGGGCACGTCATGCACATGCGCTTGGCTTATGTCCGGCAGGCCGGCCTTCTTGAGAAAGCCCTGGATCGCCGCGTCGGGGGCGCCTTCCTTAGGGCCGATCACATCCTCGACCACGTCCGCCGACTTCACGGGCAAGCCTTCAACCACGGCAACCAGCCGGCGCGGCCCCGAAAAGCCCTTGATGCCCTCAGGCATCAGGCCAGCGGCCGTCAGCCCGTCCATCAGCGCTTTCACGAGGTCGGCCTCGGCCTTCGCCTGCATGCGGGCCGGGATTTCCTCAGACAGGATTTCAAGCAGAAGCTGGGGCATTCGGGCCTTGTTCGCAGTCGCGGAATCCGGTGCGTGAGTGCAGCGGAACGGCCCCGAAGGCAAGGGTCTTGCCACGACGCCCTCGCCTCACGGCAGTCCAGGCGCTAGCCTGAACCCATGATCCTATCCTTCGATTTTCATTTCTCGTTCCGCAGCCCCTATTCCTACCTTGCCATGCCGCTGATGGAGCGGGTGATGGCGGAGTATGATGTGGCGCCTGTGATGCGCATCGTGCGGCCCATCGCAGTCCGCATTCCGGGCTTTTTCAAACAGGTGAACCCGCTCTGGCCGCCCTATCTGGCGCGCGACACCTGGCGGATCGCGGAGATGAACGGCATCCCATATCGCTGGCCGCGACCGGACCCGATCGTGCAGGACCGCGAAACACGCGAAGTGGCGGCGGACCAGCCCTATATCATGCGCGTGTCACGCCTTGGCCAGCTGGCCGTGGAGCGCGGCCAGGGCTTCGCCTTCGTGCGCGAGGCCAGCCACATGATGTGGTCCGGCGGGACCGAGAACTGGCACCAAGACGGCAAACTTGCGACCTGCGCCGACGCGTGCGGCCTCGACGGCGCGGCGCTCGAACGCGATGCAGCAGCCGACGCGGCCAGGCTCGACGCCATTATCGAGGCTAACGAAAGGGCGCAGACCGAGGCAGGACACTGGGGCGTGCCGCTCTTCGTGTTCGAGGGCGAGCCCTTCTTCGGCCAGGACCGGATTGATGTCCTCGTGTGGCGCATGAAGCAGCGAGGCCTGCAAAGGCGCTGATTTATTGCTGGCGCGCTTCCGGAGCAGGCGTCTCCGACAGCAATGGCCTCAACCATCCCGCCTGCTCGCCATCCATCTTTGGCAGCATCACACGCGTGGTGAAATGGCCGAACAGCCGATCGCCACCCATGAAGGCCCAGTCGACGATCTGGCTCTCCTGGAACTCGACGATGGCGCCCTCTTTGAGATCGCCGAGATAGAGCGGCTGCGCCGACAACTCGCCGACGATCTTGCTCGGTGAACGCGCAACATTCTCCACCCAAGCTTCTTCCACGCCCGACTTGCCGTCGCGACGCGGCAACGCCGCCTTCAACGAAAAGTCGTAGTCGCCTTCCTCTGGAGTTGCGAACCTGTCCCAGAAGGCCGCGAGGCTGGCGCGGGCGGCGCCCTTCGCCGCCGCAAGCTCGCGCTGGTAAGCAGCTTCGGGATCGGCCGGCTCGCCCGAGCAGGCGACGAGCACCAGCGCCGCAAGCATCGCGTACCACATCGGCGCACCAGGCTTCACGCCGGATCCTTGATCCTGATCTCGAACAGTTTAGGCCACAGCTTGCCCGTCACATAGATCTTGTCGCTCGCCTCGTCCCACGCGATGCCGTTGAGCACATCCGTCTGGCGCCGCTCTTCAGGCGTCAGCAGGTTGCGCAAGAGAAGGACGCCGGTCACCTTTCCCGTCGCGGGGTTGATCTTCACGATGCGATCCGTCTCGAACACGTTGGCCCAGATTTCGCCCTTCACGAACTCCAGCTCATTGAGCTTGTTCACAGGCTGTCCGTTCATTGTCACATCGATGCGCCCGGTCTCCTGCAGCGTCGCGGGATCGAGCTTGCGGATCTGGTGCGTGCCGTCGCTCATGTAGATTTGCGTGTCGTCGCGGGTGAGGCCCCAGCCCTCGCCCTGATAGGTCCACTCACCCTTCGGCGCGAGCGTTTCCTTGTCGAGGATGAAGCCCTTCTGGTGGCGCCAGGTCAGCGTGATGACCCGGTCGTCCCACACCACCATGCCTTCGCCGAAATACTGCGGATCGAGCTTGTGCTCCTGCTGCACGGCGCCGGTTGCGAGGTCGACCTTGCGGACCCAGGATGTTCCTTCTTGCCCTGTGCTTTCCCACAGCTGGCCATCCTGGATCAGCAAACCCTGCGTGAAAGCCTTGGGGTCGTGCGGATAGGTCGCCACTACTTCGTAGGAAAAGGCCGGCGTTGCTGGCGGGGTGACCACGGCGGAGGGTGCTGGTCCGGTCGCAGGCGAACACGCCGCCAAGGCCAGAAGCGCAGAAAGAAGCAGGGTTCTCATGACCCTGCTTCTAACGCGATGCGATTTCCCGCGCCAGCTTGGACGTCACTGGGCCGCAGGCGGCTGGCGCGGACCCGGCGGGGCATGCGCCGGCAGGGCGGGCAGGTTGCCTACCATGCCATTCGGCAGCGCCTTTGCCCGTGCGCGCTGGAAAGCCGGCCGCGCCTCGATCCGCGCGCGCCACGCCGCTAAATTGGGGAACTGGTTCTTGTCCACGATGTTGAGCGCCGTCGCGAAATTGAGAGGGAACAGCATCATGATGTCCGCCGCGGAAAACTCCGCGCCGCCGAACCATTGGTGCTTGCCCAGATAATTCTCGGCGTACTGGACCACTTGCTCGGAATCGACCAGCGGCGAGCGTGCGGTCGGCGGCCTGATCTGCCAGACGCGGTAGTCCGCGATCACGCGCGAAGCGAGCGAGCCCTCTGCGTAATGCATCCACTTCAGGTGCTCGGGATAATCCGGCGAACTGAGCGGCGGCGTCAACCTTCCCGGGGCATAGCGATTGATTATCGTCTCGATGATGGCGCCGGATTCAACGAGCACCTGGTCGCCGATCGTCACCGTCGGCGCCACGGGCATGTCCGGGTTTATCGCGCGGATCGGCGCCATCGATCCGGCGAGATCGCCTTGCTTGAACTTGAGCGTGTAGGGGAGGCCCAGCTCCTCCATCAGCCAGACGATCCGCTCGGAGCGGCGGCCCTCAAGATGGTAGATTGTGATTTCCGGCATCGTCATCGCGGTTGTCCGGGACGTGGCCGGCGCGGCTGTCTCCGTTACCGAGACCGACATGCAGCCTGCGAGCGCCAGAGCGCATCCGGCGGCGAACAGGAACTTCATGGCTTTTCCTCTCTTCGTTTGTTGGGCGCAGGCTTCACTGGCTGCGCGTCGGCCTATTTCGGCTCGATTATGATGTAGATTCCCGTCGTGCTCCCGACATTCACCACCTCGTGCCAGTCGATCCCGTCGCTCCACCAGGTCGAACCGGACTGCAACGTGCGCTCGACCGTGCCATCGGCGTTGGTCGTGCGCATGGTCGATCCCTGCAGGATGTAGCCGAAATGCGACGGATGATAGTGCCTTTCGTGCCCGACGCCGGGCGGAAAGGTGCACCGCGCCGCCCTCACCTTCTCGTTCTCAAACAGGGGTTCACACACCTTCTCGCCCTTCCACCCGGCCTGCAGCGGGTCCGGCAAGATTGGAACGGCGCCGGGCGGAACACCCACCGTATTGCAGGCGGTCGCCAGCGCTGACATGCAGCCAGCGAGGCATGCGACTCGGGGAACCCGCATGTGTGTCGTCCTCACTGCCATTAACGGCGCGGCCTGCGAATCGGAGCTTCACGCTGACCCGCAATAGCTGCCGCGAAGACATCTTGCTAGCCGCCTTGCAATGACGTCCCATCGCGGCATCGACAGGGAGCGCGCATGACCACGTTCAGGGACGGACTTCTAAAGGGCAAGAACGCCTTCGTTGCCGGCGCATCGAGCGGCATCAACCTTCAGATCGCCACACGCCTCGCGCAGGCGGGCGCGGCGGTCACAGTGCTCTCCCGCTCGCCCGACAAGATCGAAGCGGCGGCCGCAGGCATCCGGGCAACTGGAGCAAAGTGCATAGGAATTCCGCAGGACGTGCGCGACCATGACGGCGTTGGGGCGGCTTTTGCGAAATCCGTCACGGCGCATGGGCCAATCGATATCCTGGTCTCGGGGGCCGCGGGCAACTTCGTGGCCCCGTTCAACGGCATTTCCTACAACGGCTTCCGCGCCGTGATCGATATCGACCTAGTCGGCGCCTACAATGTGATGAAGCAGGGCTTCCCTCACCTGCGCACGCCGGGCGCCTCGGTGATCACGATCTCGGCTCCGCAGTCGATCCACCCCTATCCGATGCAGGCCCACGTCAACGCTGCCAAGGCAGGCGCGGACATGCTGATCAAGACGCTCGCGCTGGAGTGGGGTCCGCTTGGCGTTCGCGTGAATTCGATCATCCCGGGGCCCATCGCGGATACGGAAGGCATGGCCCGACTTGCCCCAACGCCGGAGGCGCTGGCCAAAAGCGCTAAGAGCAATCCGATGCAGCGGCTTGGCACGAAGGACGAGGTAGCCGACCTTGCCCTCTTCCTGTGCTCGGACGCAGCCGCCTACATCACCGGCGCGATCATTCCATGCGACGGGGGGCTGTGCCTTCAAGGCTCAGGACGCGTCGGAGCGGATCGCTAGATGTGGTCAGGGTCTGCAACCGTGCGGTCGTTGACGACGCCGTCGCCTGTGTTCACAACATCCGCCCTCTCGAAGAGCACAACCTGACATTCTTGGCCGAGCGCTTCGGGTTTGTGCTCGACGCCTTTCGGCACGATGATGAAGGAGCCCGGCGTCACATCCTCGTGCCGATCACGGAAGTGCATGCGCAGCATGCCACCCACGACGAGGAACATCTCGTCCGCATCGGCATGATGATGCCAGTGGAACTCGCCCTGCAGCCTCACCAGACGAACGTCATGACCGTCGACGCGCCCGACCCGTTTGGGGCTCCATGGCTCGGCGAAGCGCGCAAACTTGTCGGCGATCGAGATGGCGCACGGAGTGTTGGAGGATGGCATGTCAGTCGACGGTCATGCGGTTCAGCCGGTCGATCTCGCAATTGGCATAACGACCGGCGTCTCGGGCGTAGTCGTTCAGACTGGCGACATAATCGCCCGAGACTTCGTTGGAGCGTGTGATGGCCCTGTTGTAGTTGAGGATCGCGAGATTGTAGGTCTCGGCGACCGATTTGCTGCACAGATTCCTGGCGGCGCAGACCGGCAGGGCGGGTTCTAGGGGTTTGGTGATGAACAGCTGGGCAGGAGCCTGCGGCGGAACACATTCCGCATCGACGGACTCGGTCGGCGCTCCGGCGGGTGCACGTCCGGGCTGGCCAACTTCCTGCGCCATGGCGACGCTGCTCAGCGAAAGCCCGACGATTGTCGATATGACTGCCGTCGTGTCCATGACCCTTTCCCTGACCCCGCTCGCCCTACCGCGGCGAAGCGAGCCTGATCGCAATCCGCACAATGACGGCCGCAACCAGCGGGCCGAGCACCATCCACCATGTTGGCTTCAGCGGATCATCAATGGCAAACCCGAAACCGACCAACGCTAACGCCGACATGACGTAAAGACCTTTGAGGAGCATGCGCAACGGCTGTCCACGCCACGGAAACCACCCTGCCACGATGCCGACCACCAGCACGCCTAGAAACGCCACGGCGATCCAGCCCGACCAATGAATATCGAGATCGCCCAGAGTGCCGACGATCGCGAGGCAGGCCGCGATGCAACCGACACCCAGAACGTGCAGACAAAGGTGGTATACGGCTTTCATCAACCGATCCTAACGCAGCCTTGCGGTGACCCACAGGCGCCGCGCGCACTTCAAATTGTCTGCGACTTCTCCCACGCTTCTGCGGACCCCTTCGCCAGATCGCGTACACGCCCGATGAAACTTTGCCGTTCGGTCGGTGAGATGACGCCGCGCGCATCCAGCAGGTTGAAGATATGGCTCGCCTTCAGCGCCTGTTCGTAGGCCGGCAGCGGCAGTGGTTTGTCCAGTGCGAGCAGCTTCTTGCAGACCTTTTCGCAATCGCTGAACGAGCGCTGCAGTACTTCCGTATCCGCATGTTCGAAATTGTAGGCCGACTGCTGCTTCTCGTTATCGAGAAAGACATCGCCATAGGTCAGCGGATGGGCGGAATCCGGATCGTTGAACGGCAGATCGTACACGCGATCCAGCCCGAACACATACATCGCCAGACGCTCAAGGCCGTAGGTCAGCTCGCCTGACACCGGCCGCACATCGAGGCCGCCGACTTGCTGAAAGTAGGTGAACTGAGACACTTCCATGCCATCGCACCACACCTCCCAGCCGAGGCCCCAGGCGCCGACGGTCGGGTTCTCCCAGTCATCCTCGACAAAGCGGATGTCGTGGACAGCAGGATCAATGCCGATTTCATATAGGCTCTGGAGGTAGAGGTCCTGGATGTCAGGCGGATTCGGCTTCAGGATGACCTGGTATTGGTAGTAATGCTGCAGCCGGTTCGGGTTCTGGCCATAGCGGCCGTCCTTCGGGCGGCGCGAGGGCTGCGGATAGGCGGCGTACCAGGGCTTAGGTCCAAGTGCGCGGAGCGTGGTGCCGGGATGCAGCGTGCCTGCGCCAACCTCCATGTCGTAAGGCTGCAGGATCGCACAGCCCTTCGACGACCAGTACGCCGAAAGTCTCAGTATGGTGTCCTGAAAACTTGTTGGCTTCTCGATTACACGTTTCGCGGCGGCCATGGGCTGCGTCTCCCTCGCGCCTCCTTAAGGCGCGCCGACCGGGCTGTCATCTGCACGATTCATAGCTGCGTAGGGCTATCGTCCGCTACGGTTCGGACGCACGGCGAGGATCGCAAGGACGGCAAAAGCCAAGATAAGGGATGCGCCTTGAATGAGGATATCCATGGCCGGAAAACTCACCGCTTCGGGTTGACGGAGACTTAAGCGCTCGGGCCCGCCAGTGCACCCACGGCCGGCGCTTTGTCGCAGATCCGACCTACTGCGAGATTAGGACCCCGGGATGTCGTCTCCGCTTGACCGGGTCTTGCGATGGTCGTCCAGGCGGTGAACCACGACGCCGTGGGGCGAATCCGGCCCGGCGTTGGGCGGCGACACCGACTTCTTCCCACGCGCCCTGATGGCAGGGGTGATCAGCAACAGCACCACCAGCACAAGGATAAACCCCAGGATCAGACCGCCCAACTCAGGTCTCCTTCATTGCCGGGCCGATTCATTGCCAGACGAGCGTACCGCCACCGAGCGCATCGCGGGCACGGGTCGAAACGGGCCCGCCAGCTGCGTCGTGCAGCGACAAGCCATCATATAGGGTGACTGGCCCGCGGCGCAGCCCCTTGCGCGCACGCACCAACACCCGGCTTGCTGCCGCTCCGGGCGCGGGGCGCATAGGCAGGATTCCGATTTCGCCGGTCCTCGGCCCAAGCAGTTCCAGCACGTCGCTCAGCGCCGCGGCCCGGTGAATGAGCGTTATCCTGCCCCCCGGCCGCGTGATGTGGTGCAGAAACAAGATCCAAGCCTTGAGTGGCGTCTCCGCCAGGTATGCAGCCTGCCGGCCGGCCGCAGGCGCGCGCACCGAGCCAGGCTCGAAGAAGGGCGGATTGCAAAAACTTTGGTCGAACCGGTTCTCCAGATTCGCGAGACGCTCGGCCACGTCGTGGGAGGTCAGCGTGACACGAGCCTCGAACCGGTTCGTAACCACGCCGAGCCTCGCAAGCGCCAGAGCTTCAGGATCGCGCTCGAAGCCCGTGAAGGTACAGCCGGAGAGCCTGTGGGCGGCGCACAGCAGAGCAGCGCCCACGCCGCATCCAGCTTCGGCGATTGTTTCGCCCAGGCTCGCCGAAAGTGACGCCGCAAGCAGGACTGCGTCCATCCCGGCCCGATAGCCATTGAGGGGCTGAACAACCGTGACGGCGCCATCAAGAAAGAGGTCGTGCGTGATCCCAGACTCACTCACCCTGGTTGTTCGCCACAATCAAGATCGTCATTCTCAGGCGCTGGCCGGTCGAGCTCCTGGAGCACTGCACGCGATTTCTGCGCATACTCGTCCGGGACGAGAATCCGTCTTTCGAATGCGGATATTCCTCCTTCTGCCGACGCCATGAATTGGTCGGCCACGAAGGGTTGGCACCCCGCACGGGTGAGCAGGACCACGGCATAGTCGAGCCGGACAGGGTTGTTCGTGCGCAGGACTTCTATCATTCTCGCGACAACTTGCCACGCCGATGGCAGGACGGGAACCTGTTCATTGACCGGCTTCTCAGGCCTGAAATATCCTATATTAGCAACGGGCGTTTAGTCGTGTTGCAAGCGCAAGGGATGCCCATTGGCCCTGCACGCCGAAGTCCAGAAGCAAAGCGCATCCGCCGCCGCGCAACCAGCCTCATCGCAGCCGGCCGCGATGGATCGGCTGATGGTGCTTCTTGGGCCGGAACTTTCGGAAGTCGAAAAGCTGCTGTCTGAGCGGGCAGCAAGCCCGGTCGCGACCATTCCCGACCTGTCCAGCTACCTCATCGCTGCCGGGGGTAAACGACTGCGCCCAGTGCTAACGCTGGCCTCCGCTCGCGCTGTCGGCGGCAGGGGTAGTGAAGCGGCCGCCAAGCTCGCCGCCGCCGTTGAGTTCATCCATACCGCAACGCTCCTCCATGACGACGTCGTCGACGATTCCGACCTGCGTCGGGGCAAGGCCGCTGCCAAGAATGTCTGGGGGGCCTCAGCCTCGATTCTCGTCGGCGACTTTCTGTTTGCGCGCTCCTTTATGCTGATGACGGAGACGCGCGATCTGCGTATCCTCGATATCCTGAGCCGAGCTTCCTGCGTTATCGCGGAAGGAGAAGTTCGTCAGCTCGCCGCGCTCGGTAGGTCCGATCTCCCCGTGCCCGAATACATGGCGATCGTGGAAGCGAAGACTGCTGCTCTGTTCGAGGCGGCTGCGCGCGCCGGGGCGTGTACCGCGACGCATGACACGGATGTGGCTGGCGCCATGGGCGAGTATGGCCGACGCCTGGGCCGCGCCTTCCAGATCGTGGACGACCTGCTCGATTATGGCGGGCTTACCTCGGTTATCGGCAAGTCGGTTGGCGACGATTTCCGGGAGGGCAAAGTGACTCTTCCCGTGATCTATGCTCGCGAAGCGGGCGATGCGAACGACCGCCAGTTCTGGGACCGCGTCATGGGCGCACGCGATCAACGCGAAAGCGACCTCGCCCACGCGATCCATCTGATCCGCGCCAGCGGCGCAGCGGATCGCACATTGGAAACCGCCCGCGTCGAGGCTGCCGCCGCCCGCGCCGCCCTCGCCCGTGCCGCTCGTGGTCCCTACCATGACGAGCTCGCAGAACTCGCTGACCAGTGCGTCAGCAGAGCGTTCTGACCCTTAAAGCAGGTCCGCTCCAACCAGCCCGTTTGCCACGCCGGCGCGGCGGATGCGCCAGTGCACCCAGGTTGAAATCGCAAGCAGCGCGGCGAAGGCGATCACCGGCGCATAACCGCCAATCATGGTCGCACCCAAGGCAAACAGGGCGGCGTTGAGCGCCCACACGGCGTGCACGCCGGCAACTTGGCTATGCTTCAGCCCCGTCTTCATCGCGATCTGATAGCTATGGTCGAGGTGCGCAACCCACAGCTTCTTGCCGCGCCTCGCGCGCCAGGCCAGCGTCAATATGACATCTGACAGAAAGGGCAGCATCAAGGTCGGCGGAACGAACAGGAGATCGGGTCGCAGCCGAACGATTTCGAGCCCCAGCCCGCCTAGCAACGCGCCGGAAAACAGGGCCCCGGCATCGCCGGCAAACAACAGACCTTGCACATTCCACACAAGAAAACCCGCCAGTGCACCCGCCAGGGCCGCAGCTGCAATCGCGATGTGCCACGCCCCTGTTGCTGCTCCGCATGCCGCCAGCCCCAACGCCGCGATGCAGGCCATGCCCATGGCGAGCCCATTGGCGCCATCCATAAAATTCACTGCATTGATAAGCACAATCAGCCAAAGCGCCGATCCTGCGATCGCCAGCGCCAGCGGCAACTCCGCCACAGCGCCTGGCCAGAAACCCATCGCGTCAGTGCGCAGGCCGAGCACCGAGGCGCCAACAGCGACGGCGGCGATCAGGCCGAACTTCACGATCGCGCGCAGTTTCAATATGTCATCGGCAAGTCCGATGGCGAGCGCCGCAATCGCGCCAAGGCCCGCCAAAAGCAGCATCGGATTGTAGCCGGTCCGAAAAAATTCCGCGTTGACCGCAAACGCCAGGGCAGCCGAGAGCGCCACCGCTAGTCCGCCTGCCGTCGGCACGGGCGCCTTCTGCAGCTTGCGGGCTTCGGTTGGCGCGTCGGGGATTCGCAGCGTGATGACGACACGGCACAGCAACGCCGAGGGCGCTGCGGAAAGCGCGAATACAAGGAGCATCGGCCAGATGTCAGTCATCGAGCGGAACGGGCGGAGCGCCACGAAGCGTCGTCGCCCTCACCCAGTATTTTCGCTTGGCGTCGCTGATCGCGGCGGCTGCGGCGATCGCCTGATCATCGCCCTCGAAGATCGCAAAGCACGTTGGCCCGCTGCCAGACATTCGCGCCAGCAGGCAGCCCGGCTGGGCTTCCATCAGCCGCAGCGCGCGATTGATCTCGGGGCACAACGCCGTCGCGGCCGGTTGAAGATCGTTGCTGAAATCCAGCAGCACGTCGGTGAGACTCGCCGGGTCGGCGCCCCAGGGCGGTTCCAGCTCACGAAACGTCCGATTGGAGCCCATGCGGTCAAACTTGTCGAATACTTTGCGCGTTTCCAGCATGATCCCGGGATTGACGAGGATTGCCGGCAGATCCGGCGCAGCCACATCGACCAGCCGCTCGCCCGTGCCACGCATGAGCACTGGGCGCTGACGCACGCAGGCCGGCACGTCCGAACCCAGTTGCACGGCAATCCTCTCCAGGGCCGCTTCGCCGAACTCAACACCCCACATCTCGTTTAGCACGACAAGTGTCGCCGCCGCGTCCGAAGATCCTCCCCCAACCCCACCCGCAATTGGCAACACCTTGTGCAGCGTCAATGCAGCGCCGAGGCCGGTTCGGTCGCAGGCGTCGCGCAGCGCCATCGCCGCCGCCACGATGAGATTGTTGGGCGCCTTTGTTAGCTGCTTGGCGCCGGGTCCTTCGACACTGTACGAGACGTGGGGCGCTGGCCGCGCCATAACGCGATCTGCGGCGCGTGTGTCAGTGAACATTACCAGGCTGTCGACCGGGTGGAGCCCGCCTGGCCCCGGCGCGCCGACGTGTAGATAGAGGTTCACCTTCGCAGGCGCCCAGGCCGTAGAAAAGTTGGCGCGATCGGGACTTAAGCTCATGGGCGCGACGCTAGACGCGCTCCTGGGATGGCTGGCAAGCCCTTGTCGAGCTTTTCGCGCAGGGTGATCTCGCGCGCGGGTTCGGGCTTGAGGTCGAGGGCGGCGAGCCATTCGAAACGCGCCTCGCCCTGCCGACCGCCACGCCAGTAGGCGTCGCCAAGATGGTCGAGAATTTCCGGATCGGTGGGGGATAGCTCCGCCGCGCGCTCGAGATGCTCGATCGCCTTGTCGTATTGGCCAAGCTGAAAATGCGCCCAGCCTAGGCTGTCGATGATGTAGCCCTGGTCGGGCCGCGCCTCGGCCGCACGCGTGATCAGCGCCAATCCTTCCTCGATCCGCTTGCCCTGCCTTATCCAGCCATAACCGAGATAGTTTAGCAGCTCCGGCCGGTCAGGCTCGATCGCCAGCGCCGCCCTGAGGTCGTCCTCGGCGCCGCCCCAGTCCGCCGACTCGTTGCGCACGGTCGCGCGCGCATAGAGCACCATCCAATCGGAGTGGCCGTGCGCAGCATCCAAGGCAATCACCTGGTCGAAAAGCTTGCGTGCAACATCAAGCCGGCCGTTGAAGCGGTTGAGATCGCCCGCGCGCACAAGAATCTCGCGCCGCTGCGACAAGGCCAGCGCGCAATCTCCCATCACCAGCGCCTCGGCAGGACGCTCCTGAGCATTCAGCACAGCCGCAGCTTCCATCCGCGCATCCGCGGCCCAAGCTGAGTCGTCGCCTATTGCCTGCAGCGCCGCCAGCGCCGCGTCGGGCCGATCCTGACGCTCATACGCATCGGCCAGCGCCAGGCGGGCAGCCGCCAGATCCGGATCGAGCTGCAACACAAGGGCGTGACGCATCGCTGACAGCTCCGGGCTCGACCGTACGAGCCCTGTGCCCGAGATGACGAACATCGCCATCGCCGCACCATCGCGCGCATCGAGCTTAGGCCGTGCGATCTTCCGCCCGGTGTCGAGATCAGCCAGCACGCGTGCCACGCCGGGCCCCGCCGCGTCCTCACCCACGGACAGCGCGATCAGCTCGCGCGCGCCTTCTAGATTCCCGCGAGAGGCTTGAAGGCTCGCGCCCAGTGCGGCCACGGCATCACGTGTCGCGAGCGGCATTCGCAAAGCCTGGCGGAAGAACTCAGCCGCCTCATCGTCGCGCCCCGCTTGCATCAGCACCATGCCCTTGAGCGCCGCCTGCTCGCCAGCCACCATCCGCCGGCCAGGAAGTAGATCCGCCTCGGAGAAGCCGCGCTGCGGCGCCTCTGCCGCGGTCAACCAGACCGACAGAAAACCCGCAAGATCGACATTCAGCGCGCCGAGCACGGGCTTGCGCAGCCTTGCCTGTGCCGACTTCAGGCGACCCTCCGCGATATCGTCGACGATGAGTGCAAGCTGGGCGCTAGGCGCTTCGTCAGCCGCATCCGCCGGCGCGCCGCGGGCCAGCCGGATCGCGGTCGCCGCATCGCCCGCCGCCAGCGTCGAGATCGTCGCACGTTCGAGCAAGCCTGGATCGCCCGGCGAACTTGTCCAGGCGCGCCTGTAATAGGTAGCCGCGGACTCCGGATCGCCGGTCATGACGGCGTACCGCGCAGTGATGAAATCGGCGTACTCCTGCTGCGTGCGCAGTTCTTCCAGCACCTGCGCGGAGAACCATGACGGCGTCGCCGGCCCCAGGGCGCAGCCGCTGATCGCCAAGGCAGACAATACAGCTGCAGCAACCCGGAACGCGGGCGACAGAAATCCTGACCTCATACGGCCATGTTGCCTTGTGTCGCTTTCGGCATCAACCGTTAGCGGTCCGGCTGCCACGCTAGAAGATCAGATATCGCTGGTTCCCTCGTCGCGCGGGTTGAGCGGCACGGCTGGGGTATCCCGGCGTGCTGGCGCAGGCGTAGTGAGACCATCTTTCAGCTTCGCCTCGATCCGCCGTGCATTTTCCGCAGGGGGATAGGTCGCCAGCGCTTCCTGCCAGTACTTGCGGGCCTCGTCAGGCTCGCCCAGACGCCATTTCACGTCGCCCATATGGTCCGACAGCTCCCAATGGCCAAAGGGCGCGTAGGCCTCCAGCGCCATCTCGATAAAGCGATTGGCCTCGCGGAAGTCGCCATACTGATAGTAGGCCCAACCGATGGAATCGAGCAGGTTGGGCTCGTCAGGCGTGAGGCGGATCGCCTGTTTCAGCATCCGGAAGCCCTCCTCGAGTTCCTCTTCGCTCGCATAGCCATCCACCAGCGAGTAGCCGAGATTGTTCATCAGCCCGGTATCATTGGGCGAGTCGGCCAGCATGCGACGCATGATCGTGAGACCCTCCTGTCGCTCCGCCGTGTCGACCAGAAGGGAAGCAAGGAATTGCTGCGTGGGCGCATCATCGCGGATTGCGCGCGCCGCGCGGGCATCGCTCACCGCAAGGGCAAAGTCGCCGTTCTGGCTGTGCGCCTGGGCGCGCGTTAGCAGCGCAAAGACGCGCTGCGCATCCGTCATGCGCGCCTGACGCATCGCCTGGTCAATTAGTTGAAGAGCCCGCTCGATCCGGTTGGCAGAGATCAGGGAACTAGCCGCCTGCACCTTGGCATCCGGGCTGTTGTCGATCCTGAGAGAGCGTTCGACCATCGCCTCAAGTGTCTCGGGAGATCCCAGCTGCAGCGCTGCCAATCCAGCCGTCGATTGGAGGAGCGCAGCATGCTCTGGGCGTGGATTGCCGATCTGCGCGATGCGCAACGCGGGCTCGAACTTGCCTTGTTCATAGAGCTTGCCTGCTTCGGCTATGCGGATGTCGCCATTGTCGGGATCAATAAGCAGCGCGCTCTGCCGGATAGACGACAAGAGATGATTGAACGGCGCCTTGGCGCCGCGGCCGCTCATCGCCGCGGTAATGATCTCCCGTTCCTCGACCAGGTTTGCAACGTCGCCCAGCGCCATCGCCATGGCCTGTTTCAGCGTGCGTGGCTTCCAGCGATCATCGCCGGCTTTGGCGCGCTCAAGGCGCGACTCCACATACGCGTCCTGTGGCGATGCCGCGAGCAGCCGCGTCAGGAGGTCCACGGCCTCTGCATCGCGATCGAGGCCGCGAAGCAGTTCGGCCTGCCGGAGCGCCAGAAGACGTTGCGCTGTGAACGAGCGCGCCCGAGCAAAATACGTCATCGATCCGGCTTCGGACGGATCCGGCGCGTCGAATGTATCGGGCGCTTCGCCATAGACGGCGAGCGCGCCGGCATAGTCGCCCAAACCTTCAGCGAGGAGTGCGCGATGCCCGAGAAGGGTGGCCGATGGCAGAGCGCGGCGCAGCTTTGCCATCTCCTCTTTTGCTTCTTCAGCGCGTCCGTTGAAGGCCATGACCCACGGACGCAACTGCACGCCGCTCATCCACTCCTGCGGGGGCTTGCCTTCCAGCGCATCGATCACAGATTGCGCTGTAGCGGGGTCGTCGGCGGCGAGCGCGTCGACGACCATATAGCCCCAGGCCCCCGCGCTTTCCGAACTGGCGTAATCGCTTCGCACGCGCGTCATGAAAGCGTTCATGTCGGCGTTCTCGATCATCGCGTTCGGGCTCGCGTAGCTGGCCGGCGGATCGAAGGGCGCTGTGGTTACCGCCGCCGCCGAGGCCGGCGTGACCGGCCGGGCAAGGGCTGCGGCGGGATCGACTGGCGCATCTTCCACCGGCTGCGCGCTGATCATCGCGCGCTGCGTGGAAAGCGTGTCGCGCGGGAGAGCGCCGCAGCTGCTCATTGGCTGCACGCCGCCGCCGGTGAAGACGTAGACCGTCCGGCAGCCGCCTGCATCGCCGAACCCCGGCACGCCCACCCCGGCGCAGGCCGAAAGCAGCACGGCCGCCCAAGCCGCAATCATCAGGCGAGTTTTCTGTCGCTTCATCATACGACGCTATCCGAAGGCATGGGCAGGCTCAATCGAGCGAGATGCCCAGTTGCATCACCTATTCCGGCGCAAAAGCGGCGGATACCGAGCAGGCTGATGTCCCCGGTTCTGAACCCTCGTCGGGAAGCTACATGTTCGGGTAGTTTGGGCCGCCACCGCCTTCGGGCGTCGTCCAGGTTATGTTCTGGTTGGGGTCCTTGATGTCGCACGTTTTGCAATGCACGCAGTTCTGCGCGTTGATCTGGAAGCGCTTATCGCCATTGGCCTCCTCCACCCACTCGTAGACGCCAGCCGGGCAGTAGCGGTTCGACGGCCCGCCGTAGACGCCCAGCTCGCTCGCCTTCTGCAGGGCGAGGTCGGCCACTTTCAGGTGCGCCGGCTGGTCCTCGCCATGGTTGGTGAAGGAGAACGCCACGCTGGTCAGGCGGTCGAAGGAGAGCACGCCGTCCGGCTTTGGATAGACGATCTTCTTGTGCCTTGATGCAGGCTCCAGCGACTTCGCATCGGTCTTGCCGTGCTTCATGGTGCCGAAGAATGAGAACCGCCCGAACAGCGTGTTGACCCAGAGGTCGAAACCCGTGAGGGGGATGCCGACGGCAGTGCCGAACTTCGACCACAGCGGCTTGGCATTGCGGACCGCCTTCAGCTCTTTTGCCACCCAGCTGGTCTTGAACGCTTCGCCATAGGTCTTGAGTTCGTCACCCTGACGGCCATCGATCACGGCTGCAAATGCCGCGTCGCCGGCCAGCATGCCCGTCTTCATCGCGTTGTGGCTGCCCTTGATGCGCGGCAGGTTCACGAAGCCCGCCGAGCAGCCGATCAGCGCCCCGCCCGGAAAGGTCAGCTTCGGAATTGACTGCCAGCCACCCTCGGTGATCGCGCGGCTGCCATAGGACACGCGCTCTCCACCGACGAGATACTTTGAGACGTCCGGATGATGCTTGAAGCGCTGGAATTCTTCGAAGGGCGACAGCCACGGGTTCTTATAGTTCAGGTGAACGACAAGTCCGATCGCCACATAGCGATCGCCAAAGTGGTACATGAACGTGCCGCCGCCGGTCGAATTCGACAGTGGCCATCCAAATGTGTGCTGCACGAAGCCCGGCCTGTGATGTTCCGCCGGAATCTGCCACAGCTCCTTAATTCCGATCCCGAACTTCTGCGGCTGCGAGTCCCTGTCGAGCTTGAAGTCCCGGATCAGCCGCTTGGCGAGAGAGCCGCGTACGCCCTCCCCGATCAGCACATACTTGCCGTTGAGCTCCATTCCGGGCGAATAGTTCGGCCCTGGCTCGCCGTTCTTTTCAATGCCCATCACGCCGGCGATAACACCTTTTACCGAGCCGTCTTCCCGGTAGGTGAGATCGGACGCAGCGAAGCCCGGATAGACCTCGACGCCAAGCGCTTCGGCCTGTTGAGCCATCCAGCGGCAGACGCTCCCCAGAGAGCCAATATACATGCCATGGTTCTGCAACATCGGCGGCATCAGGAAGACCGGCAGCGGCATCGAGCCCTGCTCGCCCAGCACCAGAAAGGTGTCTTTCGTGACCGGCGTCTCGAACGGACAGCCCTTCTCCTTCCAGTCTGGGATGAGCTCGTCCATTGCGCGCGGGTCCATGACGGCGCCGGAAAGTATGTGCGCGCCGACCTCGGAGCCTTTCTCCAGCACCACGACCGAGACTTCCTTGCCTGTCTCAGCAGCGAGCTGCTTGATCCGGATCGCCGCGGCGAGGCCCGCGGGCCCCGCGCCCACGATGACCACGTCGAAATCCATGGACTCCCGCTCGACGGCCTCAGTCATTATACCGGTCTCCGATACGCCTGCGGGAATCGTCGTTTTGCGGAAATTCCCATGCCCGCGGGCTAGTTAGCCTCATGGATCAGCCGCAACAAGGACAGAGTCAAAGGGCCGCATGACGCACCCCCAATCCAGCCTGGCCCTGCGTGCTCTTGCCGACTTCTGGGTCGACATGGGCCTTGAGGAAGCGCGGTCTTTGAGAACATGGCGCCCTGCCGGCGCTGTCTCGCGCGATGCGACGCCGGCCCGCGCGCCTGCGATTCCTCGAGCGCCGGACCTGTCCGCCCCGCCGCGCGCCGCCCCCCGCAGGATCAACGGCAACCCGATCACCGAGGCGCGGCGGCTCGCCGCCCAGGCCGGCTCGCTCGCGGAGCTCCGCGCCATCGTGGAGCAGTATGATGGTTGCCCACTGAAGAAGGCGGCCAAGACCACCGTCGTTTGTGATGGGGCCTTCGACGCCGACGTGATGATTGTCGGCGAAGCGCCCGGCGCCGAGGAAGACGCACGCGGCTTGCCCTTTGTCGGCCGCGCCGGGCAGTTGCTTGACAGGATGCTCGAAGCCATCGGGCTCAGCCGCAAGACGAATGTCTACATCACTAACTTGATCTACTGGCGCCCGCCGGGCAATCGCGACCCGTCGCCGGTCGAGATGCAGATGTGTGAGCCCTTCCTCCAGCGCCAGATCGAGCTGAAGAAGCCCAGGCTCCTGCTGACGGCCGGCAAGTTCGCGACCAGCGCCATGCTGAACAAAGACGACGGCATCATGAAGCTGCGCGGGCGAAAGCTGAGCTACACACAGGAGGGGCTGGCCCCTATTCCCTGCGTGCCGATGCTTCATCCCGCCTATCTCCTGCGCCGCGCCGAGGACAAGGCGAAGGCGTGGGACGACCTCCGCGCCATAGCCAAATTATGCGACGATCTTGGCATCACGCGCGGGCCAGCGCTCTGATCCCAAGCGCGCTGACGTGAATTGCGCATCGCGTTCCCCGCGCTACGCTCCCCGTTACAGGCGTGAGCACAACGCCGCCGGGAGAGACACGCCATGATCACCGCCGCCACATCGCTCGTCGCCCTGCTGATGATGCAGCAGAGCGGAACCATGGTTCACCCGGAAAGGCCATCGGCCAATCCGCCGAAGGTCGAGACGGCCATCGCCATTCCGATGCCCCCGCCCAAACCCGAAAGCCCCGTCGTCGGCAATGACCCGCGCACGGGCAAACCTGTCGCCAAGCGCGGGCTTGGGCCCAGCGACTATGCCTATGTCATGCCCGAAGGCGTCACCACGAAGGAGATCGTCTACTATTCCGAAGGCGTCCCCTGCTACGGCAAGATCTTCTACCCGAAGGGTTTCGACGCAACGAAGAAGACGCCCGCCATCGTGATGGGTCAGGGCTGGGCCGGCAGCCATGTCTCCATCGAGAAATACGCTGCCGCGTTCGCCAAGCACGGCCTCGTCGCCATGACCATCGACTATCGCGGCTGGGGCAATTCCTCTGGCCATGTCCGCCTGATCTCGCCTGTGGACATGGGCGGCGGAATGGAGAAGGACGAGACGCGCCACACGATCATCGAGAACGCTACGGTCTGGGTGAAGCGCACAAAGCTCGATGCGCGCGACCAGCAGGACGATTATCGCAATGCCATCTCCTTCATCCAGGGCGAACCTGGCGTCGATCCGGATCGCATCGGCGTGTGGGGCTCGAGCTATGCCGGCGGAAACTCCGTGGCGGTCACTGGGCAGGACGCGCGCGTGAAGGCCATCGCGATCCAGATTCCGGGCATCGGCGGCGATCCCACCGGCCTCAAGCCGCAGACCTATACCGGCCCCATCCTCGCTGACGCCATCAAGCGCGCCCGTACAGGCCAGGGCGCCGAGATGTGGACAGGCTATTCGCGCTCGCTCCTCATCGACTCGGAGATGCTCGAAGCCAATCGAGAGAACAACACGCTGCAGTGGGCGAAGAATATCGGCGAGCGGCCCTTCATGGTGATCGTCGCGGAATTCGACGAGCTCATCAACAACGACAATGCCGGCAAGGCCGCTCTCAGCTATGCGACTGGACCCAAGGAATACATCGTCGTCGAGGACATCACCCATTTCGAGATGTACAGCGGAAAGCCATTCGAGATTTCCAGCGAGGCCGCGGCGCGTTGGTTCAAGACGCACCTGATGAATTAACCTTTGTTCGTTTGGGGTCGCGGGCTGCGACCCTGATCTTGCGGGGTCTCGAAAGCGCCGAAACCGGAAATGCGATGTGCGGCTGGCCGCTCACACGCGAGGTCGGCCTGCACTTCCTCCACACCTCATCCACAGCGCAGGCATCAGCCTCGCCTCAGCTTTCAGTTTTTTGTTCTTTTTTTATTCTCTTTATGTACTAGTCTGTCAGTATTGGTTACTCGTGCAGATCAATGCCGCAGGACAATTGGAACGCCAGATCACGCGAAGCTGACTGGAGCGGGCTGCGCGATCAGGCTCGCGGGCGTGGCGCCCTGTCCAACGCGTCTGGACGGTTCGAACGCCAATATGTCGAACCCTTTGAGGACGGCTGGACCACACAGGAGCAGATCGCGGCGATCAGGACGGAAACCATCCTCGAGAAACCGAAGACGATCATCACTTACAACACGTCGCCTGACATCTCGTTCGACCGGACAATCAATCCCTACAAGGGCTGCGAGAACGGGTGCATCTATTGCTACGCGCGGCCCAATCATGCCTTTCGCGGGCTGTCCGCCGGCCTCGACTTCGAGACCAAGATCTTCGTCAAGCCGTCCGCCCCCGCCCTCCTCCGGCGCGAGCTCGCGAAGAAGACGTACAAGCCCGGCCTCATCATGCTGGCCGGGGACACGGACATCTACCAGCCCGTAGAGAAGGAATTGTGCATCACGCGCGGCATCCTCGAAGTGCTGTCCGAGTTTGATCATCCCGCCGCCCTGATCACCAAGTCAGCCCTCATACTCCGCGATCTCGACCTGCTGGCGCCGATGGCTGCGAAGGGGCTGGTCTCGGTCGCGGTCTCGGTCACAACACTCGACCGCAGACTTGCGCGCGCCATGGAGCCGCGATGCGCAGCGCCGCATCGCCGGCTCGATGTCATGCGCGAGCTGTCATCCGCCGGCGTGCCCGTCACTGTGATGACAGCGCCCTTGATTCCCGCGCTCAACGAGCCCGAGCTTGAAGCTCTGCTGGAAGCGGCAGCCGATGCGGGCGCACGGCGTGCGGGTTATGTGCTTCTACGCTTGCCGCTTGAAATCGCGGGGCTCTTTACCGAGTGGCTGGAGGCCCACTATCCTGATCGCGCCAGGCGCGTTATGTCGCTCCTCCGCGGCATGCATAAAGGCCAGGACTACCGTTCGGACTGGAAGGTCCGCCAACGCGGCGAAGGTCCCTACGCCCGGCTGATAGCTGCGCGATTCAATAACAGGACCCGACGGCTAGGCCTCAATACCGAACGGACAGCTCTCCGAACCGATCTTTTCCGCGTACCGTCTTCCAAAGACACCGGCAGCCAGATGGGACTGTTCGACGATGCTTGACGTTGCGGTGCATTCGGCCTTCGCTTCTCTCTACAACGGGGAGTTGACGAATGATCAGGTCAGCAGTTTCCGGATGCGCCATTGCGCTGGCGACAATCCTCCTGCAGGCGCCGGCCGGCGCCCAGCGCTGGGCAGCGCCGAACTGCGCCGAACCGGTTACGCAGGCCGAGATCAACATGTGCGCTCGGGCGGATCAGGAATTGGCGGAAGCGGAGATGAGTGCGGTGTATGACCTCCTGCTTGCCCAGCTTCAGGATCAGGATCGCAGCTTCGCAGATAGCGGTCCCGAATTCGTAGGCGCCGAGATTCTGCTCCGCGAATCGCAGGAAGCCTGGAGCAGTGGCCGAAGCGATTTCTGCGCCATACCCGGCCTCACATTTCGCGGCGGATCGATGCGTCCTGGCGTTGTCGCATCGTGCATGGCCGCGCTCGCAAGAAGCCGCGCCGAGGACCTACGCTGGCTGATCGAATAGGCGTCAGGCTGCGCGCGGCAGTTATGGTAAACAGTCGCTTAATCATTGACTCAATGGGTTATTTACCAGGGTCAGCGAGTCTCACTGCTTCAGTCCCGAACGGGCGTGGTGTGAGACAATTCCATGGCGATCAAAACGATCGACCCGCAAGCTTCGAGCATCGTTCAGAAGAACGCGAAAACGAAGACCGGCGCATCCGTCGCTGCAAAGATACTAGCGCCTCCCAAACTCCCACTCGACCAGATCGTGGTTGGTGACTGCGTCGCGTCGATGAATGCGCTCCCGCCTGCCTCGGTCGATCTCGTCTTTGCCGATCCGCCCTACAACCTGCAACTGGGAGGAGAACTTACCCGCCCCGACAACTCCCATGTCGATGCCGTGAATAACGACTGGGACAAGTTCGATTCGTTTGCCGCCTACGACACGTTCACCCGCGACTGGCTGAAGGCAGCGCGCCGCGTGTTGAAACCGGATGGGGCAATATGGGTGATCGGTTCCTATCACAACATTTTCCGCGTCGGCGCAGCGATCCAGGACCTGGGCTTCTGGATCCTCAACGATGTCGTGTGGAACAAGTCGAACCCAATGCCCAACTTCAAGGGCACGCGCCTGGCCAATGCGCATGAGACCCTGATCTGGGCCGCACGCAGCCAGGAGCAGAAGAAATACACGTTCAACTACGACGCGCTCAAGGCCGGCAATGAGGACATCCAGGCACGCTCTGACTGGTGGACCTTCCCGATCTGCTCGGGCGGTGAACGGCTGAAGGGCGAGGATGGCCGCAAATCGCACCCAACGCAAAAGCCGGAAGCCCTGCTCCATCGCGTCATCGTCGGCACGACCAATCCGGGTGATGTGATCCTCGACCCGTTCTTCGGTACAGGCACGACGGGCGCCGTAGCCAAGCTGCTCGGCCGCCACTTCATCGGCCTCGAGCGAGATCCGGATTATGTCGACGTCGCCACCCGCCGCATCGCCAACGTCCGCGCACTTGGCGCCGAGGACATTGAGGTCCAGTCATCGAAGAAAGCCGAGCCTCGCGTGCCGTTCGGCGCGCTGGTTGAGCATGGACTCGTTCGCCCCGGCGATCGCCTGTTCTGCCCACAGAACCGTCACGTCGCCCGCGTCCGCGCCGATGGTTCGCTGGCCAACGGAGACGCCAGCGGCTCCATCCACCGCATGGGCGCCCATGTGCAGAATGCGCCCTCGTGCAACGGCTGGACGTTCTGGCACTATAAGTCAGATCAGGGCCTCGCTCCGATCGACCTTCTGCGTCGCAAGTTCCGTACGCAGATGGGCCTGAGTTAGCAGCGTTTCATCGTGCGACGCTCAGCCTCTTCTTCGCCTGCTCGCGCTTCAGCTTAAACCCTACCCGCGCAATGGCCTCGATCGCGGGAATCAGCTCGCGCCCCAGCGGCGTCAATGAGTACTCGACCGAGGGTGGCGAGGTATCAACGACGCGCCGTTCGACAATGCCGGTCGATTCCATTTCCTTGAGCCGCGTCGACAGCATCTTGGCCGAGATCGGCTTCACATCTGCCCGCAATTCTGAGAATCGACGCGCCCCGCCTGACAGATACCAGATGATGTTGGGCGTCCACGCCCCGCCGATCAGGTCCATGCATGCGCCGATGGGGCACATTCCGGCCTGATCGCGTACACGGCTCTTGCGGACCTTTAGTGGCATAGGGTCTTCCCGGTTACCTCGTGGTTACGCGAATTTTTCTGGTAACATCGCGGCACATGGTTTCCAAACGTAATCTCCGCGCCTATGTCCCGGGCTAACCTAAATGGGAGCCATCCATGAAGTTGTACTACGCCCCAGGCGCCTGTTCGCTTGCCACCCACATACTGCTGCGCGAAGCTGGCCTGCCGGTCGAGCTCGAGCGGGTCGACATCCGCAACAAGACGACCGAGCACGGCGAGGACTGGATGGGGCTCAATCCCAAGGGCTATGTCCCGGCGCTACGCCTGGACGATGGGGAAATTCTCACCGAAAACCTCGTGCTCCACGGCTATATCGCCGATCTCAAGCCCGACGCAAGGCTTGCTCCCGCGCATGGAACGAGAGCTCGCCTGCGGCAGGATGAACTCGCCGTCTATGTCTCCACCGAGATCCACAAGACGTTCGGCGCGATGTTCAATCCAGCGATGACCGACGACGCCCGGAAGGCGACGATCGATCGCCTGTACACTCGCTACAAGCTGATCGAGAAACTCCTGTCCGACGACCGCAGCTATCTCACCGGCGAGCAGTTCACCACGGTTGACGCCTATCTCTTCACGGTCACCAACTGGGCCAACATGCTGAAGATAGACCTCTCGGCTTTCCCGAAGCTGCTGGCCTTCCAGCAGCGCGTCGCCTCGCGCCCGGCCGTGCAGGCTTCGCTCGTCGCCGAAGGTCTCATAAAGGCAGCCTGATCCCCATTATCGCGTTATGGAAGAGGTCTGCGCTCGCGCGCGGGCTTCTTTCAGCGTTGGATAGAACTGCATGAAGACCGTGTCGGTCGCCCCGGCATGCTGGTCATGGCAGGAATAGCAGGCCTGGCTGCGAGGGATGGCGTTTCCCACGGTCGACGTGGCGCCGAAGCCGTAGAACGTCCAGGCGCCCGGCCCGCCCTTCTCGTCCTTCACATGCAGCGAGCGGCCGATCACCTCGCCCTGCGTCTGCCCGCCCTTGGCCGGCGCGATTTCCTCCACCGGCCGCCTCACCTCCAGCTGAAAGACGGCGCCGACGGGAAATATTCCAGTCGTCACGAAGGCCTCGTAGCTATCGGGATCGAGCCTCACCGTGTTGAGCGTCACACCGCCGTCGCCTTCATAGCTGAGGGCATAGGTCGTACCCACTGTCGGCCAACGGTCCATGTTCTGCGGAATCACGATGCGACCCTCGTCATCGTAACCCGGCCCCGCAAAGGCGGCGGCCGCCAACGAAACGCTGGCGAAAGCGCCGGCGGCAATCATGGCAAGGCGTTTCATGTCATGCGTCCCGTATCAGCGGCCCCCGTGTGCGGAGGCTCATGTTCAGACCCTGCATGATTCAGCGGCTTGCGTGATCGAAACGCAAGCGCCCTCGGCCCGCTTTTGCGGACGAAGATGCTGCCATTCAGGTCAATCCGACTGGTCCTGCGCGCTTGGCGCTGCTCATTCCTCGTCGGCGTTCGCGGCCACGGTCTCCCCGGCGCGTTCCTGCGCCCGCGCGCCTGCAAGAATGCCTTCGAGCGCATAGTTGCCCTCGTGGCACGCGTACTCGTACGACGGTTGCGGCGAATGATTGAAGGCGATCTCGCCTTTCCATGCCTGCGTGTACTGGGAAGAATCCTCGACAGTGAATTCGTAGACGATCTGCTTGTCGTCCCAGCGCGTGAAGCGCTCGGTCAGAACGCCATCCTTCGAGATGTAGCCACGCTGCTGGGGATGCACATTGCGCGTTTCCACGACCAGGCTGTCGGCTTCATACCAGCCGACGGAATCGCCCAGCCACTGCTTGATCACGCCAGGGCGGAAGCTCGCCCGCGCCTCCGCTGCAGTCCTGAAGATCGGCACGATACGCGCATCGTGCACCATCTCCACGAGGATCATCGCGTGTGTCGGCGACTGCACGATCTGGTAGGTATTGTTGTAAAGAACATTGTTCATCACCGGCCCGCCGGTGTTTCCAAAGCCGATAATGCAACGCTCCCCCATCGGCCGTGTCTCGGGATTATCGTAGCTGCCGAAGCCCCCTCCGGCGTTACGGTCCACGGCGCCAGGTCCCTGGACGGTCCCGGTGGCCGAGGCGGCGCCAGTCGGGCGCGCTGCAGGTGCGGCCGGTCGGGCCTCCGGTGCGGCGCCCTTGCGGGGGATGCGGCCGTTGGCCGGCTCGGTGATCCAGGACGAGCGCGGCGTGCCTTTCACGCGCGCCACATGGCTGCCCTGGTCGACCCAGAAGGCGTTGTAGCCGCCCCCCGACAACAGGTCGGTTCCGTCCAGTAGCTTTACATCCTCAGGACGATTGGGTTTCGCGTCCTCGCGGGTCCTATTGTTGTAGTAGTCCGCCCCCTCCATACGGGCGACTTCCTCTTCCGTCATAACCAGGTTGGGATAGTCGGGCGCACGCTGCAGGTCGGTGATCGACGCATTGCTCCAGAAGCCCTGCAGGTCAGGAGCGCCCCAGCTGGTCTTCGGCGGCGCATAGCCTGGCGCGCTTGATTGGGCAGAAGCCATTCCCGCAAGCGCAAGCGAAGCCGCAGATGCGAACAATGTGCAGGCCAAGCCTCTGGACAGCATGGAATCTTCCTCCGGGGGTCGGCGCGCGATGTCTTGCCGCAGCGCTCGGGTGTGACCGTTTTTGCAGCCAGCTCCGTAGAGAGGCAAGATTGGGCCGAAGCGCTTGGGTGTGTTTTTCCCCTTCACACGGCCTTGTGTAGGGACCGCGACACGATCTTTGCTGCGGCGCCGCAATCAGCTAGTGAAGCGTTCCGATTGCAGGAGTTCGGTCGAATGGCAGACGGTGTGGTGATTGCGGACCTTCTGTCGACACTCCGACAGGCTGCCCAGGATGCCGAGGCCTATTTCATCTCGCTCCGGACCTCGGTGGCCGCCGTGGTCGCGCCGGGCGGCAAGGTCGACCGCCGCAAGATCGACGAAGAGCAGCGCGCCACACACGGGCTCGCCTGGGTGCTGACCTATGTCGAGACGCTGAAGGAAACGGCCAATTGGGCCGAACGGATCCATGCCGAGGGCAAGTTCGGCGAGATCGAACAGCTGCTCACCCAGATCCTGTTCGGCGAATACCTCTACCAGCTCGGCGGTGGGCTGCCGATGACGCAGCTGGAGATCGTCCGCCCGAGCGACATGACGGTCGACCCAACGGTAATCCAGAAGCTCGGCACGCCAGCTATCATCACCCTGATCACCAAGGGCAACACGACAGCCGCGCGCATGGCGGCTGCAAAGCATATCCGCGGCTTCCTGGAAAGCCAGAAGGCAACTGTGGAGTTCACCGGCCTCGAAGAGACTTTCGAGCAGATACGCGACCAGTTCCGCGCCTTTGGCAAAGAAGTCGTCGAGCCCTACGCCCACGAATGGCATCTCAAGGACGAGCTTATCCCCGACAGCGTCGTCAAGCAGATGGGCGAGATGGGCGTGTTCGGCCTCACCATCCCTGAAGAGTTCGGCGGCCTCGGTCTCGGCAAGACGTCAATGTGCGTGGTATCCGAGGAGCTCTCGCGCGCCTACATCGGCGTCGGTTCGCTTGGAACCCGCTCGGAGATCGCCGCCGAGCTGCTGCTAAATGGCGGCACACGGGCCCAGCAGGAGAAGTATCTGCCCGGCATTGCATCGGGCGAACTCCTCCCCACCGCCGTTTTCACAGAACCGAATACGGGCTCGGACCTCGGCAGCCTACGCACGCGCGCGATCCGGAACGGCGCAGTGTGGACGATCACGGGCAACAAGACCTGGATCACGCACGCCGCTCGCGCCGACCTGATGACGGTCCTGGCCCGCTCAATCCCCGACACCAACAATTTCTCCGGCCTATCCATGTTCGTCTGCGAGAAGCCGCGCGGCACCGATGCTGATCCCTTCCCCGCGAAGGGCATGACCGGCGGCGAGATCGAGGTACTCGGCTATCGCGGCATGAAGGAGTACGAGATCGGCTTCGATGGCTTCGAAGTGCCGCTTGAAAACCTGCTTGGCGAAGTCGAGGGCCAGGGCTTCAAGCACCTGATGGCGACCTTCGAGGGCGCCCGCATCCAGACCGCCGCACGCGCCATCGGCGTGGCGCAATGCGCCTTCGAACTCGGGCTCAAATATTCGCTGGAGCGGACGCAATTCGGCCGACAGATCTTCGACTTCCCGCGCACTTCCGACAAGCTCGTGATTATGGCCGCCGAACTGGTCGGCGTCCGCCAGCTCACCTATCTCTCCGCCCGACAGAAGGACGAGGGAAAGCGCTGTGACCTTGAGGCGGGCCTCGCCAAGATGCTCGCCGCCCGCATCGCCTGGGCGGCGGCCGACAACGCCCTTCAGGTCCATGGCGGCAATGGCTTCGCGCTTGAGTATCCCGTCAGCCGCGTCCTATGCGACGCCCGCATCCTCAACATCTTCGAAGGCGCCGGCGAAGTGCAGGCCATGGTGATCGCCCGCCGCACGATCGACGAGTTCATCGGCGCCAAGAACTGATCAGCCCACAGCCGCGCCGAGGCCGGTAAAGAGGCGTTACCCCGCCGGCGTCGCGTCCGGCGCGGCTTTCTTGTGCGCCCCGGGCACGCCAGAAACCGTGGTCGCTACGATGTCCTTGCGCTCGGGTTCAGGCAAGCGATGGCGCTGCAGGATGCGGGTCATCGCCCAAGCATAAATGCCGGTCGCCGGCATGATGATGGCGATCTTGAACATGATCCAGACGTTCACGCCTTCCATCGTCATGCCGAGGATGTTGTAGTTGACGCCCTGGTGGAAAGCGACGCGGACGTACTCGTTCGCCGCCGCCAGAACGATGAAGAAGACCGCAAAGCTCCACGTCAGCTTGTCCCAGCCCTCGCGCGTGTAGTGGAACGTCTTCTCGAAAATGTACTGGAAGAAGTTCTTCTTCATCAGCAGGCCGACGATCAGGAAGCCGGCGAAGAGCGCGTTGAAAATAGTCACCTTGATCTGCACCCACATGGCATCGCCCGTCACGAGCGTCATGATGCCGAACACGACGGTGACAGCCGATGCAATCAGCGGGAACACGGGCAGGCGCTTCAGCACCCACATCATGGCGCCCATGGCGATGACCGTGCCGATCAGAAGGGCCCAGGTGCCGTCTTCGACCTTGCCGGTGATGCCGTTGACGACGAACATAGCGACCAGCGGTCCGAACTCGCTGGCGATATTGACGGTCTGCTCCGCGTTGAACGGGTAGACTTTTTTGACCCAGCTCATGCAAACCCTCTACGCCGCCCCGACGCGCTCATCTGATGGAGGGCCCGTCCAGCTTCAAGTCCTATCGAGCGCCACAACCGGCGTAAATGCCGCTTTGTGGCGCAGAAATCGCGGGCTGGCGTCCGATTGGGCCTGGGCGCGAGCGCCGGGATGCCCGTAACGGGAGTTGTCGCATGTAGGATCAGGTTTTCAGCCTGATGCGCCCGATATAGTCCCCCTTGCCCAGCGGCACGCCCTGGGCGCGCAGTAGGTCGTAAGCCGTTGTCGCGTGAAAATGCAGGTTGGGGACGGAGAAGGTCAGCAGGAAGCCTTCAACCGTGAACGTCATCCGCCGCTCCCCAAGATCGAACACGACATCGTTCTGTTCGATCGCGTTGACCGCCTCGGACGAATACCCCTTCAGCTTCGTCAGCGCCTCGGCGACAGAGGCTTCCAGCGCATTCCAGTCCGCTGTCGGCGTCCCGTAGGGCGGCTTGAACACGCCGGCCATGCAACCATCAACCGCCCCGACCGAGTGCCCGATCACCGCCTGCACCTGGTAGCGAAATGGCAGCATGTTGGGAAAAATCCGCGACTCAAGGACGCTGGTCAGGTCGATCCCGCTCTCCTCGCAGTGCGCGCGGCCACGCTTCAGCAGGTGGCCCATGGCCCCCATCATCTGAATGAACCCAGCAACCGTGGCGTCGTAAAGCGTGATGGCCATGCATCTCTCCCGTCCTGTCCGGTCGCCAGGCTAGGGCCGTGCCGGCTGACGAGCAAATGCAGACAGGGAACAGGCCGCGCTGCATGCCAGCGCGGCCCGGACCGAAGTTGATGTCGTGTCTAGCGCGTCGGCTTGGCCGACGCCTTCGCGGCTTCGCGCTCGAGTTCGCGCGCGCCGGCGAGGATGCCGATCATGCCGTGGTTGCCCTCATGACAGGCATATTCATAGAGCGCCGGCGAGGGATAGAAGCTGAGCTCCGCCCTCCACGGCTGCGTATAGGTTTCCGGATCGTCGACGCTGAACTCGTAGAAAATCTCGTCCTTCGTGATACGCGACAGCCGTTCGGTCACCACGCCTTTCGGCGACAGCAGGGGCGACATGTCGTCGGCCTGCGCCGGATGCAGGTTGCGCGTTTCCATCACGAAGGTCTCCCCCTCCCACCAGCCCACCGTGTCGCCCAGCCAGGGCTTGATGATGTTGGGCCGGTGATTCTTGCGGGCCTCTTCGGGCGAAGCGAAGATCGGCACGATCCGTGCGTCGTGGGCCATCTCGACCAGTATCATCATATGCTCTGGCGTCTGCACGAACTGGTAGTTGTTGTTGTAGAGTACACTCAGCATGCCCGGCCCGCCCGTCTGACCGAACCCGATCAGGCAGCGCTCGGACAGCGTCGGCTCTTCGGGACCCTCGTACGGGGCCTTGCCCGTCATATAGGTCTGAAAGCCCTTCATCTGCTTTTGCATGATCTCGGCGGGATTCTTGTATGGCAGCTGGCCGTTGGCCGGCTCGACAATGTTTGAGGTCCGCCACTCTCCCTTCACGCGCGCCAGCTTCTCGCCCGGCGCCACCCAGAATCCGTCATAGCCCTTGAGTCCGAAATCCGACCCGCCCTTCTCCGGTGCACCCTTGTTCGGATCGGAGTAGGTCGCCCTGAACTCCGGATCGTCCGCAGAAATACCGGCCAGGCCGGTCTTGTTGACGATCGCCTGCGCTTCTTCATCATTTACTACCAGCTTGCTGACGCCCCGGTCGCGCGCAAGCGGCGTGAGCGAGGCGTTGCTCCAGATGCCCGTGAGGTCCGGCTTGCCGTCCGCGGTGCGCGGCACCTGCGCCAGTGCGGGCGAGCCCAGGGCGACCACAAGGGCTATGAGAGCCGATCCGAAAGTCCGCATGATAAGTCCTCCTATGGTGAGCGCGCCGCACCGCACGACACCGTCAGCGCCGCGAAACTTACTCCTTATCCGTCCGTACGGAAGCCTTCCGCTTCGGGAATAGCGTCACAGGCGCCGCCTGCTCGCGAAATCCTGTTGGATTGGTCACTTGAAACAAGGGTCAACTTTGCGGCATCTCAAAAAGGCTTGGCGGCAATGGCCCCATGGGAGAGCACAATGACAATCAGCATTCTGGTAATTGCTCACCCCTCTGCGTCGGAGTGACTCGGGGTTGGTGGTATTGAGCGTCAAGGCGGCGTCTGATTCAAGCTCTGGATGGTCGCCGAGCTTCCAGATTCGTTGAGCAAGGA
>Ga0172376_10000385_pt1 | contig 57408 bp, 37 predicted proteins | sample Lak35m_FD_121114 | JGI IMG/M metagenome (GOLD analysis project Ga0172376, IMG submission 121114) | Freshwater microbial communities from Kabuno Bay, South-Kivu, Congo - kab_092012_35m | ecosystem: Environmental > Aquatic > Freshwater > Lake | place: Democratic Republic of the Congo: South-Kivu...
CCAACACTCCAACACTCCAACACTCCAACACTCCAACACTCCAACACTCCAACACTCCACAGCTCAGGCGCTACGCCCGATATTTCCCCATGCTTTCCTTCCGCCTCTTCGGGTTTCCGGTCCGCATCGAGTGGATGTTCTGGCTGCTCTGCATCCTGCTGGGAATGCCCTTTCTCCAGCAGGATGGACCGGCAGGCCTGGGACGGTTTGCCTTGATGACAGCGGTGGTGCTGGGTTCGATTCTCTGGCACGAACTGGGGCATGCCTGGGCGCGTCAGCGCTTCCGGGCGGCTTGGTCGGAGATCCTCCTTTACGGATTCGGCGGCCTCTGTAGTGGCCCCGGACGCTTCACCCGCCGGGAGTCGGTGATGATCGCAGCGGCCGGACCGGCGGCGAGCCTAATCCTCGGCGGGGCGACATGGCTGATTGTTTACACTCCGGGTATTCAGGATCCCTGGGTGAGCTTTTTCGTCGTTCAGATGCTCTGGGTCAATATCGGCTGGGCGATCTTCAACCTGTTGCCCATCCTCCCGCTCGATGGTGGCCAGATCTTTGACGGCCTCGTCCCCGACCGGCATCGGTCCCTCGTGCCCAAGGCGGGGTTCGTCCTCGCACTGATCGTGGCGGTGCTGGGATTGCTGAGCGGCAGTTTCTTCATGGCAGCAATGTTCGGCCTCCTCGCCCACGGCAACTGGCAGCGGATCAAGGGAATCGGCACGGGCCACTTCTAACCTTCCGGCTTCCTCGCGGGAGCGAGGCGTGCCCCCCACCTCACAGCGTCCCCGCCAAGAGGTATTTTTCCACCAACCGCAGGGTCACCCGCCCCGTGATCGCCAGGCTTTCGGCCGAGACCTTTTCGAGAGTGTCGGCCGGGGTATGCCAGGCGGGGAAATCGAAGTCGATCAAATCGATCGTGGGGATGCCCGCCACGACATTCAGCGGAATGTGATCGTCGATGAGGTAATCGGGACTGACGCCGACGTGGTCGCGGAGATGGAGCTCGCCCGCCGCGGCGAGGAGATGCCGCGAGAGGGACTGCAGGGACTCCTCCACCTTCACCATGTCGATGATCGGAGCACCTTTTTCCTTGGCTTCGGCAAGTTCGCGGATGGACTGGCCGGGGATGCGCACGGCGGCTCGGATATTGAGATCGACATCCCCGATCATGTCGAGAAGCACGCCCCAGCGGGGACGATCCGGCACCGGCTTCAACAGCCACTGCCCGGCATAATGTTTGCTGCCGTAAAGGCCGTCAGTTGCCGTGATATTCGTGCCGAAGGCTTCTTCGCCGTCAAAAAAGACAAGCTCGATCCTTCGCGCTGCCTCAGGACGTTCGCCCAGAACACGCGCGAGTTCGACGAGGAGCCCGGTGCTCGAACCCGCGTCGTTGGCACCGACGAAAGTCATGTCATCGTAGAGTTTGGTGTCGCAGTGGGAGCAGAGCAGTCCTTCGACCGGCTTTTCCCAGGCCGCTTCGCCAAAGCGGGCGAGCAGATTGGTAAACTCGATGTTTCCGCGTGGCGTTTTGGTGGTGAAGGTCTGGCGGCGGGTCACCCATCCAAGCGCCGCGAGTTCCTTCTCGAGATATTTCCGGGAGTTCTCCAACGCTTCCGATCCCGCCGGACGAGGCCCGAGATCGACGAGAGCGGAGACGTGGGCGAATGCCTTCTCACCCGAGACCTTCGCGTCGAGCGGATCGGCCTCGTTGAAGGGGTAGGCCGGCTCGCTGCATCCGTTGAGGAGCAACAAAGAAAGGGCAAAAAAGGGCGAGAGACGCTTCATTCAGAGTTCGTTTAGATTGCCTACGGAAGACACAGAAGACACGGAAAAAAGTTCCGACCAAAATAAACAGATCCCAACAACAGACATCCCGGTCCTCTGAAGTTCCACGCGTTCCGCGTGTTCCGTAGGCACCTCTTCTTCGCTCGATTTCAAGCCATCGGGCGTCATCAATCCAACCGGACGCCCATCAGCTCGAGGACGCGACCGAGGTCCTCGTTGCCATAATACTCGATCTCGATCTTGCCGCGCTTGTCGCCGTGCTGGATCGCCACGTTCGTCGCAAAGCGGCTGCGAAGCTGATCCTGAATCTGGCGGATGTAGTTCTCGGCTTGGGGAGAAAGTTTCGCCTTGGTCGTTTTCTTGGCGACCGTCTTGCCCGTGATCGTCTCGGAGACGAGCTTCTCGGTATCCCGCACGTTCAGCTTCCGCTTTACGACGAGGTCCGCCAGCATGCGTTGCTCGGCTTTGGTCTTGAGCCCGAGAAGAGCCTTGGCATGGCCGCTCGTTAAGAGCTTTCGCGAGACGAGCGTCTGCACCTCTGCATCGAGATCGAGGAGGCGGATCGCATTCGACACCGTCGCCCGGTTCTTACCGACACGTTGGGCGATCTCCTCCTGTTTGAGGCCGAATTCCTTGGCCAGCCTCGCGTAGGCCTCGGCCTCCTCGAGCGGATCGAGATCCTCGCGCTGGAGGTTCTCGATCAGGGCCATTTCGAGCACATCGCGATCCGACGCGTCGCGCACGATCACCGGGACCAGCGACAGCTTCAATTGCGTCGAGGCTCGCCAGCGACGCTCGCCGGCGATGAGCTCGTATTTCCCGTTCACCAGCCGCACGATGAGCGGCTGGATCACCCCGTGTTCGCGGATCGAGTCGACGAGCTCCGTGAGGTTTTCCTCGTGAAAACGCTTGCGCGGCTGCAAGGGCGAGGGAACCACCTCGTTCAAGGCGACGCGAAGGACGCGCTCGCCTTCGGCGGTGAGGGATGCCGACCCGCCCGCCGGAGGCAACGACATTGAGCCCGGCGCCTTGATCAAGGCATTGAGACCACGACCGAGACCTTTTTTGGGAGGGAGGTTGTCCGACATCTCGCGAAACGGCACAAAGAGGAATCAAAGAGAGTCCGTGAGCGCTTCGCTCACTCGAGGATGCGCACGTTCGCACCGCCTGCGTTCCCGCCGAACCGGGCGGCCGCCTCCATCGCCGCGTGCTGGGCATCGGTGCAGGCGGAATCAATCGGAGCATCAGGCTCGGCGTTGCTCTGCTCGAGGAGACCGCTTCGGATCATCCACTGCTCGACTTCCTCGCCGCTGACGTCGGCGAGCATCGCGCCATTCACAACGACGCAAGGAGAGAGCGGCTGCCCGCTCTTCTGCTCCATCTCCCAGCGGAAAGCAGGGTTTTTGATGATGTCTTTCTCTGTAAATTCGAGGCCATACTTGCGGAAGACGGCGCGGACGCCCTCACTCCATCCGCAGAAGGTTTTCAGATAAGCCGTGATTTCAGGTTTTTCGTTTGCCATGAGTTTGGGGAAGGTTATGCGGTTGCGGGAGACCGATAAGCCACGGCGGGGGGATGCGCAAATCCCGGTTTTCTTGAGCCGGATCGAGCCTATAGTTCCTCCTCGTCCGCACGCATGATCCCCCGCTTCCGCTGTTTTTCGATCGGCCTCGCCGTCCTTGGGGTTTCCTTTCTTCCCGTTTCCTGTGAAAAGGCGGCCCCCTACCTCGATCAGGTGAAAAAGGCCCTCGATCGCGAGACCGCCGAAGAGCTCGCCGCCCGCCAACCGATCGCCCCCGAGGAAATCCCGCCTCCCCCGCCTCCGGTGAAAATGGAGCCGATTGTGAACAAGGAAGCCCGCGTCTCCATTCTCGGATACCACGATTTCACCGATGGGGCTTCCGCGAACGACATGATTCTCAATGTCGACGATTTCCGCCGCCAGATGCAGGCGATCCGCGACGCAAAGCTCCCCGTCATCAGCATGCGCCAGTTCCTCGACTGGAAGCGCGGCAAGTCCGACATTCCCGCCGAATCCGTCATGATCACCATCGACGACGGGTGGAAGGCGACCCACACCCTCGCACTCGACGTGCTCAAGGAATTCGACTACCCGTTCACCGTCTTTCTTTACAAGAACTACATCAACATCGGCGGCCGATCCCTCACCCACGAAGAAGTCCGCGAAATCGCACAATCCGGCGGCACCCTCTCGAGCCACTCCGTCAGCCACCAGAATCTCTCTCGAAAAGGCGGCCGCAGCGACGAGGCCTACGATGCGTGGCTGCGGGAGGAACTCGTCGAATCCATGCGATACCTCGAAGAGACCTACGGCGACACCGGTGCCGTCGTGAAGACCTTCGCCTATCCCTTCGGAATCTACAACGACCGCGTCCTCGAGCTCGCCCGCGAGGCGGGGTTCGAAGCCTGCTTCACCGTCAACGGAAAGAAGACCGGTTGGGAGGAGAAGGACCTGGAAATCGGACGCTACGTCGTCCACGGCACCACCTTGGCGAACTTCGATCCCGCCATCGATTTCGGCGGTGGCGCAGTGACCACCGGAGGCCGCAAACTCCTCGCCGAGCAGAAATCCGAAGACGGGGCCACCCAGGCGCCACTCGTCTCCGTGAAACCCACCGCCAACACCGTCATCGGAAACCGCCTTCCTCTCATCGAGGTCGACCTCTCCAAACTCACCGGCATTGATCCCGGGAGCATCGTCCTGCGCGTCTCGGGGTTTGGACGCGTCTCCCATCAGTTCGATCCCGCGAGCGGACGCCTCACCTATCAGATCCCCCAACGCCTCCGCACCGAGACCTGCGCCGTCCAGCTTTCCTTCCGCCATGGCGGCTCCGAGGACAACGAACTGATCGGCTGGACGTTCCGGATTGATCCCCTCGCCGATTACCTTTCCTCCGATTCGACCGCGCCCGGAAAAAACGATCCCCTCCCTCCGAGATCCACCGACGAAGCCGCCCACGCCCCACCCGCCGCAACGCCTTCGTGGTGATTGCCCTCGCTTAGTTGATCGCCCCGAGCGCCATCGCACCGGGCACTCCTGTCCGGATACCTTTTACGTTTCACCTTTCACCTTTCACCTTTCACCTTTTATCTTCCCACCCTTCACCGCGGCCTCCGTCCGCGCCCTTCCCATGTTCGCCAACCTTTCCGACAGCCTCCAGGAAACCTTCAAGAAGCTCCGTGGTCACGGCAAGATCACCGAGTCGAACATCTCCGACGCCCTTCGCGAAGTGCGCCTCGCCCTGCTCGAGGCCGACGTCGAGCTCTCCGTGGCGAAGGATTTCATCGCCCGGGTCAAGGAAAAGGCTCTCGGAGAATCCGTCCTGCGCACGATCTCGCCCGGCCAACAGATCGTGAAGATCTTCAACGACGAGATCGCCGCCCTCCTCGGCGGGGACGCCTCGCCCCTCGACCTCAATCCCCCGGCCCGAATCCTCCTCGTCGGCCTCAACGGCGCCGGCAAGACGACGACCTCGGCCAAACTCGCCCTCCATCTCCGCAAGGAGGGACGGCGCCCCCTCCTCATCGCCTGCGACCTTTACCGACCCGCCGCGATCGACCAGCTCGTCACCCTCGCGAAGCAGATCGATGTCCCCGTCTTCCGCCCCGAACCGGGCGAGACCGACGTGCTCAAGGTCGCGAAGGAAGCCCTCAAGTGGGCCGAGCAACAGAACGGAACCGTCCTCATCTTCGACACCGCGGGCCGGCAAGAGGTCGACGAAGCCTTGGTCGAAGAGCTCCGTCAGCTCCATCGCCTGCTCGATCCCAGGGAAACGCTCCTCGTCGCCGACGCCGCGACCGGACAACAGGCAGTCAGCGTGGCCAAAACCTTCGACGGCATCATCGGACTGACCGGGCTCGTCCTAACAAAACTCGACGGCGACGCCCGCGGCGGGGCCGCACTCTCGATGCGCAGTGTCACCGGCAAGCCGATCAAGTTCGCCGGGGTCGGGGAAAAGCTCTCCGACTTCGAGACCTTCGTGCCGGACCGCATGGCCGGACGCATCCTCGGGATGGGCGACATCGTCGGCCTCGTCGAGAAAGCCGCCGAAGCCATCGACGAAAACGAGGCCCTCCGCATGGCCGAGCGTCTCAAACGCGCCGATTTCGACTTCAACGACTTCCTCTCGCAGATGCGCATGATGAAAAAGATGGGCGGCCTGACCAGCCTCCTCGGAATGCTTCCGGGCATGGGCGAAAAGCTGAAGGGCGTCGACCTCGACGAAAAGCGCATGAAGCGCACCGAGGCGATCGTCCTTTCCATGACCCCGATGGAACGAACCCGTCCCGAGATCATCAAAGCCTCGCGCCGCCGCCGCATCGCCATGGGCAGCGGCACCAGCGTCACCCAGGTGAACCAGCTCTTGAAGCAGTTCGGCGACATGCGCAAAATGATGCGCAACAAGGGCAAGATGAACCAACTGATGAAACAGTTCGGCGGCGGGAAGCGACCGTTTTGACCGGCGGCTAGAATTCGCCCTTTCCACCGTTGGCCTTCGCCCTTTCCACTTTTGGGGCATACCCCGCCGTATGCTTGAGGTCGGCGGGGGGGGCGATGCCATGGGAATCCAGGGAGCCGAGGTTCGCGGGGTCGCTCAGGAGCTTCGGACGGCTCTTCCTTCCGCTTTCCCATTGCCAATCCATGACGCCCTACGTAGACTCTGAGCTCTCCCGTGAAAATCCACCCTACTGCCCTCGTTGAATCCGGTGCGGAGCTCGCCGATGATGTTGAAATCGGTCCGTTCGCGGTGATCGAGTCCGGAGCCCGTATCGGCGCGGGATGCGTGATCCGCGGTCACGCCCAGATCGTGGGATCCGTGATCCTCGGCGAAGGTTGCGAAATCGGCCACGGCGCGGTGATCGGGGCGGATCCTCAAGATCTCGGCTTTGACCGCCGTCTGCATAGCGGGGTGGTTGTGGGATCGAAAAACACCTTTCGTGAACATGTCACGATCCATCGCAGCGCCCGGGAGGGAGGAAACACGGTCGTCGGCGATGGCAATCTCCTGATGGTCGGATGTCACCTCGGACACGACTCGGTGATGGGCGACTCAAACATCTTCGCGAACGGCTGCCTCCTCGGTGGCCACGTCCACCTTGGCAGTGGCACTTTTCTTGGAGGCGGCACTGGCATCCATCAGTTCGTGAGGATCGGAGATCGGTGCATGGCCCAGGGACACGCTTCGATCAGTCAGGACGTGCCGCCCTTTGCGCTCGTCGCCGACCTGAACAAGATCTGTGGTCTCAATGTCGTGGGAATGCGTCGTGCGGGTCTTTCGGCGGCGACCCGGCAGAATGTGAAGGATGCCTACCAGCAGATCTATCTCGCCAAGTTGGGCCTGCAGGAGGCGCTGACCGCCGCCGATGAAAGGGAATGGGGACCCGAGGCCAAGGCCTTTATCGACTTCTTCCGGGAGTCGTCGAAGAAGGGGGTTTGCCGCCCCTGACCGTCTCGCCTCCGGCACCCGCTCCTGATTCCTCCTCCGGCTCGACACCGGACTTTCCCGGACAACCGCCGAGCCGGTGTCGGCGATACGATCAGAGAGTGAGGAGGTTCACTCGGCCCCGGCCATCGCCGCAGGCAGGGTGACATCCTCGATGCGCAATTGGCAGCGGAGGAACTTTACCTCCTCGACCTTGCCCGGCATGAGGACGGTGGCTTTGCTCCAGCGGAAGTTCGAAATTTTCGCCGGAATCATGGCTTCAAACGGCTGGAGCGATCCGCTCCACGCGGCCATTTTTTCACCGTATTCCTCCTCGCTCGTGCTCTCATCGCGCTTCGGCCGCGCTGCTCCGTAGTCTCCGACGAGGCGGCACTGGCTCAGGGTGAAGCCATAGGGATTGCCGATTTCGAGATGCAGCTTGGTGCCGATATCGGTCTGCTCGGCGCTTTTCACGGCGACGAGGAACGCGCCGTATTCGGTCTTCAGGACCGTGGCGGTTTTTGCATCGACGTCGATATGGCCAAACTGACCGGCAGCGGACCCGCCGCCCTCGATCGATTGGCGGTTTAGCTGGGCGTTCTCGACCACCATGGCGAAGCGGATCATCTCGAGCTCCTCCCGCGAGTCGGCGGTGATTTCGATATCGAAGGGCGTCCAAGCGAAAGGTTCGAGCGTCTCGGTGACGCGGTATTCGAAAGGCTTCAGGCCTTCCTGCCAAGCTTTGAGCTTTTCATTGCGCACATTGTAGGCCTCGCCCTCCGGAAGCTCCGGAGGGCCGCCACCATGGTGACCGCGCAGGGTGAATTGCTGCACGCCAATGGCCTGGGGATTACCGATGTTGAGGTGGACGGTGAAGGTGCCATTGGCGGCATTCAGGTCGATGCCTTCGAGACGCACGAGGAAGGTGCCGTGATCGGTGAGGAGAGGGGCGTGCCCTTGGAAGTTCGCCCGGAGATAGACCATCTCGTCCTCAAGCGACGTCCTCGAAAGGACTTCGCCGAAGGATACCTCGAGCGAGTCGATGCGCTGATCGAGCGTCTTGCCGCCATCCGAGACACCGACTTTGGTCTCGGCGGAGATGACGCGGGTCTTCAACTCTTCGACGGTGTCGCGGGTATCAGACCGCACCCCCCGCAGCTCGGCCTCGAGGCGATCGATGCGCTCCTCGAGATCCTTGTTGCAGGAGCTGAACCCGAACGCGAGAAGAACCGAGAAGAAGGAACGGAAACGGGTGCAGTGGCCTCTCATAAACAGCAGGGAAGTATCGCGCGCCTCGTCCGGCCTTCAACCGGGGAAAAGGCGCTTCTCGGGTCATTGGCGCGCCAGAACCGTGGGGATGGATAGGAGGCCGGTGGGTCCGACATGGCGGATAGCGACCGCTTCCGGGGCACCGGCGAGTTGGAAGGTCGCCTGGGAGGCGGGCAGTAGGCGGAGCGTGACCCATTGCTTGCCGCTTTGCACCTGGAGGACGCGCCAGCGAGCGGTCGGCTCGGGTTTGAAGGTGAGGTGCAGTCCGCTCGGCGTCTGGGCCGGGGCCACGTAGACCGGGGCCGGTTGACTCGATCCCAGCCATGGAGAGGCCGGCGGAAGCGCGTTCTCCGCGTAGACCTCGCGCAGCTTCGACCGCAATCCCCCGCGATCTTTTTTGATCGCCTCAATGCTCCAGTGGAGATGCCCGGCACCCGCTGGCGAAGGCGCCTGCCGGGTGATCTCGATCTGCCGCACGGTCTCCCCGGCAGGGCGTCCGCGGTCTTCCGAACTCAGGATCCGGCTCGAGGCGATCCCGGGGAAAAGGTGGCGGCCCTTCTGGTTTTCACCGGACCACCACTGGTAGAGAGAGGCATAGCTTTGATCGGAATCGACCCGCCAGTAGAGCTGGGGAGACAGGTAGTCGAGCCATCCCTGCTGGAACCAGAGGCGGGAATCGGCACAGATATCGTCGTAGGCATCGAGACCGGCCTTGACGGTTGAAGGACTGCCCGGTCGCCAGATCCCGAAGGGACTGATCCCGAAATCGACGTGGCTCTTGCTCGCCTTGATCGCCCCGTAGGCAGTGCGGACGAACCCGTTGATGTTGTCGCGCCGCCAGTCGCGCAGTTCGAGTTTGCCGCCCTTCGCGCGATAGGTGTTGTAAGAAGAGGAGTCGTTGAACTGGTCGACCGGTTTTCCGTTCACCGTCTTCGGATAGGGATAAAAATAGTCGTCGATGTGAATCCCGTCGACATCATAGCGCCGAGTCACGTCGACCATCACGTCGATGGCACGCTGCCGAACCAACTCCGAAGCCGGGTTGCCCCACTTCATCGAGCCGGCCGAGAGCATCTGCGAGGAATGGGTGCGGGTGAGATGTTTGGGGGCCTTTTTGGAGCGCTCGGTTGCGCTGGCGCGGAAAGGATTAAACCAGGCATGGAGCTCGATCCCACGCTTGTGGGCCTCGGCGATGGCGAAGGTGAGAGGATCGTAGCCGTCCGAGGGACCGACTCCCTGATTTCCGGTGAGGAAGAACGACCAGGGTTCCAGGCTCGAACGGTAAAAGGCGTCACACTCCGTGCGGACTTGAAAGACGACGGCGTTGAGGCCGGTCGTGGCGGCGAGATCGAGCAGGGCGATCATTTCCCCTCGCTGCTGGTCGGGCGAAAGGGTGTAAGTCGAGGGCCAGTCGAGGTTGTGGACGGTGGCGATCCAAGCCGCCCGGAACTCGCGCTTCGGCTCGGGCACTTTCACGCTGACCGGCACATAGTCCGCCCGGGAGAATCCCGTCATCGCCATCCACAGGCTGGCAGAGAGAAAAAAGCTTCGTGACGCCATAAACTTAACAAACCTTAAGTATACCGCGCTTCCCTGAAGCCGCAATGCTTCATGCTCCCGCTTTTTCTGAACCGGAGGGACCGGCGCCGGTCGGCGTATTTCCTTCAATCCAGCATCCCTGCCTCGCGGAGCGCTTCGCCGACCACGGTGGTCCATCGCGCGTAGCCTTTCGGACTCAGGTGCAGGCCGTCGGCCTTGAACCAGCTTTCATCGGGCCTCGAGCCATCGGGACCCAGCAGGGGGGTCGCGACATCCGCATAGACAAGGCCTGAATCGCCCGCACAGTGGGCTTCGATCGCTTGGTTCACCTCTCTCATTTCCGGCCAGAGGCTCCAGCGCTTCAAACTTGGCTTGATCGCGAGGATCACCACCGGCACCTCGGGATGCGCCTTTCGCGAGAGGGCGGCAAAGGTTTTAAAATCCTCCAAGACTTGATTCACAGAGCGTCCCCGGCTCAGGTCGTTGTCACCCGAATACAGGACCACGGCGCGGGGCTGATAGGCTGCGACGAGCTTCTCGAAATGATGAATCGCATCGGGCAGGGTGGAGCCACCAAAGCCGTTATTGAGGATTTCCTCCCCTGGCCAGGAGGTCTTGAGATCCCACATCCGGATCGTCGAGCTGCCGACGAAGAGCAGGACGCCTTTTGGCGGGGGCGTCTTGGCGTCGCGAACCGCGAACGCGGCGATCTCGGCATTCCATTTGGCGGGATCGATCGGCGCGGGCTCGTCAGCCTGCGACATGAGGCCCGTGATCGAGGTGAGAGCAACAACGAGGAGGACCTGGGATTGGTTCGTCATCTCGAACTCTCGCCCCGGATGGGCCGGCATTCAAATCCCCGGGGCGGCTTGCTTGCGTTTTCGATGAGGACGGCGAGGGTGCCCGCCCGTCCTATGGGAGAAACCGAATACAGCAGCCGCGAACCGGTCGACGTCGAAGCCATCCTCGAGGCCCTCGAGAGCGGGGAGGCCGCGCAGATCATCGCGATCTCGAGAGAGGCCCACCCCGGCGACGTCGAGATGGCTTTCGAGAGGCTCGAGGATGAGGATCGCACGCAGGTCCTCGATCAGCTGCCGGCCGAGGTGCTCTCCGCGTGGGCGGATTATCTTCCCGCCTCCGACGTCGAGCACCGCCTCAACACCCTCCCCGAGACCGAGCGCCGTGAGGTCCTCGAATCCCTCTCCGACGATGAACTCGTCGACTTTCTCCAGGAGATCGACGAGGAGGACCGCGGTCAATACATCGACCTGCTCGACGAAGAGACCCGGCAGATCTCCGAAGATCTCCTCAAGTATCCGGAAGAGAGCGCGGGCGGCCGCATGACGAAGGGGATGGCCGTGGTCCCCGAGCATCTCACCGTGAAACAGGCGCTCGACGTTCTCGAGACCATCCGCGAGGAAGCCGAGCTCCTCAGTCGCATCTATGTCGTCGACGGGGCGCGTCGCATCCTCGGCAAGCTGCGCTTGCGCGACCTCGCTTTCAGCAAGTGGGACACACCCATCCGGGATTTGATGGATTCCGACCAGATCTCGGTGAACGCGATGGCCGATCAGGAGGAAGCGGCGCAAATGATCGCGCGCTACGACCTCATGGCCCTGCCGGTGGTGGACGACGAGGGACGGCTCCTCGGTGTCATCACCCACGATGATGCCCTCGAGATTCTGGAGGAAGAATCGACCGAGGACATGGAGCGTATCTCGGGGATCGGCGGTCAGAGCGATCTCGCCTACCTCCAGACTTCGGCGATGACGCATTTCAAGAGGCGCTTCGGCTGGGTGCTCACGCTCGCCTTTCTTGCTCTCTCCTCGGGCTTCGTCATTCACGCCTACGAGGAGGTCCTGACAAAATACTACATCCTCGCCCTTTACCTGCCCATGGTCGTCGCCGCGGGAGGCAACACGGGGGCCCAATCGGCCACGATGGTGATCCGCGCCATGTCCCTCGGCGAGCTCGACACCCGCGAGTTCTGGCGGGTCATCTGGAAGGAGGGTCGCATCGGTTTTCTCCTCGGGACGCTCCTTGGACTTTGCGTGGCGTTCCAGATCCAGTTCCTCATGCCTCCCGGCATGATCACCGCCTCGCTCAGTGCCCTTTCGGTCGCGCTTGTCGTCGGGTTCTCCCTCATGGCCCAGGTGCTGACCTCGACCCTGATCGGGGCCGCCCTCCCGATCGGCGCGAAGAAGGCCCGGCTTGATCCCGCCGTCGTCGCCTCACCGGCCATCACCACGGTCGTGGATGTGAGCGGATCGGTAATCTACTTCACCCTCGCCGGGGCGATCTTCGGGTGAGGGGGACGCGCATTTTGTGTGACGAAATCCGCGCCTCATTCCTTGAAAGGCCACGATCGAGCCGGACTCGAGCGCGAGCATCAGCCCGGTGCCTTGTTAAAAACCGATTTTGACCGCCTCTCACTCCCCCACCCCAGCCGCCACCGCGGGCGCCGGTGACTGATCCACGGGCAAGTGATCAAAATCGCCGCCAAGGGCGAGGTAGAGGTCAACGCGAGTGGCGAGCAGCTCGTAGTGCGCGGCAAGCAACACGCTCTCGGACTCGAAGGCGCGACGCTGGCTTTCCAGAAGTGTGATGATCTCCACCAGACCTTGTTCATACTCTCCCAGACTCAACTTCTCGGCAAGGCGGGCCTCGGTCACGGCGGTGGAGAGAGCAGAGACCTCGGACTTCAAATAGGTCTCGGCCGCGATCGCCGTCTCCACTTCGCGGAAAGCGGTCAGGGCGGTTTCGGCGTATTCGCGGATCAGACCATCACGCCCAGCCTCATCGAGGCGGATATTCGCCCGGAGCCGACCTCCCTGATAGAGCGGCCGGGTGAGGTTTTGCCCCACCGCCCAGACCATCTTCTGGATGTCGAAGATATCGCCGAATTCATCCGTTGTCGCGGTGCCGATCGCCCCGCTGATGCTGAGGGCGGGGAGCAGGGTCTTGCGACTCGCCGAAACTTCCTTGAAGGCTGCGTCGACCCGCGCCTCGGCCGCGAGCAGGTCGGGACGACGCAGAAGCAACTCGCTCGGCAGACCCTTGGGAATCTCGCGGGAAAGGCGCGGGAGGCCGCCGATTGAAGCAATCGACCCTGCGGGATACCGACCGAGCAGCACTTCGAGGCTGCGGCGCGATCCGTCGAGCTGGCGTTGCGAAAAGAGGATCGCCCGCTCCGCCCGGGCGATGTCGGCACGGCTCAAGCTGATCTCGAGCGCCGCCCGCTCGACGAGATCGCCCGCCTCCATTCGCGAATCGAGGATTTTCAAATTCGTCCGCAGACTGCCGAGAGTGCGGCGCGAGATCTCGATTTGCTGCTGCGATTCGACGATGGAGAGCGCCGTCTTCACGACGTTTGCGGCGAGGGACAAACGCGACGCTTCGTAGAGAGCCGACTCCACGGCGACGCGGTCGAGCTCGGCATCGCGCAGATTTTTGAGGCGGCCCCATAGATCGATCTCCCAACGGAGGTCGAGGCCAAAATTGAAATTGTTGGCCCGTGTATTGGCAAATTCCGATCCTCGCAGATTCTGCGAGCGGGAAGTCGAGAGAGAGGAATCGACCGCCGGAAGCCGGTCTGCTCCGGCAAGACGGGCCCTCTCCTGCGCCTCGGAAACGCGCGAACGGGCCGCGGCGAGACGGTAATTTTGCCCGACCGCCTCCTCGACGAGGGAGCGCAACGCGGGCGAACCAAAATCATCGAGCCAGCCCGTCACCGCTTCGCCAGGCACCCCGCTGCCTGCCGTCCATCGAGAGGGCAAATCACCGACCGCGGCCGCCGCTTCGAACTTCGGCCCATTCCAGAAGGTGCAGCCGCTCAAAAGCGAGGCGGCCGCGAGCGAGGCGACGAAAACGCCGCCACGCCCCATCGGAGGGGTGGAATCTGTGGGTTTCGTGCTCAAACCTGGCTCATTCAGTAGCTGAATGCCGACCTTGTCGAACCGGAAGTTCACAAAAATCCCTCCACGACCGTGAAAAGGCAGTATCCCGCCACGAGAACCGCGAGCGGAATCACGACCGATTTTCGATACCACTCGAATCGACCCAGCGAGAGCAGGTTGGCGGCCGCAACGACGATGACGAGGAAAAACGCCGCCTCCGTGCCCAGAAGGAACAGGATGAGCCGCCCCGTCCCAAGATCTGCCCAGGAGACCAAATCGCGGTAGGCCGAGGTGTCGATCAGCGCCAACCCGAGGAACATCCCGCCTGCCGCGATCAGCGGATAACGCCACGCCCTCAAGTGATGATGCAGCAGCGCCTCGATCGCGACAAGACTCACGACCGCGGCAAGGCCCTTCCAGGCCCAGTCCGGGGACGATACCAGCCCCCACACTGTCAGCGAGACCGCCAATCCTTGGGCGAGGAGGAGTATTCCCGCCTGCCAGAGCACACTGGTCCGCCCCAGCGTCAGGAGCAGCATCGCGATGATGAGCAAGGCGGGAATGGCCGACTCGTGAAGAAAGGCGCGCCAGCCCGACGCGAAGGCACCGAGCAGTCCGATTTCCTCTTCCGATGCCGACTGCGTCCCCTGTGCCGACGGGAAGTCGGTCGCAGCCCCCGTTTCCTTCGTGAACGGATCGCCCTCCTCGACGGGCAGGACACTCACCGGTCGGCTGTATTCGCCCGCGAGGATCACCTGCATGCGGCGGCTCGGCTGGTCGTCCTTCACCGCCACCATCACCACGGCCATCGGACAACGAGGATCGAGGTAGAGAAGGAACTCCTTGGCCCCGTCGGGAATCCTTCCCGTGAGCTTGGTCAACACCTGACGGCGCCGCAATTCCTCAGGGGTTTCCTGATCGCTCGTCTCCTGCACCGAAATTTCCATCGCCGGCTTCTGCTCGGCCTGGTCGAACATCACGACGAGGTAGCTCGCGAACTCCCGCGCGGCGTCCTCGGGCGAGACCTGATCGTTCACCGCCGGATCTTCGCTGGGCACCACCTCCATCGCCGCATCGAGCGCGTAGGTGCGATCCTTCGTATCAAGGTAGGTGATCAGCGAGACCGAGGACACGCGATGCGCCTGAGCCGGCGGCACCAGAAGCCCGAAGAGCAAAATCCAAAGGAACAAGGGTGGATCCCCGCCCGCGAGCGGAAAACGGCAGCCGTGGAGACGCATGCAGCTCATTAGAAGGGGGATCGGGCCGAATTGCAACAGGAACACCCCGCACGGTTCGTTGCGCGATCAGGTCTCACGGCAACCGCCCCCGCAAACCGCCAACCCGCCCACAAAATTCGCGCCAACCTGATCGCGTGATTGCTTTCGCCTTGTCCCGGCTGGACCTTTCTGTTGTCGTCAGCGACATCCAAGATCACGACCACTCGAACCGTTTTTGACCATGACCTCCAAGAAAAAGCCCTCGCAAGAGCTGGATCGCCGCCATTTCCTCCGCACCGCCGCCGGCACTGCCGCCGCAACCGGGGCCCTCCTCGGGGCCGCCCGAGGTGCGGGCATCGATCCATCGCAGAAACTGAAAGTCGGCTTCATCGGCACTGGCGGACGCGGCACCGGAGCGGTCGTCCAGGCTCTATCGGCCGACGACAACATCGCCCTTCATTCCGTCGCCGACGTCTTTCAGGACAAGATCGATGGCGCCCTCGCCCAGCTCGCGAAGGACCCGAAAGTCAAAGACAAGGTCGAAGTGCCCAAGGAGCGCCAGTTCGTCGGCCTCGACGGCTACAAGCGTGTCCTCGATTCCGGGGTCGACGTCGTCCTGCTGACGACCTCTCCCGGTTTCCGCCCACTTCACCTCCGCGCCGCGATCGAGGCGGGCAAGCACGTCTTCGCTGAAAAGCCGATGGCCGTCGACGCCTCCGGCGCCCGCCACTGTCTCGAGTCGCTCAAAATGGCTGAAGGCAAGCCGATCTCGATCGTCGCGGGATTCTGCTGGCGCTATTCCCCCAGCCGCCGCGAGGCCTACAAGAAGGTAATGGAAGACGGTATGATCGGCGACGTCGTCGGCGTCTACGCGACCTACTACTCGAACCACTCCAAGCCCCATCTCGATCCCTCCCTCCGCATGGACGGCATGAGCGACATCGAGTGGCAGATCCGCAACTGGTATAACTACACCTGGCTCGGCGGCGGTGGTCTCGTCGAGCAGGCCGTGCACAGCGTCGACAAGATCGGTTGGATCATGGGCGACAAACCGCCGATCAGCTGCCGTGCCACGGGCGGTCTCGGTGCTCCGCAGGCCGGAGGGAACATCTTCGACCACTACCACATCGCCTACGAATACGGGAACAACGTCTGGTGCCACCTCGGCTCGCGCAAGGCACCGGGCTGTTTCAACGAAAACGCCGACTACGTCCGCGGCACCAAGGGCACTCTTGTCCTCGGGCGGGGCGGCGACCCCTACATCGAGGACAATGGCGGCAAGCTTCTCTGGCGCTATCGCAAGCCGCGCGAGGGCGAGGCGAACATGTATCAGGTCGAGCACGACGAGCTTTTCAAGTCCATCCGCACCGGCCAACACATCAACGACGGTGCCCGCATGGTGAACTCGACGATGATGGCGATCATGGGCCGCATGTCGGCCCAGACCGGCAAAGAAGTGAAGTGGGAGGAAGCCATGGCTGCCAACGAAGATCTCTTCCCCGGTGAAGAGAACCTCTCGTGGAGCCAAAGCTACAAGCCCCACGACGTGCCCAAGCCCGGTGTCTTCCAGATCCCCGGGATCGGCGGCGTCGAAACCAAGGCCTGATCGCCCCCGATCGCGAAAATCCCTTTTCCCAAGACAAGGGCGGCCTCGCTGACGGGGGTCGCCCTTCTTTTTTCCGCTGACCGTTTCCAATGAAAGCCCGCCTCACCATCCTATCCCTCGTCTCGATCGTCTTTGCCGGACTCCTCGAGGCCGCCGAACCGCCCTTTGCCGCGAGCCAGTTTCCCGACCTCGCTTCGCTGCCGGATCGCACCGCCGAATTCCGCCGGCGCCTCACGGAGGGTGGAGGCACCCTCCTCCTCGAGCCCGGCGCCCATCGCATCACCGGCACCCTCGAAGTCGTTTTGTCAGGACGACACAGCGCCCTGATCCGTCCGGCCTCCGGCAACGCCACCCTCATCATGGACGGTCCCGGCCCCGCGATCCGCCTCGTCGGATCCCATCAAGGCACCGCCTCCCCCGCCTCTTTTGAGATCGAATCCTTTCACGAACGCATGCCCCTCGTCGAGGGAATCGAAATCGTCGGCAACCACCCCGAAGCCGACGGGATCGAACTGGTGCGCACCTTCGAGGCCATCATCTCCAAGGCCGCGGTGCGCTGGTGCCGCGACGGCATCCGCCTCTTCGAACGCAACCGCAATGTCACCATCTCCGAGGTCAACCTCTACGAGAACCGGGGCATCGGACTCCACCTCGACGACGTCAACCTTCATCAGATCGACGTCGCGAACTCGCACATCAGCTACAATCGAGGGGGAGGGATCGTCGTGCGCGACGGCAATGTCCGGAATCTCCAAATCACCGGCTGCGACATCGAGTCGAACATGCCCGGCGACGACGGCCCCACGCAGACCGCGAACATTCTCCTCGACGTCTCGGGCTCGAAGGGAGACAAGTCCCGATCCCTCGCGGAAGTCGCGATCACGGGCTGCACGATCCAGCACAGCTCGAACTACTCGGGCAAGGATTTCAAAGAGCTCGCTCCCGGTGGAGCGAACATTCGTTTTCTGGGGAAAGAGATCGCGCCGATTGACTCCGTCACGATTACGGGAAATGTCCTCAGCGACGTCTCGCTCAATGTCGACCTGCGCGACTGCACTGACATCACCTTCGCCGGCAACGTCCTCTTCGCCCCGAGCCCCGACAATCTTCACGTCATCCGCGGGAAACGGGTCGTGGTGAACGGGAACACCTTCAATCCACGCGAATTCGAGCGTCCGGGGCGGATCGTTTTTGAAGCCTGTCAGGATTGCATTTTCTCCAACAACACCCTGCGGGCGCTGCTCGCGCCGGAGGGATCACTCGTCGTGAAGAACTCGCAACGCCTCGCGCTCAATGGCAACCTCCTCACCGAGTCCCAAGGCGGCGTGAAAATCGATGGCTCTTCCGACATCGTCGTGAAAGACTGGCTCGTCTCCGGCCTGCCCAAAGGGACCTCGTTCGTCGTGAAAGATGAATCCTCCGCAAGGATCGTCGAGGAAGGAAACGTGACCGCTCCCTGACAAAGACCGTCCCGGGGTGGTCGTCTTCTCGACTCCCGTCGGAAGCGTCGCCGCTTCCGCTTCCCTTTCCGCCACTGCTGGCTCGTTCATCGCAGGCCGACCATCGCGGAAGAGCGTGCCAAGGTTCCGAATCGAACGTCCGGGCGACACCTTCTACCTCGTCAGTCGCACAATGACGCGGTTGTCCTCGCGCAGGTGCCTTGCCGCTGCCTCGCGCACGGCCTCAAGGGTGAGCGAACGGACCGTTTCGGGGGTCTTGCGATAGTGATCCCAGCCGAGCCCGACAAGTTCATCAACCGTCGCGGTCGAGGCGAGTTCGCGCACGCCCTGCAGATGGATGGCCTCACGTCCGAGCCACGAAGCCTTGGCCCGTTCGAATTCCTCCGGTGCGAGACCATCGCGAACGATGAGTTCGATTTCCGCCAGCATCTCCTGTTGCACGAGATCGAGCTTCTCCGGCGCGGTCGAGGCGTGAAAAACGAGGAAGCCCGGCTCGAGACCGACAAGACGGCTCGCCCCGACGGAATAGGCCAGCCCGAGCTCCTCTCGGATGCGAATGAAAAGGCGCGAGGCCATGTCACTGCACGCCTCGTCGATCATCCCGAGAGCGGGATTGTCGGGATGGGTGAGGTCGACAGTGCGAAAACCGATCAAAAGGACCGCCTGCTCCTTCTCGTGAGCCAACTCGACAGTGCCGGCATAGTCGGTCGGCAAGTCGAAGGCTCCCACCGGAGAAACCGGCGAACCCGCCTCGAGGCTGTGCTCGAAGCGCGAGCGGATCATCGCCTCGGCCCGAACCGGATCGAGATCACCGAAAACGCCAATGACTCCGTTGCTCCCGGCTACCAGTTTCCGATGCATCGCAACGAGCCCCTCTCGATCGAGGGCACCGATCGAACCGACCGTGCCGGCGGCTTCGAGCCCGTAGGGATGAGTGCCGTAAAGCCGCTTCCGGAGGGCCTTCATCGCCACGGAAAAGGGACGATCGGCCTCGGCCTTGATCAGCGAAAGTTGAAAGGTTTTTTCCCTTTCGATCGTTTCCGCGAGAAACGCCGGCTCGAGCAGTGTCTCGCCTAACAAATCCACCACCCGCTCGAGGTCCGGACGCAGGGCATGGACGGAAACGCCGAAGGAATTATTCCCCGTGCTCGCCCCCATCCCGCCGCCAACCGACTCGATCTCGAGCGCGAGCTCCTCGGCGCCGCGCTTCAGGGTATCCTTCGTGAGCAGTCGCGACATCAGCCGCGTCATCCCGGCGGTCGACTCGGTCTCGGCAAGAAGACCACCGCGAAAGACCCCGCTCGCTTCGACAAAGGGCAGCCGATGATCGGGCAGGATAAGCACGGTAAGTCCGTTCGCGAGCTCGATCTTGCGGATGTCCTCGGATCGTTTCACCGAGCAGGAGCGGGAGGGTTTTGACGCGACCTTGGGAAGGAGCGCCACGGAAGTCATCCGATCAGGGTGCAAGTAGGCCACGGCGACCTCGCGCACAGCCTCACAACCGACCCGCTGCACCGCCTCGACGTAATCACGCGTGAGATCGGGATGCCGGGCGAGGAGCCAGTTCGACCCGATCTCGGAGGCTTGTCCGCGCATGTCAGCGAAGGTCGAAAACTGCGAGGTGAGGATCTGACGACGGACTCTCTCAATTTCCCGCTCACTCACGCCTTCCTCGCGGATGCGGGCAACCTCGAGCAGGACCGCCTCGCGCGCGGCGCCGGCTTTATCAGGCTCGGCGCCGATACTGAGACCGAATTGCCCGGTGAAGGCTGGCGTGTAGGCCCAGGCCCCGACCGAGTGGGCGAGCTGCTGTTTTTCCCGCACTGCCTGATACAACCTCGAGCTGCGCCCATTCCCGAGGATCCCGGCGAGCAGATCGATCGCCGGCACTTCAGGATCGAGCGCGTCGGGAATCTGCCAGGCGAGACTCTCCCGGTGCAACTCCGTGGAAAAGGCGATCTCCTCGCGGCGCGGGCCGCGCTGGGGAGGCTCGGCGGGCAGGATCAGCGGGGGACGGCGACGGCGCGCGAGCCCTCCGAGCTTGTCTCCGATCGTTGCGATGATTCCGTCCGCATCGACGTCTCCGACGACGACGAGGAAGAGGTTGTCGGGCGAATAACGCGCGCGGTAGTAGGCGTAGAGATCGTCTCGACGAAGCTGGTTGAAGAGATCGAGATGACCGATCACCGGATGGCGGCACGGGTGCACGGCATAGGCCGTGCGGAAGAGGAGCTTACCGAGGACCTTGGCGGGATCGTCCTCTCCCATCGCGATCTCGCGGCGGATCACCTCGCTCTCATTTTCAAATTCATCTTCGGGAATGGAAGCGTCACCGATCACGTCACAGAGAACGTCAAGACAAGCCATCGCTCCTCCGGAAGGCGCGTCGATCCAGTAGACGGTCCGGTCGAACGAGGTGTAGGCATTGATATAGCCGCCTTGGGCCTGCACGGTCTGCGCGATTTCATTGGCATCCCGGCCACCCGCCCCCTTGAACAGCATGTGCTCGAGGAAATGAGAAACCCCCGCGCCGAGCCATTCCCCTTCATGGATGCTGCCCGAGCGACACCAGCCCTGGAGGCTCACGACCGATGCGGAGGGATCCTCGCGCACGAGAATTTCAAGGCCGTTCGCAAGCGTCTCGACCCGCCCATCAAAGGAGGGGAAATGCAGCGGTGCGGATTCCGTGCTCACAGATCGCTCGACTTCGCGGGTTGATTGCCTCGGGCGGGCGGCTCCAGCTCGGACGGTGAGGCGCCGCGCTTTGCAAGAACCTCGCGGGTGGGGCGATACGGCGCGAGCAATTCCTCGCGCAGGTTCATCACGCCGCAGAAGTCGGACGGTGAATCCTCGTCCGATTTCCCGAAGGCTCCCGCCCCGATGAGATTGAAGACCATCGTGCCGACATCGTCGCCCTCACGAATGCCCCAGGAATCGAGCACGGCCACCGCCATGGGCCCGAAACGCTCCACAGCCAACGCCACGAGTCCCTCGAGCAACTCGAGACCGGTGACGTGGCGATGCTCGATGAGTTCATCTTTCCGCAGCGCCTTGATCGTGTGATCGAGCGCGTCGCGAAGGAAATGATAGCCATCAGTCTCATAACGCCGATCCGAGGTCAGGATGGCTTTGACTGCGACGTCGAATTGAACTCTTTCCATGGTCGGAGCGGCGGAGCGGATTAGCGAACTCCCCTTTCGCCAAAAAGGCCGCGCGAGTCAAGGAGCAAAGGGACCGGGAATCTTTTCCGCCTCGTTTCGCTTTCGACTTGGCAAGTGAGCGGCCTCGAATAGGTTCGACTTATCGACTCTCCGACCATGAATTCCCCGGATCTCGACCCGCTCTTCCGTCGATTGCGTGATCGGCACCCCGCGCCTTCCTCCGATGTCACTTTCCGGATTCTCGCCCGGCTCGGCGATCCCGCTCGCCACGTCCGGCTCGTCCTCGTGAGCGGTGCGATCTCGTGCGCCGTGGCCGTGATCCTCGCCTTCGTCATCGGCTCGAATGTGTCGACTGCAGCGGTCCGTCCCGCCCCACCGAGTTTGCCCCTCCTGAGTGGCGCGACCCATCCTCTTCTTTCTCTTTGAATCCCTCGCAAAAACCGCTTTTCTGGACCGCCACGGCCATCGTTCTCGCGGCCCTGACGGCCTATTGGGTGGCCCGGTGGACGGCGCAGCACCACGGGGACCATGTCCACGGTGGCCCGGAGGATCACTCGCGCGATGCTTTCCATGAGTGGCTTCACTCCCAGCTCGAAATCACCCCCGAGCAGGAGTCACTTCTGGCCCCGGTCGAACGCGGCTACACGGCAAAGCGTCAAGAACTGTTGCAGGTGGTCGAGGAAGCCGGCCACCAACTCGCCGCGTCTCTCGAACGCTCTCCCGTCGATCGACCTGATGTCGACGCGGCGCTGGAAAAGATCCACAACGCCCAGGGTCAACTCCAACAAGTCACGATCGGCCATTTCCTCGAAATGAAGGAGGCCCTTTCCCCCGAGCAGGCCGCCAGTCTCCTCCGCTGGACGCGCGAGAGCATCACCCATGAACACCGGCCCTGACATCCTCCATCCGAACCATTTGTGGTTCGCCGAAGCACCGATGCATCAGAAGGCCGGGGCGGATCGCTCCGCCCTTCTCGTGGCCCGTTCGCGCGAGGGTTGTCACGAGGCCTACGCAGAGCTGATCGACCGCCACCGAGACCGGATCTATCGTTTCTGCCTTGGCTGGACGGGAAATCCCGAAGATGCCGAAGAGCTCTGTCAGGATGTCTTCGTGCGCGCCTACTCCGCCCTCCCTCGATACCGGGGGGAGGATTATTTTTCAGCATGGCTCTTCCGCATCGCGCGCAACCGCTGCCACGACCATCACCGCAGCCGCTCGCAACGCTTCAAGAGCAGGAGCTGGCCGCTCGAGACCTCGCCCGTCCTCGAACTTTCCGAACCGGGTCCAAGACCCGACGAAATCGCGGCTGAAACCGATGAACTCGCGAAACTCCGCGACGCCATCACCACTCTCCCGGAACGTCTCCGGGAAGTGATCGTGCTCTGCGGCATCGAGGGGCTCAGCCAGGACGAATGCGCCGCGCTGCTCGGGTGCAGCCGCCGTGCCGTCGAGGGACGGCTTTATCGGGCGCGTCAGGAGCTGGCCGAAAGCTGCGGAAGATCGCGGGACTGACCAGAGGCGGATGCAAAATAGTTCGTGGGGTCGGCGGAAAAACTTCGTTTCCCTCCGTGACCACTCATGAACCGCTTTTTCCCCACTCTCCTCTTCGGCCTCGCCGTCCCTTTCCTGCTTCCAGCCCAGGAAACCACGACACCAGCTCCGGCCGCCACCGAGACGCCCACGCCCGACCTTGTTGAACTCCCCGCCGTCGTCGTCGAGTCAGCCCCAGCACCGGTGATCAATGACCGCGTCCCCACGCCAGTCCGCACCGAGAACTCCGCCACGGTCTATGACACCATCGTCGAGCCGGGCAAAAACCAGAGCCTCCTCGGTATCGCCGGGTCCGCCTCGATGGGTCGCGCCAGCGCCGAAGAGCTGATGGCCCGTCCCTACCTGCGTCGCGGCGAACTCCTCGAAGTCGTCCCCGGCATGATCATCACGCAGCACAGCGGTGGCGGAAAAGCGAACCAGTATTTCGTGCGCGGCTTCAACCTCGACCACGGCACCGATTTCGGAATCTTCGCCGACGCCATGCCGGTGAACAACCGCAGCCACGGCCACGGCCAGGGCTACGCCGACATCCATTTCGTGATTCCCGAGCTGATCGAGACGCTCGACTACACGAAGGGCCCCTACTTTGCCGATCTCGGTGATTTCTCGACCGCGGGCTCGGCGAAATTCGGCTTTTACGACATCCTCCCCGAAGGCACTGCCTCGATCAGCGCCGGTGAGGACGACTACTTCCGCTTTCTCTTCATGGACAGCGTCGCCGCCGGCGACGGCACCTTGACGACGGCCTTCGAATACAACTACTACGACGGTCCCTGGGTGCTTGAGGACAACTTTGAGAAGTTCAACGGCTTCGTGAAATACTACTGGGAGTCGGGTGTGAACCGCTACTCCATCACCGGGATGGCCTACCAGGGCAAATGGGATGCGACCGACCAGATCCCCTCCCGTCTCGTGAGCGGCGGCATCATCGACCGCCTCGGCTTCGTCGATCCGACCGTGGGCGACGACTCCGAGCGATCCAGCCTTTCCTTCGACTGGATTCACGAGGGCGATGTTTCCACCACGGAGGTGAACGCCTACGTCGGCAGCTACGCGCTCGATCTCTACTCGAACTTCACCTACTTTCTCGCCGATCCCGTCAACGGCGACCAGTTCAACCAGGTCGACGACCGCGTCTTCGCGGGAGTGCGCATCACCGACACCCGCGACAACGACCTCTTCGGCCGCGAGGGTGATTTCACCGTGGGTCTGCAATCGCACCACGATTTTATCGGCGAGGTCGGACTCCACAACACCGCCGCCCGCCAGCGCCTCGGCACGGTCCGCTCCGACGAAGTCTACGAGATGAATGTCTCGACCTTCGCCAATCAGGAACTCGTTCTGAACGATTGGCTCAAGATCAACACCGGAGTCCGCGCCGATCTCTATCACTTCGACGTCACCTCGCTCTCGGGCGTGCCGGCGAACTCGGGCAACGATACCGCCGCGATGGTGAATCCGAAATTCGGCGCCGTGTTCGGTCCCTGGAACGATACCGAACTCTTCTTCAACTGGGGCGGCGGTTTCCACAGCAACGACGCCCGCGGAGTGACGCTGACCGTCGATCCTGCGACCGGTCTGCCCGCACCCGCCGTCGATCCGCTCGTTCGCCAATGGGGCACCGAAATCGGCGCGCGCACCGAAGTGCTCGAAGGCGTGACCTCTTCGATTTCTCTCTGGCATCTCGAGAGCGAATCGGAGTTGCTCTACGTCGGCGACGCCGGCACGAACGAACCCGGTGCCGCCACGGAACGCTACGGCGTCGAGTGGACGATCTATTGGAATCCGAACGACTGGATCCAGTTCGACAGCGAACTCGCCGTGTCCGAAGCCCGCTTCCGCAACGAGCCGGTCGATCGTTTTGTCGAGAACGCCGTCCCCATCGCTCTCTCCACCGGGATCACCGCCGGCCGTGCCGCGGGTCCCTACGGCTCGCTGCGGGCCCGCTACTTCAGCGCCCGCCCCCTCACGGCGGACGAGAGCGTGATGTCGCGCGATTCCCTCGTCCTTAGCGCCCGGGCCGGCTACCGGAAGGAGCAGTGGGATGTCTACATCGAACTGCTCAATCTTCTCAATACCGACGCGAACGACATCGAATATTATTATGAGTCGCGCCTCCCCGGCGAACCGCTCGGGGGCGTCGCCGACACCCACTATCATCCGATGGAACCGCTCTCGATCCGCACCGGTGTGACCCTGCACTGGTAGAGAACCCCGCCGCGAACAACTTCAGACGGAGAGGAAGAGAGGCCCCGAGGCCGCGAACAAACGGGAAGAGTGGTGCTCGATGCTGGGTTCGAACCAGCGACCCCCTGCGTGTGAAGCAGGTGCTCTACCCCTGAGCTAACCGAGCGGGATGCGGGCGTAGAAACTACTCCGCCCTACCGCATCAGGCAAGCACTTCGTGAGGAAACTTCGATTGGCGGTTACTGCCAATGGTTGTGTTCATCCTCAAGGCGCCAAAATCCCGTTCCGGGGATTCCGGGGAATCTCCGCGGAGCGGTGCGCGGAGGCAGCGGCGGGCGCGAGCTTTGAAGATCCCACTCCCACGTCCCGCGAAACCCGGAATTCAGGGCTGGATCGGTCCCGTGATCTGAAGGCCGAGCGCCCAGGAAAGGAGCGCCTTGCTATCCTCCTGCACCTGGGGGCGGGCGCTCTTCAACACGACCGAGATGCGGTCCCGCCCATCCACGCTCGCGCTGCAGACGAGACAGTTGCCTGCCGCATAGGTGAATCCCGTCTTCATCCCGTTGCAACCCTCCAAGTCGTCGAGGACACGGTTCGTGTTGGAGATCGTCAGAATTCGCCCGTCATTGAAGGCAAAATCGAAACTCCGCTTCGATACCATTTCACGGATTTCGGGAACCTGATACGCCTCGAAGGCGGCGATGGCGATGTCGCGGGCGGTCGAATACTGGCCCTCGGCCGGCAGGCCATGTGGGTTCACGAAATGGGAATCCGTCATCCCGATGGCCCGCGCGTGGCTGTTCATCTTTTGCGCGAAGGCCTCGATACCCCCGGCATTGTCGATCGCGAGGGCTGCGGCGATGTCGTTGCCGCTCTTCACGAGCAGGGCGGTAAGGAGCTGGCGGCGAGGGTATTTTTCGCCCGGCTTCACCCCGACGAGAGTGGGTTCGACCTCGAGAACTTCCTCCGGGATCTCCGCAAGACCATCGAGATCCCCGTCCTGACAGATCACCAAAGCGGTCACCAGTTTCTGGGTGCTTGCCACCGGCACGCGGATCTCGGCCTGTTTTTTATGATAAAACTGCATCGTTGCGCCGTCGAGCACGGCCGCATACTGACCATGGACCGCCGGAGGCGGGGGGCCGTTCCAGCTCTGCGGCGGAGGAAGTTTTTCGCGACGTTTCACCACCTCCTCGCGCGAACGCACCAGCTCCTCCATCGAGCTGATCGTCTCTTCGCGCTGGCGAGCCGCCTTCTCGCGTTCGGCGAGGGCGTCCTCTTCCGCCGCCAGAGCGGCTTCGCGGGCCTTTATGCTCCGCATGCGGTGGGAGAGCTGGTCAGCCAGCTTCTCCAGCATCTCGATGCGGACCAATTCCTCCGACCGAGCCGGAGACGTGGGCGACGAGGACTTTCCGGATTTCGCGGCAGCAGGTTCCTCGGCAGCAACCCATGCCGGCATCGCCAGAGCAACGCAGATTCGGTAAAGGCTGGACGGCAATCGCGACATCTGATCGAATTCCTCCCGGATGCCGTGAATACAAGCCACGGCTCGGATTGAATGCAAGGGGATTTCTACCCCGCCCGCCGTCGCCATCGAACCGCCTCGCGGCCTGCGGGGATTAGCCCGCCACTTTTTCGCGTTTGACCCCGAATTTTCCTTTCCCCACACCGTGGAACGGGCAAGATTCCGACCCGATTTCCCCACCACCCGACCCATCCGATGAAAATCATTGCCATTGCCAACCAGAAAGGCGGCGTTGGAAAGACCACCACCTCGGTAAACCTTGGGGCGTGCCTGGCTGAACGGGGGGCAAAAATCGTCGTCCTCGATCTCGATCCTCAGGCGAATTCGACGAGCGCGCTGGGGTTCAGTCCCGGCGAGCATCCCAGCATTTACCAGCACCTCATTGGGGGCGGCGATGTCTCCGAACTCGTTCTGAAAACGAAATACGAGAACCTCTCCCTCATCCCCTGCGACATGGATCTCGCCGGCTGCGAGATCGAGATGGCCCGCGAGGACGACCACCTCGTCCGCCTCCGCAATCTCCTCGCGCCCTTCAAGGCCTCCTACCCCGCCGACTACATGCTGGTGGACTGCCCTCCATCGCTGGGTGTCCTCATGACCTCGGCACTCGCCGCCGCCGACGAGCTGATCGTGCCGCTCCAATGCGAGTATTTCGGTCTGGAGGGGCTCTCGAAAATCGTCGGGGTCCACCAGCAAATCCGCGAGTCGGGAGCAAACGCCGAGGTCGTCCTCGAAGGCATCGTCATGACCATGGCTGACAGCCGCACAAACCTCTCCGCCATGGTGATCAATGACGTGCGCGAGTATTTTCCCGAGGTCACCTACGATACCATCATCCCGCGAAACATCCGCCTCGGCGAGGCCCCCAGCTACGGGCAGACCATCATCGACTACGCGCCAACCTGCTCGGGGTCGGCCGCCTACCGCGCGCTCGCGGACGAGTTTCTGCGGAGGCACGCGTGATCGGTGCCAGACCTCACTGGTGCCGCTGTTCTCGTGCCCGTGGGCCGGAAAATTCGCTGAAAAACCCGTGAAATGGGATAAAATCCCGTCTTCCCTTCCCAATCCCCCCGTTTCTCATGGTCAAGTGGCTCATCAAACTCATCGTCGGCAGCAGGAATGCTCGCGTCATCCGCGGCATCGCGCCGATCGTCGTCAAAATCAATGAGATCGAGAAGGGATTGCAAAGCCAGCCCGAAGAAGTGCTGAAAGAGAAAACGGTCGCCTGGAAGGCCCATCTCGATCGTTACAGCCTCCGCGTCGAGAGCTACAGCGAACGCATCCTCGCGACACGGGGGCCGGAGGAGAACTCCGACCTTCTCAGGCAGTGGGCCAAACGCTTCGAGGCCCTCGCCCCGGAATTCAAACGCGCCGTCGGTTTCGTCACTCCCTCGGAAGTCGAGCGTCTCGAACCCGCGGCCGTGATCGGGCACATCCTCGAGGCCCAGCGCCTCTTTCAAGACCTTAGGGAAGATTTCCCCGCCGCCCGCGCCGCCTACCTCGAACAAATCCTCCCGGAGGCCTTTGCGGTCGTAAAGAATGCAGCCCGCCGACTTTGTGGGCGCGAATGGATCGTCTGCGATCATCCGGTCAAATGGGAAATGGTGCACTTCGACGTGCAACTCATTGGCGGCGTGGGACTCCACCGCGGCATGATCGCGGAGATGGCCACCGGTGAGGGGAAAACCCTCGTCGCCACCCTGCCCGTCTTCCTCAACGCCCTCACCGGTCTCGGCGTCCACGTCATCACCGTGAACGATTACCTCGCCCGACGCGATGCCGAGTGGATGGGCTACCTTTTCCAGTATCTCGGCCTCACCGTCGGCGTGATTCAGAATGACCTTCGCGGCGCGGTGCGCAAGGAGCAGTATGAGAAGGACATCACCTACGGAACCGCGAGCGAGTTCGGTTTCGACTACCTCCGGGACAATGGCATGGCGCAGGACGCCGAACATCAGGTGCAGCGGAACCACTACTTCGCCCTGATCGACGAAGTCGACTCCGTCCTCATCGACGAGGCCCGCACCCCGCTCATCATCTCCGGCCCCGTAACGGTCCGGCAGGACCAACAATTCGATCTCTACAAGAACCAAATCCGCGAACTCTATCGGAAGCAGACCCAGCTCTGCAACGACCTCGCCACCGAGGCGAAAAAGCTGCTCGACGAGGGACAGACGGTCGAGGCCGGCAATATCTTTTACAAGATCAAACTCGGCATGCCGCGCAACCGAGCCTTCATGCGCGCCATGGAGAGCACCGACGTTCGCCGCGCCGTCGAGAAGGCGGAACTCGAATTCTACCGCGATCCCCAGAAGACCGCCCTCTTCGCCCTGAAGGAAGAGCTCTTTTTCACCCTCGATCCGAAGGCGCACGAGGCCGAGCTCACCGAAAAGGGCCGTCAATTCCTCAGCCCCGACGAGCCGCAGGCGTTCGTCCTCCCCGACCTTTCCGAGGCCTTCTCCGCGATCGACGGCAATCACAACCTGACAGACACCCAAAAAGCCGCTGCAAAACGCGAGCTGCAGCAGCAGATGTCCTCGCAGGCCGAGAAGATGCACACCATCTCGCAGCTCATGAAAGCCTACACGCTTTATGAGAAAGACGTGCATTACGTGGTCGAGGACAACCGCGTGATGATCGTCGACGAAAACACCGGCCGGAAGATGGCCGGTCGCCGCTGGTCCGACGGACTCCACCAGGCCGTCGAGGCGAAAGAAGGCGTCACGATCGAGGGCGAGACCCAGACCTACGCGACGATCACGATCCAGAATTACTTCCGCCTCTACGGGAAGCTCGGGGGCATGACCGGCACCGCCGAGACCGAGGCGGCCGAGTTCCACGACATCTACAAGCTCGAAGTTCTCGTGGTGCCGACGAACCGCCCCATCGCGCGAAAGGATCTCAACGACAAGATCTACAAGACCCAGCGCGAGAAATTCAAGGCCGTGATCGACCTCGTCAAGGAGCGTCACCTCGAGGGACAGCCGATCCTCCTTGGCACCGCCAGCGTTGAATCTTCCGAAGTGCTTTCCAGAATGCTCGGCCGCGAGAAGATCACCCACTCGGTGCTCAACGCGAAGTTCCACCTCCAGGAGGCGGAAATCGTCGCCCGAGCCGGCCAGCAGGGCGCCGTGACCGTGGCCACGAACATGGCAGGCCGGGGCACCGACATCAAGCTCGGGGAGGGCGTCGCCGACCGGGGCGGACTTTTCGTGATCGGCACCGAGCGCCACCGCAGCCGCCGCGTCGACCGCCAGCTGCGCGGTCGTTGCTCCCGCCAGGGAGACCCAGGACGGTCCGTCTTCTACGTCAGCTTCGAGGACGACCTCATGATGCAGTTCGGCGCCGCCGAACGGATGACCAAGATGATGGAGCGTTTTGGCCTCGAGGAAGGCCAGGAACTCGAGCACCCCTGGCTGAACAAGTCCGTCGAAAACGCGCAAAAGAAGGTGGAAACGCGCGACTACCTCGCCCGGAAGCACATCCTCGAATACGACGACGTCATGAACAACCAGCGGAGCGTCGTCTACGGCTACCGCAACGAGGTGCTCAAGACCGAAGACCCGCATGCCCTCGTCCTCGAGATCATCGAAGACGCAATGCCGAAGCTGCTCGGTGATTGCTTTGATCCCGATCTCGGACGACTTATCCCCGAGGCCGTTCTCCAGGTGGTGAACACCCATTTCCCCCTCGGTCTCACCGCCGAAGACGCCGCTCTCGAGACCCGGTCCGACGACGAGAACCTCAACTTTCTCGTCGAACAGGTGAAAGCCGCCTACGAGGTGAAGATGAGCCACGAGGATCCCGCCCGCGGAGAAGATCTCGAGCGATGGGTCATCCTCCACAGCATCGACCAGCTCTGGCAGGAGCACCTCTTCGAGATGGACAGCCTGCGCGACTCGATCAGCAACTACCGCTACGCGCAGAAGGATCCGCTCGTTGAATACAAGCACCACGCCTACGAGCTGTTTGTCGGCCTGATGGACCGCATCAAGACCGAGGTGCTCGGCAATCTCTTCCGCACCACCACGATCCGTCCGGAAGACTACAACCGAGTCCTGCGCGGCATCCAGCTGAGCCGTCCCGACGTCCTCGCCGCAGGAGGTGTCACCGCCGCGCCCGCCTCACCGGCCGCACCAAAACCGGAAATCCAGATCCCCAAGACTCCCCAGCGCCGCGACCTGCCAAAGGTAGGGCGCAATGACAACTGCCCTTGCGGCAGCGGCAAGAAGTTCAAGGCCTGCTGCGGGAAAAGCTAAGCTCCGGGGCGGGGCGCACCCCTCCTGCCATGACGACGATTCTCATCCTCAGCGTCATCGGGATCATCGCGGTGCTCGCAGAACTCGTTCTTCCCGGAGGAATCCTCGGGGTGATCGGGGTCCTTTGCCTGTTCGCCGCCGTGATCACCACCTTTGCCGCCTACGGGTCCACCGCGGGCATCATCGCGCTCGTCGCCGTCGTCACGATCGGCCTGATGACCCTTCGGGTCTGGATGCGATCTTTCCACCTGCTCCCCTTCACGAAGCAGCTGGTCTTGAACGAGTCAGCGGGCGTCGTTGAACCGCTCCCCACCCGCACCGCTTTGGTGGGAAAAACCGGCACCAGCCTCACCGAATTGGTCCCCTCGGGCCGCGCCGAGATCGGCGGAGAAAAGCTCGATGTCATGGCCGAAGGCGCCGCGATCCGCCGAGGTGCCGCGATCGTTGTCGTGGAGACGAAGGGGCCGAGCATAATGGTTCGGGAGACCGGCGATTCCTGACCGTGCATCTCTATCTTCACATTCCCTTCTGCCACCACCTCTGTCCTTACTGCGGGTTCTACAAACACACGCCCGGCAAGCTCGCGAACCGCGACTTTGTCGATGCCGTTCTCGCCGAAGCGGACCGGCGCGGGGCCTCCTCTCTGGCTCCCAAAACGGTTTACCTCGGAGGCGGCACCCCTAGCCTCCTCAGCCCGACCCTGCTCGAGCGTCTCCTCCGCGGACTCGCCGAGCGCTTCGATCTTTCGCAAACCGCCGAATACACGATGGAGGCGAATCCCGCGACCTACGATCTCGAAAAGGCGCGACTGATGCGCGAGCTAGGGGTCGACCGCGTCAGCCTCGGCGTGCAGTCTTTTCAGGCCTCCGTCCTGCAAACCCTGGGACGCGATCACACCCCCGAAGACGCGATCAAGGCCTTCGAGACGCTCCGCGAGGCGGGGTTCGAAAATCTCAGCCTCGATCTCATGTTTTCCATCCCGGGTCAGGGACTCGCCCTCTGGCAGGCCGATCTCGACGAGGCTCTCACCCTCGCACCGGAGCATTTCTCGGCCTACAACCTCACCTACGAGGAAGACACCGAGTTCCTGACAAAACACCAGCAAGGCGAACTCGACAGCGATGAGGATCGCGATGCGACCCTCTTCCACGCCGCCATCGACCGTTTCGAAGCGGCCGGCTACGCCCATTACGAGGTCTCGAACTACGCCCGCCCCGGCTTCGAATCGCGCCACAACCGCGCCTACTGGGCCGGCGCCGATTACCTCGGTCTCGGTCCCGGGGCCGTCTCGACGATGAACGGCGAGCGCTGGAAAACTCTGCCCGATACCGCCGCCTATGTCCGCGCCATGAAAGCCGGAATCGACACGCGCGTCGAAATCGAAATCCTCTCCCTCGAAGATCGCCGCCTCGAAGCGGTGGCGATGCGCCTGCGCACGCGCGAGGGTGTGCCGCTCGACCTGCTCCCCACCCCCGACCCGCTTTCGTCGCTCATCGAAGAGGGTTGGGTCGTCCTCGAAGACGGCCACGTGAGGCTGACCCGCGACGGAAAGGCCCTCGCCGATCCCATCGCGGGGATGCTGGTGTGAATTCGCTCCGACGACCTCAAGGGAACTCAATGCCGTCGTAGATCTCCGCGAGGGTCAGCGAGGCTTTCTGGCCGGGGAACTCGAGGCGCTCTTCCGGCTGGGTCAGAACCAAGACCTTCCACGAGTTGCCTTGACGCTGCAGCCATTCGACCCGCCTCTCCTCCTGGGCCACGATCACATAGTGTTCGAGCGAGGGAATCGTTTGGTAAGCGAGCAGTTTTTCGCGACGGTCGATGGACTCGGTCGAGGGTGAAAGGACCTCGAACAGAATCGAGGGACTCTCGAGATAATATTCGTGATTGTCCGCCGGATCACAGCCGACCATCACGTCGGGGTAATAGAAGTATTCAGCGAGGGATGACTTGATGTGGAGCTTCACATCCGAATTCCAAGCTTCGCAAGGCCCCTTGCCGAATTGTTCAGTCAAATGATTTTGGATCTGACGCACGATGCGGTTGTGCTGCCGACTGGCTCCCGCCATCGCATGTACGGTCCCCACCAAATACTCATGCCGGGTCTCTCGTGCGACCTCATCCCGGAGATATTCCTCCACGGTAAAGAGCTGTAGCTGTTCGGCGGCTGACATCGAATAAAGTTACACCTTTCGCCCCCCGGTCCAACCCCGATTTTTCCCCTTCCCTTTCCGCTCCGCCCCGCGAAAGTAGCGCCATGCCCGAACCAGAAAATCCTCCTCGTGATCCCTCTTCCCTGCGCAGTGCCCGCTGGTTCGCCCCGGACGACCAGCGCAGCTTCGGCCACCGCTCGCGCCTCAAGCAGATGGGATTCAACACCGAGGATTTCAAGGCAAAACCCTGCATCGGCATCCTCAATACCTGGTCGGAGATGAACAACTGCCACACCCATTTCCGCGACCGGGCGGAGGAGGTGAAGCGCGGAGTCTGGCAGGCGGGCGGCTTCCCCGTCGAGATTCCGGTGATGTCGATGTCGGAGAGTTTCATGAAGCCGACGAGCATGTATTACCGCAATCTCCTCGCCCTCGAGGTCGAGGAGACGATGCGCTGCTACCCGCTCGACGGTGTCGTTCTCATGGGCGGCTGCGACAAGACCGTCCCCGCGCTGATCATGGGGGCGACCTCGGCGAACCTGCCCTCGATCTTTCTCCCCGCCGGTCCCATGCTGAAGGGCTGCTGGCGCGGCGAACCGCTCGGCTCGGGCACGGACATGTGGAAATACTGGGCCGAACGCCAGGCCGGCAATCTCTGCGAAGACGGCTGGAACGAACTCGAAGACGGCATCGCCCGATCTCCCGGTCATTGCATGACGATGGGCACGGCCTCGACCATGACCGCGATTGCCGAGGTCTTGGGACTTTGTCTGCCCGGTGCGACCTCGATTCCGGCGGTGCACTCCACCCACGCCCGCATGGCCTCGGCCTGCGGACGCCGCATCGTCGATCTCGTCTGGGAAGGCATCACGCCCCGGCAAGTGCTGACCGAGGACGCCTTTCACAACGCCATCGTCACCGACATGGCCCTCGGCGGATCGACCAACGCGATCATCCATCTCATCGCCATGGCGGGACGTGCCGGGATTAGACTAACACTCGAACAATTCGACCGCATTTCCCAAGAGATCCAAGTGATCGCGAACCTGCGGCCCTGCGGCGACTACCTCATGGAGGATTTTTACGACGCCGGTGGTCTGCGCGCCCTCCTCGCCCAGATCAAGGATCACCTGCGCCTCGACTGCCTCACCGTTTCCGGAAAGAGTCTCGGAGAGAACCTCGAAGGCGCCCAGGTCTACAACGATGACGTCATCCGTCCCCTCGACCGTCCCGTCTCCAAAGCCGGGGGCACCTTCGTCCTGCGCGGCAACCTCGCCCCCGATGGAGCCGTCATCAAACCGACCGCGGCCGAGCCCCATCTCCTCGCCCATCGTGGCATCGCCGCGGTCTTTGCCGACTACGGTGATTTGAAAAAACGCATCCACGATGAGTCGCTCGGCCTCACCGCCGATCACATCATCGTCCTCCAGCACGCCGGACCGATCGGTGCTCCCGGCATTCCCGAGTGGGGCATGCTGCCGATCCCGAATTATCTCTTGAAGCAGGGCGTCCGCGACATGCTCCGCATTTCCGACGCGCGCATGAGCGGCACCAGCTACGGCGCCTGCGTCCTCCACGTCGCCCCCGAATCGGCCATTGGTGGTCCCCTCGCCTTCGTCCGCGACGGCGACCTCATCGAGGTGAACGTCGCCGAGCGGAAATTGCACCTCGAAGTTTCCGACGAAGAACTCGCCGCCCGCAAGGCCGAATGGAAACCCCGCGAGGCCCGTTACCGGCGCGGGTATGCCCAGCTCTACGAAAAGGAAATCACCCAGGCGCACGAGGGCTGCGACTTCCGCTTTTTGCACCACGGGTCGGAGATTCCGGAACCGGAGATTTATTGAGTAAGTTCAGGCTCGATCCGACCCATCGGCTAACCTATCCTCCCGGCATGGCTCCTGTCGCCTCCAAGTCCGCGAATTCGCCCCGCCCCGAGCCCGAGCCGCGTTCCACGCTCTATGTCCTCGTCTCGGCGACGATGGCGGCACTGGTATCGGGGCTCACGGTCTTCCTGCTGGTGCGCGGTTTTCAATGGCGGGGAGCCCTTGCCGAGCTGCGTGCCGAACCCGGGATCGAGATCCTTTCCGTCGAGCGGGTCGGCTTTTTCAAAAAGCGGCTCCTCGGGCTGCGCGATCCTCTCGCCCCAGCGGCGGAGGGGATTCTTTTGAAGCACCAAATCGGTCCTCACAGCGCCGAGGTCATCCTCACCGAATATCATTCGCTCGACACGCCCTACGCGGCGCAGCGCGACGAGGCCGCGGCGGCGAAATTCGACGAGCTCCGCGACACCGTTTTGAACGCGGTGGAGGAATTTACCGAGGGGGCCAAGACGGAACGCGCCGAGGATCTCGGGAGGATCACACGGATGTTTTTCGAGGCCCGCTTCCCCGAGGCGATGGAGACGGTCGACCTCGAGTGGAGGAACGGTTCTTGGCATGCCACGGGCGAGCTTTACGCGCCAGAGCGCGAGATCTTCGTGAAGAAATCGCCCGCCTATGTCATCGAGGGGGGCATCACCTTCGATCAGCTCGTCGATCTCACCGCCTCGCGCACCTCGACCCTGCGCCGGCAGATCGAGTCACCCGATCTTTTTGCCGTCGATCTTGACGATCAGCCGGTGCATCTCGATCGACTCGTGCGGCTGGTGAATGATTATGACGAAGTCTGCAAACGGTCCGACTTGATCCGCCCCCGTCTCCAGCTCGAGTGGGTCGCAGCGGATCCCGCGCCCGCGAGGGAACGACTCGCGGCGATCAAGAAATCCTTGACCAGCCCCGGTCGCCTCCCGGAGGGGCGTTTTCTCGCCGATCTTGCTAAGCCCGGAGATTCGAAGACTCCGGCGAGGGCCTCGCTCAAGCTCGTCTCGCATCCCTCGCCGTGATGGAAGACCCTCATCCCCGCATCAGGCACGCGTCCTGGCTCATCGGGCCGCTCGCGACCCTCGGCGCAGTCCTAGCCTTGCTCCTCGTGGCACGCTGTTACGAACATCTTCCGTTGCGCCTGCCGGAATGCGGCTTCCGAAACGTCGCAGGAATCCCCTGTGTCGGCTGCGGCGGCACCCGATCGATGCGGGCCCTCTCCAGAGGGAAGATCGTCGAAGCGGCGCGCTTCAATCCGGGGGTGGTGACGGGGGTGATGTTCAGCTTCGGCTGGGTCGCGCTCGGCTGCGCCCGCTATCAGCTTGGGATCTCACCGCCGTCGATCTCGGAACAAAATCGTCGCCTCAGGCGAAACAGCCTCGTTGTGGGAGGACTCTTGCTATTGAATTGGATCTACCTCCTTCTTTACCTGCCATGACTCTTTCCCTTGCCGGACAAAACGTCGCCATCACCGGTGCTGCCCGCGGCATCGGACTCGCCATCGCCCGTTCCTTTCTCGAAGCCGGAGCCGACGTCCTCGCGATCGATCGCACCCTCGAATCCCTGGTCGAACTGCGAGGCGAAGCCCCCGGGCGGATCGAAGCCGTTGCCGTCGATGTCGCCGACTACGCCGCACTGCGCGATGCGGTCGCAGGCCGCCCGGTCGACCACCTCGTCTGCGCGGCCGCGGTCGGTTCCGGCAAAACGGGTTTCCCCTTTTGGAATCTCGAACCGTCCGACTGGGGACGGGTCCTCGACGTCACCCTGATGGGGGTCGTTCACAGCGTCCACGCCTTCGTCCCCGCCCTCCTCGCGGGCGAGACCTCGCAGAAATCCGTGCTGATTCTCTCCTCCGTCGCCGGCCAGATCGGATCGCAGACCGATCCTCCCTACAGCGCGGCCAAGGCGGCGGTGATCAATTTCGCGCAGCTTGCGGCGAAGGACTTCGCCCCGCACGGCATCCGCGTGAACGCCCTTTCCCCCGGAATGGTGAAGACCGAGCTGAACCGCTCCGTCTTTGCCGCCTCGAAGGAGGCCTCGACGATGGGCTATGAAGCCTGGGCCGATGAAAAGATCCGACGCGTCTCTCCCCTCGGCCGCTGGCAGGATGCCTCCGAATTCGGCAAGATGGCCGTGTTTCTAGCCAGCGATGGCTGCCGCAATCTCACCGGACAGACGATCAACGTCGACGGCGGCCAGGTAATGCATAGCTGATTGGCGCAAAAGTGGCTTAAAAGCGCCACCTCCCACCTCTCTCACTTTTGAGAGTGTCGAAAACGTCACTGACGCCGGCAAGCGTCTACTTTGGCTCCTCACCCCTCCCGGCCCGGGGAATTAACGGTCTCACGATGCCCTGCGGCAGGCCGCACAGCCGACTTCTTTGGAGTTCTTTAACTTCGATAAATGTTTAAATTCCAGTGTTTTTCATGATTTTCTAACCAAAAATCCCCCCAATGTGACGCGAACGTCACATGGTGTCACTTGAGGATGGACGTCTCTGACGGACCCTAGAAAGGTAATTTTTCCGCCCTGATGTCGTTGCGCTTTTCGCAAATTCTGGTCTCACGGAAAGCAGTCGCCATCCTCACCCTGGGCGCCTGCTTGCTCTTCGGCTTGACCTGCTCGCGCGCAGCCGAGGAAGCATCGCTCCCCCTCGACCCGCCCCCGCTTCCCTTCCCTCCCCCGACCAAGGAGCAAATGGAGCAGCAGCGAGACCTTACCTTCCCCGTCCGCCAATTCCGCGTCCGCGGCGCGAAACTCCTCTCGGGCGAGGAGATCGCCGACGCGGTTTATCCCTTCACCGGTCTCGCCCGCAACCTCGATGACCTCGAGCAGGCCCGTGCCGCGCTCGAAAAAGCCTATCACGACAAGGGATTCCAGAGCGTCGCGGTGGAGCTACCCCAACAAAATGGGACCCGCGGAATCATTTACTTGGTCGCCACCGAGAACTCGATCGGTCGTCTCCGGGTGCGCGATGCGAAATACCATCTGCCGAGCCAGATCCGGAAAAACGCCCCCTCCCTCGCCGAGGGCACCGTGCCCGACTTCGCAAAGGTGCAGGAAGACATCGTCGCCCTCAACGGCTGGGCCGATCGCAAGGTGACTCCCTCGGTTCGGCCTGGGATCGTCCCGGGGACGATTGATGTGGATCTGCTCGTCGAGGATTCCCTGCCGATGCACGGGAGTATCGAGCTCAATAATCGCTTCAGTCCGGACACGACCCCACTGCGCTTCAACGGCTCCTGGAGCTACAACAACCTCTGGCAACTCGGCCACACCCTCGGTCTTTCCACCCAACTCGCGCCCGAGCGGATCGCCGACGCTGAGATCTATTCCGCCTACTACATCGCGCGCTTCGCCAAAGCACCGGATTTTTCCCTCCTCCTCACCGCGACGAAACAGAACAGCGACGTGTCCACCCTGGGAGGCGCGGCCGTGGCGGGGCGTGGCGAAACGGCGGGCTTCCGCGGCCTCTTCACCCTGCCCGGCCGGGGCGACTACTTCCACTCGATCAGCGCGGGGATGGACTTCAAGCGCTTCGACGAGGATCTTCAGATCGACGATCTCACCCTCACCACCCCGATCGAATATTGGCCGGCAACCCTGGCCTACGGAGGGGGCTGGCTCGGCGATGCCTCCTTCACCGAGGTGAATGCCTCCGCGACTTGGGCTCTCCGAGGCATGGGCAGCGGGATCGAGGAGTTCGACACCAAGCGCTTCGACGCCGACGGCAGCTTCTTCTACGTCCGGGGGGATCTCTCGCGCACCCAAGACCTGCCGAGGGGATTCGAGGCGTTCGGGAAAGTCCAAGGGCAAGCGACGACCAATCCTCTCGTGAATAGCGAACAGTTTTCCGGCGGTGGGGCCTCGACCGTGCGGGGTTACCTCGAGTCCGAAGCCCTCGGGGACGGCGGATGGTTCCTCACCGGCGAACTTCGAACCCCGACCCTCCTGAAGTCGACCGAGAAGCAGGAGAACGGAGACCCCGCGAGCGAGTGGAGATTCCACACCTTCTACGACGTCGGCCGCCTCTACCTGAACCATCCGCTGCCCGAGCAGACCGATCTCTTCCGTCTCTCCAGTTGGGGGGTCGGCACGCGGTTCCTTTTCCGCGAAAATCTCGAAGGCTCCGTCGAGGTCGCCTGGCCCCTCGAGGACCAGGGCACCACCCAATCGGGCGATCCCTTCATGCTCTTCCAGGTCGAAGCCGGATTCTGACTTTTAACCCTCTCCACCCGTTATGAACATCCCGCCCCCCCCACGACTCTCCGCATTCCTTGCGGCCATCCTCACAATCCTCCCCATCGCGGGTTTCGCTGCCGGAGGCGCGGAAGAAGGCCCTTGGTGGGACACGGCTTGGACTGCCCGGAAGTCGATCGACGTCAAGCCCGCGGACGCCGGTCGTCCGACCGGAGCGGCAACGGTGCTCGTTCGGCTCCACGAAGGGAACTTCCCCTTCACCGCGGTCAAGGAAGATGGTAGCGATCTCCGCGTCCTCGCCGACGACCACAAGACCCAACTCCCCTACCACCTGGAGCGATACGACTCGCTCATGAACGAGGGCTTCCTCTGGCTGCGCCTTCCCGAGATCAAGGACGGGGCCGAGCCGACCAAGGTGTGGCTCTACTTCGGCAACGCCGCCGCCGAAAATGCTGGTAGTTCCAAGGATACTTATCCCGAGCCGGCGTCATTGGTCTACCACTTCGCCGAGCGCGGCGCGCCGCCCCGTGACTACTCCTCCAAGGAAAACACCGCCACGACCGCTCCCACGCCGACCGAGGGAGCTCTCATCGGAGCGGGCGCGATTCTTTTCGGGACCAACGGCATGGAGATTCCCGCGAGCGATTCTCTCAAATGGGAAGCCGGAGCGCAGACCACCGTCATGGCTTGGGTGAAACCCTCCGCCTCGTCCAAGGATGCCGTTCTTTATCAGCGCGAGGAGGGATCCTCCTCCTTCGCCCTCGGAGTGAACGAAGGCGTCGTCTATGTGGAAGTCAAAGATGCGTCCGGAACCGCCCGCAGCAGCGGCGGGGAGCCGATCGGCGAAGGAGCGTGGAGGCACCTCGCCGCCGTCGCCGGAGCTGGAAAAATCGACGTGCTCGTCGATGGAAAGCCCTACGCCACCCTCCCCAAGGGCATGCCAGCCCTTGCCGGCCCCTCGCTCATTGGGGCGACCGCCGAGACCGGCGGAGGCTTCGCCGGCGAACTTGACGAATTCCAGATCCACGCGGCCCCTCTCGACACCCCACTGATCCGTTTCATCGCCGCGAGCCAGTCCGGTTCGCCGGAGAGTCAGGCTCTCGTCGCGGTGGGTGCTGATGAAGGCGGTGGTGGCGGTGGCCACAACGAGACCCTCGAGCACATGATGCTCTTCGGAGACATCACCAACAACATGATGTTCGACGGTTGGGTGGCAATCGGGATCTGTATCCTCATGATGTTGGTCGGCGGCTTCGTGGCGGTGAAGAAGATGCTTTACCTCAACAGCATCCAGAAAGGGACCGAGGCCTTCATGAAACAGTGGGCTCATGTGTCGAGCGATCTCACCACCCTCGATCACCTCGACGAAGAGAGCGTCAAGAACATCGGCGGCAAGGCCAACCCCCGCCTCCTCCGCCACATCCGCCGGTCTCCCCTCTACCACCTGTATCACATCGGTTGTCAGGAAATCGGTTATCGCATCAAGGACAAGGAGGGGCATGGCGGCCTCTCGACCCGGTCCATGCAGGCGATTCGCACCAGCCTCGACTCCGGCCTCGTCCGCGAGGGCCACCGCATGAACGGCGGGCTCATCTTCCTCACCATCAGCATCGCGGGCGGCCCCTACATCGGTCTGCTCGGGACGGTCGTCGGGGTGATGATCACCTTCGCGATCATTTCAAAATCGGGCGAGGTTGAAGTCGCCTCGATCGCGCCTGGTATTGCGTCGGCGCTCCTCGCCACGGTGTTCGGGCTTCTCGTCGCCATCCCCGCGCTCTTCATTTACAGCTACCTGAGCACCCGGATCAAGGATCTCCTCTCCTCGATGCAGATCTTCATCGATGAGTTCATCGCCAAGATGGCCGAGATCTACCCCCCCGCCCCCGAGGCAGATGATCACCGCAAGGGTTCCGCCACGGATTCGGGGACCACGTCGAAGACTCCTGCCCCACGCCCGACCGCCGAAGCATCGGCGTGATTCGATTTTACCCTGCCGCCAACGCAAGCCATGCAAGCCGAAGGAAAAAGCTACGACGACATCAACGTGACGCCCATGGTGGACCTCTACCTCGTGCTGCTGCTGATCTTCATCATCATGACGACAGCGGGAGTTCAGGGAGTGAAGGTCGACCTTCCCAAGGGCAGCAAGCAACCTGCCGAAATCACCGGACCCAAGGGCAAGGCGATCACCGTGAATAACGAGGGCAAAATCTTCCTCGACACCGTTCCCGTGACTCTCGAGCAACTCGAGACACGCCTCGCCGAACACAAGGCAAAAAATCCGGACTTCCCCATCGTCATTCGCGGCGACCGGGCCACCCAATACCAAGGGATCATGGACGTGCTGGAAGTGGTCGGTCGCCAGGGTCTCTCCAAAGTCGGCCTCGTCACCCAACCGCCGAAGTAAGCCCTCTCGGAATCGGTAATCCCCTCCTGACTGAACATGAGCCAATACCCTGAAGACGAAGCGACCTTCTTTGAGAAGCACGGCGCCAAGCTCGTGGGTCTCGTGGTCTTCGTCCTTGGCGGGGGTGGAGCCTTTTGGTTCATGAACCAGCCCAAGGAGAAGCCGAGGCCAAAGCCGGCGACGATGGTAAACATCACCCCCGTGATGCCGCCGCCTCCTCCGCCGCCGCCTCCTCCGCCTCCGCCAAAGCCCGAGGAGCCGCAGCCTGAACCCGAAATGAAGGAAGAGCAGGCCTTCGAGCCCGAAGTCGCCGAGGAATCTCCTCCCGAGCCTCAGGAGTCCGCCCCCGAGCCAATCGGCACCAGCATCAGCGGAGATGGACCGGCTGACGGCTTCGGTCTCAGCAATAAGGCCGGCGGCGGTGGTCTCGGCGGCCGTATCGGCGGAATCGGTGGGCGCGGCAGCAAATACGGCGGATACGCGACGAAAGTGCAGTCGGCGGTGAGCAATGCGATGCGGCAAAACAGCACGACCCGCTCCGCCGTGATGAGCGTCGAGGTGAAAATCTGGGCCGACCAGCTCGGACGTGTCACCCGGGCCCAGCTCGGGCGTTCCACGGGAAATCCTGATCTCGACCGCGCCCTTCGAGACGAGGTCCTTGTCAATCTCCGCCTTCCCGAGCCCCCGCCGACCGACATGCCCATGCCCATCAACCTCCGCCTCACCGCGCGGAAATCTTGACTCAGCCCCCTCCTTTCCAATTTTCCCACCCTCTCCCGATCATGTCGTCCTCTCCCTCACCCACCCCCATGCGACTCCGGCGGATCCTTCTTGGAACGGTTTGTTTCGTCTCCGGCTCATGTCTGATCGGTCAGGATGCAGCCCCGGCCCCGGCCTCCGCTGTTCCCAGCGCCGTCGAAGCAGTCACTGCCCCGGCTCCCTCCGAGCCCGAGAAAAAGCCTGCCGCCGCGCCTGCCAACCCGCTCGCATCAGACGCTCCGGCATCCAAGGAGGCAGCGGTTGAACCGGAGGCCCCAACCGCTCCGTCGATGCCCGATCCTCTCGTCGCGCCGCTTGAGGAACCTCCCGTGCCGTCAGACCTGCTCACTGATGGGGCGGAGCCGACCCCCACCGAGAGCGTCGTCGTGAATCTCATCAACCGCCTCGTCGAGCGAGGCGTCCTGACCCAAGGCGATGCTGCCGAGCTGGTCAGCCAAGCGCAGAAAGACGCCGCCGTCGCGAGCCAGAATGCCGCCGCCGCCGCCCTCGTCGCTGCCGACGCGGCCATGGCGAGCGAAGAGGACATCGTCGTCACCCATATCCCCGAACCCGTGAAAGAACGACTCCGTGAAGAGATCCGCCAAGAGATCATGGCAGACCTCCCCGAGATGCGCGACACCCACTTCGTCCTTGCCGAGAGCGGGAAGGAAGCCGTGATGGGAGACTTGGAAGAAGCCCCCTCCTGGCAGAAAAACATCCATCTCTTCGGCGATCTGCGTCTGCGCTTTGACGCGACCCGTTTCCCCGGGGGCAACGACAACACCGGATCCTTTCCCGACTTCAACCGCATCAATACCGGGGCGCCTTTCGATGTGGCCGGGTTCGAATTCTCTCCCCAGTTGAACGTCGACGAAAACCGCACTCGCTTCCGCATGCGGGCCCGAGCGGGCGTCCATGCCGACCTCGGAGACGGTTTCATGATTGGGTTCCGCGCTGCCACCGGCAATGACAACAGCCCGGTCAGTACCAATCAGACTTACGGCGGCAATTTCGGCAAGTATGCCCTCTGGGTCGATCAAGCCTTCCTCAGATGGGACGGAGCGATCGGTTCGACGGCCACTTCGGTTTCGGCGGGACGTTTTGAGAATCCCTTCTACCGCTCGACCAACCTGATGTGGGACAACGACGTGATGTTTGATGGACTCGTCGTCAACCTCGCTCCCGAGTTTTCCGAAAACGTGGGAGGCTTTTTCACCGCCGGCGCCTTCCCGATCTTCAATTCGAGCTTCAACTTCCCCAACAACGATCCGGATAAAGTCGAGAGTGCCGACCGCTATCTCCTCGGCGCCCAGGGCGGCTTCGATGTCGTGATCAACCGCGACATCGAGGGGAAGTTCGCGCTCGGTTATCATGATTTCGACAACGTCCAGGGTCGCCTCTCTGATCCCTTCGTGCCGCTTACCCCGAACGATGCCGGCAGCACGGACGAGCAGCGGCCACCCTTCGCCCAGAAGGGGAACAGCTACATGGCTCTGCGCAACATCACACCGGACCCACTCAATAATTTCGGCACGACCAACCAATACCAGTATTTTGGATTGGCCTCCGACTTCGAGATTCTCTCCTACAACGGGCAGATCGATTTGAACTTCTGGGAACCCTATCAGGTCAACCTCATCGGCGAATACGCCATGAACGTCGGGTATGAAGAGAGTGAAATCGCCCCCCTCGCGGTGAACAACCGGGGCCCGGTCCCGGCATCTGGCGGCACCGGACAATTCGAAGGCGGAGACATCGCCTGGAATTTCGAAGTCCAGTTCGGTAAACCCGTCTTTGAGAAACGCGGCGACTGGAACACCTCGATTGGTTATCGCTACGTGGAGTCCGATGCCCTCTTGGACGCCTTCACCGATTCGGACTTCGGACTCGGCGGCACGAACCTCGAAGGTTTCACGATTGGCGCCAGCATGGCGCTGCACCCCCGCGTCAACATGGAGCTGCGCTGGATGGGTGCCAACGAAATTGCCGGACCTCCCCTCAAGTCCGACATCCTGATGCTCGACTTCAACGCCAAATTCTGATCCCCGAATCCGCCGCGACATGAAACCGATTTCCCTCCTCCTCGCCACGAGCCTTCTCCTCGCCGCCTCCTTCACCCGCCTCTCCGCCCAGGAAGAGGATCAGGCAGCGATCGAAGCCAAGCTGCGTGAGTCCCTTCGCGGCGCGATGCTGCAACTCCGCAACACCGAGGCGGAACGGGCCCGGATCGATGCAGAGCTCCAGGCCCTGAAGGCTCAGAGCGAACGCCAGATCAAGGACCTGACCGCGAAGCTCGGTGAATCCCTCAAACGCGCCGACGAAGACAAGGCCCTCGCTGACAAGACCATCGCCGATCAAGCGAAGAAGCTCGAAGCCGAACAAGCGCGCACCGCCGCCTTCGCGGCCTCCCTCGAAAAATGGAAGGCTTCATATCACCAGATCACCGATATCGCGCGCGCCAAGGAGACCGAACGTCTCCGCTTGCTTGATAAGTCTCTGCGACTCGAGCATACCGTCGCCGACCGCGAACGCCGCAACCTCGAGCTCTACAAAACCGCAACGGAGGTCCTCGATCGCTACGAGAACTTTGCCTTCGGCAAAGCCCTCCTCGCCCGCGAACCGTTCACCGGGCTGGCCAAGGTCCGGCTCGAGGAGCAGGTCCAAGATTACAAGGATCAACTAACCGATGGCATGGTGAAAGAAGGCGATCCGATCTCTTCCGAAACCCCGGCCCCGGAGGTCCCGGCTGAACCCGTAGCCGCCGATGCCAGCGCTTCCGCAGACGGGTCCAGAGTCGAGGCGCCACCAGCCCCTTGACCGATATGGAAGGACGTTCCCGAATGTGACAATAGGGTCACGCGGAGTCCGGTCACGAGTCCCGTTTTCGGGATAAACCTTTACAGGAAATCAGTCCGCCGATTTCCCTCCCATCGCTTGATGACAACTCCGATTCCGGTGCTTCACTCCTCCACCAAGACCGCCTTAGCCCTCGGTTGCCTCGGCTTTTTGTCAGGTCTCGCGCTGGCTCAGGGGACCGCGCCGGGCGAGGAGGTCCTCGGCACCGTCGGCAAGTTCGAACTGAGCGTCGCCGAGCTGCGCCAGCACCTCGACTCACTCGGAGAGACGGAGCGCGAGGCGCTCGGAAAAGATACCACCGCGCTGAACCAGTATGTCCGCGCGCTCCTCGTGCAGCGGATCGTCCTTCAGGAGGCAACCACCGCCGGGTGGGACAAGGGCGCCATCGTCGCCGAGCGCATGCGAACCCTGCGGGAGGGGGTCGTTGCCAACACCTGGCTCGAGTCCGTCGGGGAACCTCCCGCCGACTACCCTTCAGAAGCCGAACTCAAGGTCGCTTATGAGGCGAACCGCGACACCTTTCTCGAGCCAAAGGCATGGCGTCTTGCCCAGATTTTTGTCTCTGCAGCCAGCTCGGGGTCGAACCTCGTTTCCGAACCCGAGGCGAAGGTGAATCGACTTTCCGAGGCCCTTGGAAAAGATCCGTCCTCCTTCGCCATGCTTGCCGCCACCGAGAGCGAGGAACCGTCCAGCGCGGGAAAGCAGGGCGAGATCGGCTGGTTGCCCGAGCCACGCATCCACCCAAACATTCGTGCCGTTTTGCCCGAATTGAAGCTGGGCGCCGTTTCGGAACCGGTGCGCATGGACGACGGTTGGCACTTCATCCGGGTGATCGACATTCGCGAGGCCAGAGTCCCGACGCTCGAGCAGATCCGCGAGCCTCTCGCCGATCGCCTCCGCGCCGAAAAAGCACGACTCGGCACCGAGACCTACCTCGCCGACCTCTTGCGAAAGCATCCCATCGCCATCAACGAGATGGCGCTGTCCAAGCTGCTCCCCGCCGCTACTCCGTGATCCGCGCCACCCGCCTCCCCCCTTTCCCGTTCTCCGCATGAAACTCGCCTCCCTCCGCAGACCGATTCTCACCGGTCCCTTCGTGGCCTTTGCGATGGCGGCGTTGCTGCTGCCGGGGCCGGTTCCGACAAACGCTGGAGACATCCTCCGCGGAGGCACCCCTGCCGGCAACCCCGCGAAACGCGCCGCCGCCGCGACCCAATCCACCGCCGCGGCCGCCGCCGCCGCCCGCACCAACGCACTCGACAATCTTGCCCGCACCACCAAGGCACTGCAGTCGGTGCAGGCGATGCAGGCAGCCGCCCGGGCAGCTGCGGCAGCAGCCGCCTCAAACAACGCCGGCTCCAACCCGAACTCGCCCGCGACCCCCCTGCCAAACGTCCCGAACGGCCTCGGAGCAGGAGCACTCGAGGTCGACCCAGGCGTAGTCGGAGGGACGGCGGTCTGGACGGGAGCGAACGCGCCCACCCAATCGACCGGAAATGGCCGCACCACCGTCAACATCCGTCAGACCCAGCAAACCGCGCTGCTGAGCTGGAAAACCTTCAACGTTGGTCGTCAGACCACTCTCCGCTACGATCAGAGCGCGGCAGGCCGCGATTCCAACAAATGGGTCGCCTTCAACAAGGTCAACGATCCCGGCACGGCCCCTAGTCAAATCCTCGGCTCGATCGAGGCTCCGGGCCAGGTCTACGTGATCAATCGAAACGGCATCCTCTTCGGCGCGGGCAGTCAGGTAAATGCCGGCACTCTCGTCGCCTCTTCACTGCCCATCAACGACAACCTCATCGCGCGCGGGCTCCTCAACAATCCCGATGCCCAGTTCCTCTTTTCCGGCATCGCGATCCCGACCGGGGCCCAAGGCACGCCCGCCTTCACTCCCGAACCGGCCAATCCCGCAATCGGACGTTACGGTGACGTCACGGTGCAACCGGGTGCGGTGCTTTCCAGCCCCACCAATGACGCGAAGTCCGGCGGTCGCATCATGCTCGTCGGACCAAACGTCCGACAGCAGGGATCGATCCTGACGCCCGACGGCCAGACCGTCCTTGCGGCCGGAATGCAGGTCGGCATCAGCGCCCACCCTTCCAGTGATCCCAGTCTGCGCGGCATCGATGTCTACATCGGATCGGTCACTCCCGTGGGCTCCGGCACTGCCGGACTGGTGGAGCAGGCGGGATTGATCACCGCCTACCGGGGCAACATCACCCTTGCCGGAAGCGAGATCCAGCAGAACGGAGCCCTCGAGAGCTCCACCGACGTGGAGCGAAACGGCCGCATCGACATTCAGTCGAGTTACAACGCCGTCCCCAACGCCGCCTTCAATCCCTCGAATCCTGCCTCGGGCACGGCTTTCCTGCCCCAACTCACCGGCTCCATCCGTTTCGGTGCAGGGAGTGTCAACCGCGTTCTCCCGGAACTGGGCAGCACTGATACGGCGATCGGACGAGAACTCGCCCTTCGCTCACAGATCTACGTCACGGGCCGAACCGTCCACCTCGGATCAAACGCATCGCTTCAGGCCCCCTCGGGAGAGATCCGGCTTTCGGCGGGTGAATGGCGTCTCCTCGGCGTCGGAGGCACGAACCCCACGGCCCGTTTTGTCCAGTCTGCTGGACAGGTTTACCTCGACACCAACGCTCTCGTCGATGTCGCGGGATCTACCGGTATCGCCGTCCCCATCCTGCAACACATTCTCTCGCTAGAGCTCCGCGGCGCGGAATTGGCGAACTCTCCCTTGCAACGCGAAACCTCTCTTCGAGACCAAGCAATCCAAGTCGACGCCCGCAACGAGGGCACATTCAACGGGCTTAACTGGGTCGGCACACCACTCGCCGACGCCACCGGATTTGCCGGATTGATCCAACGGACGGTTGGAGAGTTCACCGCACCGGGAGGCACCGTCTCGATCAGTGCCGGTGAATCCTTGGTCCTCCGGGAGGGCTCAAAAGTCGACGCCTCCGGCGGATTTCTCTCCTACGAAAGTGCCAAGGTGAAGACAACTCGCCTCGTCCTCGGCAACCGCGTCGTCGATATCAAGGATGCCACACCCAACCGACTCTACGATGGCATCTACACCGGGCAGATCACCACCAGCAGCGAACGCTGGGGCGTCACCCAAACCTACGACCAATCCCTCGCCCTCACGGGTGAACGCTGGGAGTCGGACTACCTCGAGGGAGCCAACGGCGGGGTGATCGATCTCTCGGCTCCGAGCATGGCCATCGACGGCACCCTCCGAGGCCAGACCTTTGACGGCCCGCGCCAGCGCGCCGAGCCATCCGAGGTCAGCACCCTCCGGGTCGCCTTCCTCGCACAAGACACGAACATCCCCTCGTTCCCCACCTTTTCCCCCACCCCGCCCACTGTCACCTTCCGCTTGGAGAACGATCTCGTTTCTCCTGGACCATTTTCCACTGATGCGTCAGGCGATCCCGCCGCCCTGAGCACCCAACGCCTTGGCCAAGTCTTCCTCTCGCCCGATCTGCTGGGTGAAAACGGGTTTGGAAACCTCATTCTGGAGAATCCCGACGGCGACGTGAACGTTCCCAAAAGCGTCAGCCTGGTCGCCACCGATGGAGGCAGTATCTCTCTGAGCGGCTCGAATCTTTCGATCGATGGCGACCTCTTTGCCCCGGGTGGATCGATCTCCCTTTCGGCGAATAATCTTTCGCTCGCAGCGGTGAATTCGGCCGATTTCAACCGCGTCCGCCCCTCCCCCGAGGCGGGACGCGGCCGCCTTAGCCTGGGCAACGGAGCCACGCTCAGCACCGCCGGACTCGTCGTCGACGACCGTGCCAGTGGCGCGACCTTGCTGGCACCGAACATCACCGGCGGTTCCATCGAACTTGCTGGTTTCGATGTCCGCCTGGGACGAGATTCGCTCGTCGATGTCTCGGGCGGCGTCCAGCTCAGCACCCGCGGGCGGGCCACTTACGGAAATGCCGGTGTTCTCTCCGTCACCGCTGGGAAGGATCTCCATATCGCCGAGGCCTTCGGCGGCGATCTTTTCCTGGGGGGGCGCCTCCGCGGCTACTCCGGCTCTCGCGGCGGCTCCATGTCCCTGTCGGCTCTTGCTTTCCAAATCGGCGGCGGCAGCGCCCCAACTGGCGTGACACCTCTCGATCCCGCCTTCTTCAGCCAAGGAGGCTTCGCCGCCTTCTCTGTTCGCGGCATGGGACTGCCAGGCGCCACCTTTGCCACCCCAACTCCAGGAATCCGCGTGGTCGCGGACACGGAGTGGCGCCTTGTCGCCGACAGTTATGTCGCGGTGCCGAACCCGGTTGACGGGCGGGGAGCGAACCTCGTCCGCGTCACCAAGCCCGAGGGTCTCCGCAACCCCGTAAGTCTCTCCCTCGTGGCCACCGGAGCGAGCGATTCCTTCAACAGCGGTTTCCCCATCGTGAGGGGAGACCTGGTCGTCGGCGAAGATTCCTCCATCGTCACTGATGGCCTTGGCAGCGTTTCCCTTCGGGGCGAGACCACCACCATGCTTGGCCGGATCGTCGCCCCTGGAGGAAGCATCAGCCTCTCCGGCGCGTCTTCCTTCGCACTTGCTCCGGAAGCGATTACGAGCGTTTACATCGGGGAGGACGCCATTCTCAATGCCGCCGGCAAGGCGGTCATCCGCCGCGGTGTCAATCACTGGCGCGAGGGCCAAATCCTCGGAGGTGGCACCGTGTCGGTCACTGGCAACATCGTCGCCGAGAGCGGCTCCGTCATCAATGTCTCCGGCACCAGCGGCACACTCGACCAGTCCCGCGCTTATCGGAACGTCAACGCCACCCCGCTCACCGGGCTTCGCGGCCGTCAATACGTGCCCGTGCATTATGAGACCAACGGGGGCAACGTGAATTTCACGGGAAGCCAGATGCTCTTCACCGATGCGACCTTGCTCGGAAAAGCGGGCGGTGACTCCGCCGTCGGTGGTAGCGTCAATGTCACCTCTGGACGCTACAACCAGCCCGGCATCGCCATCACCTCGGCAGACGAGAACCTCGTCGTTGTGCAGGGAGGCGACGTCCTGCCCGCTGGTGGACTCACCCGGGGAGTTGGACTACCGGTACGCGACGCCGGCGGAGTATCCCTCACCGCGATCGGAAATTTCGCTGCGGATCGCTTCCAGTCGGGCGGCTTCGCCTCGCTTTCCCTGAACGGAAACGTGCGTTTCGATGAGTCCGTCTCGATCGAGGCTGACGCCAGCCTCCGCATCGCCAACGGCGGTGCGATCTACTCGAACGACGCGGTGACCCTGAGAGCCAATTACGTCTCCCTGGGTCAGGCATTCCGCGCCCCCACTCTCGCGACCGACCAGGTCGTTCTCTTCACCCAGACGGACATTTCCTCGATCACCACGCCCTACTCCTTCGCACCGACCGGCGGAAACGGCAGCCTCACCGTTCGCGCCGAGACCATTGATGTCGGCACGCTCTCCCTTCAGGGAATCGGATCCGCCAGTCTGAACGCCACCAAGGGTGACATTCGGGGGAACGGCACCTTCCAGATGGTCGGCAATCTCTCGCTTCAAGCCGGGCAGATCTATCCCACCACCCTCCGTTCCCTCGATTTCTTCGTCTACGATCCGATCGGCGGATCGAGCCGGATCTCCATCTCCGGCAGCGGAGCCCGATCCCTCCCTCTCTCCGCCGGAGGACAACTCGGCATCTACGCCAGCGAGATCGACCAGAATGGCTCTCTTCGCGCCCCGGTCGGATCGATTGCGCTTGGATGGGACGGAGACGGGGTGGCTCCGGTCAATGAAATCGCCGGCTCCACCGCTGCCGCCCCGACGACTGATCGCCTCACCCTGGGATCGAAAAGCGTCACGTCCGTGACCGGCATTGATCCGGTTACCGGACGCAGCGTCCTGATTCCCTTCGGCATTTCCTTCGATGGCAGTTCCTGGATCGATCCTGCTGGCAACGATATCACGGCAGGCGGGGTCCCCGGGAAACAGGTGAACCTCGAGGGTGGCACCGTCACCTCCGAAGCCGGTTCCGTCATCGACGTTCGAGGAGGAGGAGATCTCTACGCGTATCGCTGGGTCAGTGGCAATGGAGGGACACGCGATCTTCTGGCGTCGACCTCGTCTTTCGCCGTGATCCCCGGATACGAGTTCGACTATGCCCCCCATGCTCCTTTCAACACCAGCGGAGGTGGCACCAATCTTCAGGGCCAGCCCGGCTACGTGAACGGCAGTCTCGGGCCCGGCGACCGCATCACCCTCGGAGCCAGCGAGAACCTTCCCGGCGGCTCCTACACACTCCTACCGGCGCGGTATGCCCTGCTCCCCGGTGCCGTTCTCGTCACCCCGCTCTCCGGATCTCCCGTCGGCACGGGGAATCAGGAGGATGGATCCAGCGTCGTCTCCGGCTTCCGCTCGAACGACCTTGATCCAAGTCGGGAGGGTCGCACCACGATGCAGCGTTTTGAGGTCGCCTCCGCCGATGTCGTCCGGGCTCGGGCCGAATACGTCGACCTGATCGCCAGCACCTTCCTCCGCAAGGCTGCCGTTTCACGGGACCTCACGCCGCCGCGCCTCCCCGTCGATTCCGGCTACCTCTCCTTCTCCTCCACCGCCGCGATGTCCCTCGCCGGCAGGGTCCTCTCCAATCCAAGCACCGGGGGTCGCGGAGCACTTGTCGACATCAGCAGCCCCGGCGAGATTCTCGTCAATCGCGACGGCAGTGGCGGCGGCGGCGGCATCCTTGCCCTTTCCACAGGGCTACTGAACAGCTTCCGGGCCGAGAGCCTCCTCCTCGGCGGAAAACGTGCACTGGTGGAAAATCGCTACCTCGTCTCCACCAGCGCCTCGAACGTGACCATCGACAACGCCGGTTCTCCTCTCAGCGGATCCGACTTCGTCCTCGTCGCCAAAGAAGCCATCACCGTCACCGACGGATCCTCTATCACCGCCGCCGGAAATGCTTCCGCCGATGCCTTCTATCTCGGCAATGCCGGCGCCGTCGGTAGCGGCGATGGCGCGCTGCTGCGCGTTACCGGGAGCGAGTTCGCGCCCGTCTTCCGCGAGGGTGTGGGCAATTCCACCCTGCCCTCCATCTCCCTCGGAGCCAACACCCTCGTTCGCGGCGGAGCCATCACCGTCGGCTCCACCTACGCGGGTTCCATCGATCCCAACACCCGGATCGAATCGCCCGTGTTGAATCTCAACAGCGGCCAGGTCAGCCTCCGGCTGGACAATCCCGGAGCGCTGAATCCAACCGCCGGGCTCGTCCTCACCGGCCAGGCCCTCGACACGATTCAGGAAACGACACGGGATCTTACACTCCTGAGCTATTCCTCGATCGATCTCTATGGCATCGGCACGATCGGATCCCGCAACCTCGAGCGCCTAAGCCTCCAGGCCACTACTCTGCGGGGGTTCAATCAGGCCGGAGGGGATTTCCGGGTTGTCGCCGACGAGGTCGTTCTCGAAAACGCCACCGACCGTTCTTTTGCCGCCCTCCCCGCCACTCCGCTCGACGGCCGCCTCAGCTTTGATGCGTCGCAGATCACGCTGGGACGGAATGACCTGAGAGTCGAGCGTTTCGCCGACGTCGCACTCGCCGCGGACGCCCGCCTCCTCGTCTCGGGCGAAGGCAGTTTCGCTGCCGACGGCGGTATCGAAATTCTTTCGCCTCTCGTCACCGGGGAAGGTGCCGCGAAACACCGCATCACTACCGCAGGCGATCTGCGCCTTGCCCGTCCGGTCGGCGGTACCTCCGGGGCATCGGGTGGGCTCGGTGCGCAGCTCAACCTCGAAGGTGCCTCCGTCGCCGTCGACACCAGCATTCTGATCAACAGCGGCCAGATCAATCTCCGCGCCCACACCGGCGAACTGCGCGTCGGAGCGAATGACAGCGCCCTCATCAGCACCGCCGGAATCTCCGAGACCTTTCTTGACGTGATTCGCTACACCAGCGGAGGCACCGTCAATCTTTCCGCCGGTTCCGGCTCCGTCTTCCTAGACGCTCTTTCTGTTGTCGATGTGGCAGCTCCCTCCGCCGGGGGCGACGCCGGCTTCCTTAACATCAGCGCCCCGACTGGCACCTTCGCCCTCTCCGGTTCCATCCTCGGGAGCGCCAGCGTGGGACGGCGCTCCGGCTCCTTTTCACTCGACTCCGCCACCATTGCCGGGAACAGCCTCACCGCCACCGATGGCGTGCTCAATGCCGGTGGTTTCAATGAAGCCCGCTCCTACCGTCTTCGGACCGGAGACTTCACCATCGGGGGGCTCGCCACCGCCCGCGATTACCGGGCTTACGCTGACTTCGGTTCCATCAGCGTCATCGGCACGGTCGATGCCTCTGGAAAGACAGGTGGTCGCATTGACCTGAGTGCCCACCTCGACCTCATCCTCGCCTCTGGCGCCCTCCTCGATGCCTCGGCGAATCAGTTCAGCGCTTCCGGCCAAGGCGGTAAAGTCTTCCTTGGAGCCGGTGCCTCCCGGGATGGGCTCGTCAACACCTCAGCCTTTCTCGACCTTCGCACGGGGTCCCGAATTGATCTCGGCGTCGCCGCTTCCGTCCCCTCGAGTCCCTCGCTTGGCCAATTCACCGGCACCCTTCACCTCCGCGCGCCGCAGACCGGAGCCTTCGACGACGTCCAGATCGAGTCCATCGGCAGCGAAATCGATGGGGCCTCTTCGGTCTTTGTCGAGGCCTACCGCCTCTACGACCTGACCGGCATTGGTCAGCTTGACAACAGCCTCTTCGGTTCCTTCAAGGCTGATGGAGAGGCCTTCCTTGGCGTTGCCGGCACCACGGGCGGATTCCACAATGCCATTCAATCGCGCCTCAGTTCCCTTCAACCCGGGTTAGATCTCATCGTGGGGGTCGGTGCCGAAGTGCAAAACCGCACGGGCAGCCTCACCCTCGGCTCCACTGTCTCTACCGCCGCCCAGGATTGGAATTTCGCCTCTCATCGTTTCGGCCCCGACTCCGCTCCCGGCGTCCTGACCCTGCGCGCCGCCGAGAACATCGATCTGTTCAACGCCATCAGTGACGGCTTCGCCGGTGGCCCCGATCTCTGGCGCTCGCCACTCGTCGCGCGCCATGCCAATCTCCCCGCCAATCGTCAATCGTGGTCCTACCGCATGGCTGCTGGAGCCGACTTCCAAGCCGCCGACACCCGAGAAGTTCGCGAGCTCCAGAGTCTGAGTCCGGACACCGGAATGATCCGTCTCGGCAAAAATGCCGGATCCGCCACCGCCTCAGGTGGTAACAACGCCCTAACCGCCTCCATCATCAGCAACCGGTTTCAAGTCATCCGCACCGGATCGGGCGACATCGACATCCACGCGGGGCGCACCCTGCAACTCCTGAATCCGTTCGCCTCGGTCTACACTGCGGGGACTCAGGTCGCCGATCCAACCGGCGTCTTCGCCCCCGGCGATTTTGTCACCCCCATCCTCACCGGGCCGATCTCACAAGGACCGCTCGGAGCCGTGCAGCAGGCCTACCCAGCCCAATACTCGATGGCCGGAGGGGATGTCACCCTTACCGCCGGAGAGAACCTCGAGCGCAAAACGCAAAATAACAGCGGCCTTATCGACGACTCCTCGCGACAGCTCCCCAATAACTGGCTCTCTCGGCGCGGCTATGTCGGGCCGAACGGTCAATACGGCGCGGTGACCGTCGGAAGCGGTTTCATCACCTTCAGCGATCCAGCCGCCTCGACTTCTTGGTGGGTCGATCATAGCAACTTCTTCCAGAGCGTCGGGGCGCTCGGCGGCGGCGACGTGACCCTGAGTGCCGGAAACGAGGTGCGCAACGTCGATGCCGTCATTCCCACGAACGCCCGCGCCCCTAAAGGCGTTCCCGACGCCTCGAGGATCGTCGAACTCGGCGGCGGCGATCTCCTCGTTCGGACCGGCGGCGACATCAGTGGCGGCGTTTATTACGTGGAACGCGGCGTCGGTCGCCTCGAAGCCGGAGGCAGCGTCACGACCAACGCCTCGCGCTCGCCCTCTCTTGGCGTCATTCAAAACCCAAACAATCCGGCTGCCGCGCAGTTCGACCCCCTCACCTGGATGCCAACGACCCTTTTCCTCGGGCGCAGCTCCTTCGAGGTCTCCGCTCGCGGCGACGTCCTCGTCGGCCCCATGGCAAACGCCTTCCTGCTGCCCCAGGGACTCAACAACCGTTTCTGGTATAAAACCTACTTCAGCACCTATGGCAAGGACACCGCCGTCACCGCCACCTCCCTCGGCGGCGACGTGACCCTGCGAAATGCCGTGACCCTTCCTCAGAGCGCGTCCTCCACCGACATTCTCACCGCTTGGATGACCAGCCAAAATCTCCTCTCCTCCGGCTCTGCCGGGGCTGCCTTCACCCAGCCCTGGCTGCGCCTTGCCGAAACCAGCCTTGTGCCATTCGGTGCCGTTCTTCCCGTCCGTCCGCCTTCGCTCCGCGTCACCGCTTTTGACGGTGATATCAACCTCGCCGGCAACATCACCCTCGCCCCCTCTGCCGTGGGACAGCTGGAGCTGATCGCTTCCGGCGAGATTTCCGCCTTTCAGCCGACTGGACTCTCGAACCTCGTCGTCCCGGGTCAGAGCGTGAAGGCGTGGAGCGCCTCCTCCGTGAACGTCTCCGATGCTGATCCCGACGCCATCCCCGGTGCCATCAATCCCTTCAGTTACTATGCGATCGTGGGTTCCAGCACCAACTTCAACAACACGACCCGCTCCGGCTTCTACGATCCCATCGGTCGCTACTTTACCGACTCGCGCTCTACCACGGGTAATTTCGGCGTCGCCACCACCAAACAGGCCCTCCACGATTCCGGCCTGCTCCACCGCGATGACATCGATCCGTTGCGGGTCTACGCTCTCGGCGGCAACCTTTCCGGTCTCACCCTCTTCAGTCCGAAACGATCGCGTATCAGCGCCGCGCGGGATATCACCGATGTCTCGTTCTATCTGCAGAATCTCGATGTCAGCGATGCCACCATCATCACCGCCGGACGCGATATCATTCCCTACAATGCCTCCAGCAACCTGCGGAACGAAGCTGTGGCCCCCGGGAACTCGCCGGCCACCGGCCAAGAAGCCCTGCCTGGCGACATCCACCTCGGTGGACCCGGCAGCCTGCAGGTCCTCGCCGGAAGAAATCTCGATCTCGGAACCGGCACCACCAATCCGGACGGCAGCGGCTCCGGCCTTCTCACCATCGGCAACACCCGCAATCCCTTCCTTCCCTTCGTCGGCGCCGACCTTTTCGCCGGGGCAGGTCTTGGCCGCGCCACCAGCTTGGCTGACAGCCGCCTCGACATTGACAACTTCGTCCGAGGATTTGTGAAGACCTCGGAGGGTCGTGCCCATCTTCAGGAACTTGGTATCCCCAACTTCGACAGCCTCGACTCCGAGGAGCAGGCCCAAGCCGCCATGGAGGTCTTCTACCTCGTCCTTCGTGATGCCGGGCGAGACTTCAACAACGAGGACAGCCCCGACTTCGGCACCTACGACAACGGCTTCGACGCCATCCGCAGTCTCTTTGGCAGTGGCGGCTACGACGGGGACCTCCTCACCCGGGGTCGGAGCATCCGCACCCAGAACGGCGGCGATATCAATCTCTTCGCGCCAGGGGGCTCCCTCACCCTCGCCAACACCACCATTGGCAATCCCCTCGTGCCGCCGGGCATCGTCACCGAATCCGGCGGGCGCGTCTCCATCTTCACCCGCGACAGCGTCGATATCGGCGTCGGCCGGATCTTCACCCTTCGCGGCGGCGACATGATGATCTGGTCGTCCAAGGGCGACATCGCCGCCGGCGTGGCCTCCAAGACCGTCCAATCAGCACCGCCTACCCGCGTTCTCATCGATCCCCAGAGCGCCGCGGTCGAGACTGACCTCGCCGGACTCGCCACCGGGGGCGGCATCGGCGTCCTCGCCACCGTCGCCGGGATCCGCCCCGGCAACGTGGACCTCATTGCGCCCGCCGGCGTCATCGACGCTGGCGATGCGGGCATTCGCGTGACCGGCAACATCAATCTGGCCGCCACGCAGGTCGTGAATGCTTCGAACATTGCCGCCGGCGGCAGTTCTTCCGGAGCACCGTCCGCCCCCGCTGTCAGCACTCCCAGTCTCGGCGGCCTCACCGCCGGAGCTTCCTCCACCGCCGCCACCAGCACCGCTGCGATGGATGCCGGAGACAGCGCTCGTGATCAGAATACCGCCGCCACCGAAACGGCACCCGAAGACCTCACTCCCTCCGTCATCACCGTCGAAGTTCTCGGTTACGGCGGAGGCGGTGGTGACGAAG
>Ga0172376_10000388_pt1 | contig 57211 bp, 52 predicted proteins | sample Lak35m_FD_121114 | JGI IMG/M metagenome (GOLD analysis project Ga0172376, IMG submission 121114) | Freshwater microbial communities from Kabuno Bay, South-Kivu, Congo - kab_092012_35m | ecosystem: Environmental > Aquatic > Freshwater > Lake | place: Democratic Republic of the Congo: South-Kivu...
GAACTTCCCCTCGTCCGGCCCACCACACTTCTGGGCGCCGCCGACCTCAACTTCCGCCGGTTGACGGAGCAGATGGGAAACGTGTATGAAAACGACTGGACCACCAAGGCCAGCCTGAGGATCCCGATCGACCGGAAGGGAAAACATAATGACAAGCTTCGCATCGGAGTGCGCTTCAGCGACCGAAGCAAGCGCAGGGAGAACGATTTCTACCGCTATACCCCCACCACGGCCGGCCTCGCCCAACTCCGGACGATGAACCTGGTCGGGTACAACTCCCAGAACGTGACCGACTTCCAACCGGGGGCCAAGTTCGTGGCAGGACCCTTCGTCACACCGAGTTTCCTCGGCACGATATCGGTCAACAGCCCCACTTCCTTCACGCCCTCCCGCAGATTCGAGGAATTCCTGGCACTCAATTACGAAGCCAAGGAGCGGATCACGGCCGGCTACATACGCTATGACCATGAATTCAACGACCGGCTCTCCGTGATATCGGGTGTCAGGATGGAAGCCACCGCTGTGGACTATACCGGCAACAACGTCCTGAACACCACCGTACTGAAGGGGACCACCAGCCTCAAGAACGCCTATGTCAACGTGCTCCCCGGCATCAATTTCAGGTACGAGGCGAAGAAGGACCTCCTGCTTCGCGCAGGCATCACCACAGCCATCGCAAGGCCCGGCTATTACGAACTCACCCCGTACCGGAACGTGGTCAGCGCCGACAACCAGATCACCCTGGGCAACCCTGATCTGAAGCCCACATACAGCACCAACCTGGACCTCATGGCCGAGAAGTACTTCAAGACCGTGGGCATCCTCTCCGGCGGCGTGTTCTACAAGCGCCTCAACGACTTCATCTTCACCTACAGCGACCCCACATACGACAGTCTCGACTACCAGTCTGAATTCGCGCCGCTGCCCGGCGAGAACCCCATCCCCAAGGGCAGCAACTGGGTGTACCGGACCAGCCGGAACGGCAGTACCGTCGACGTGTTCGGTTTCGAGGTGGCCTTCCAGCGGCAGCTCGACTTCCTGCCCGGCTTCCTCAAGGGCCTCGGGATATATCTGAACTACACCTATACCCAGAGCAGCGCCGACGGCGTCTTCACCCCCACCGGCGTGAAACGCACCGGCATCTCCCTTCCCGGTACGACCCCCCACATGTTCAACGGTTCGCTCAGCTATGAGGACAAGAAGGTGGTCATCCGCGTTTCCGCCAACTACGCCGCCGGCTATCTTGACGAGATCGGTTCGGAAGCCTTTTTCGACAGGTACTACGACAGCCAGTTCTTCCTCGACGTCAACGCCTCCTATGCCTTCACCCCCCGCTTCCGCATTTTCACGGAGTTGACGAACCTGACGAACCAGCCGCTCCGGTACTATCAGGGCGAAAGGTCACGTACCGCGCAGCTGGAGTACTACCGTTCCCGCGGCGTGCTGGGCCTCAAGGTCGACCTTTTCTGATCCGGACATGCCACACCTGCCACCCCGCCTTGCCTCGATCTATCTCACCCTGGCCATGACATGTGCAATGGCCAGCGCACAGGATGGCTTCGACGACGGATACCGGGGCGGTACCATCAAGGGCCTCCCCCGGCCCAAGAAGGCCTTGCACTTCCTGGTGGTCGGCGACTGGGGCCGGGTCGGGGAATACCGGCAGCGTGATGTCGCCGAGCAGATGGGCAGGGCGGCGCACACCCTGGAGGCGGAATTCGTGATCAGCACCGGCGATAACTTCTATCCCAACGGCGTGGCAAGCGTGCATGACCCCCTTTGGGAGAGGAGCTTCGAAGGGGTCTACACCGCCCATTCACTGCAGGAAGAGTGGTACCCCGTACTGGGCAACCATGATTACCGGGGCAACCCCGACGCGCAACTCGCATACGCCGGCATAAGCCGTCGCTGGCGAATGCCGGCCCGCTATCACTATATCGAAAGAAAGGCATCGGACGGGGCCAAGGTCCTTCTCATCTTCCTTGACACCAATCCCTTCGAGAAGAAACACTATGACGATGACAAGGAGCCCTTCCGGTCGAACATCCGTCAGCGCTCGGATGACACCACGCGTCAGAAGGAGTGGCTGCTGAACACCCTCCGATCCTCCGATGCCCGATGGAAGTTCGTCATCGGTCACCACCCCCTCTACTCCTCCGGTAAACGAAGGGACGAGACGCAATCCGTGGCCTCATCCCTCCTTCCCCTCCTGGAGAAGGGTGGTGCCGACGCCTATCTCTGCGGACACGAGCACCAACTCGAACATGATGTATTCCCCTCCGGGCTCCACCAGTTCATTTCCGGTGCCGGCAGTGAGGTCCGCCCCGTCGGTCGGGCCGACAGGGCCCTCTTCACCGCTTCCGAGGCAGGTTTCCTCGCGATCTCGGCACATATGGAGGCCGTGAACTTTACGTTCATCAACCATGAGGGTCGCTTGATGTACGGAACGCGGTTGGAAAAGCCCCGACAGGCCGGCCGGTGAACCAAACGGTGAGGCCCACCTGAACGCCATCGGCAGGTCCCGGAACCCCAACTCATGACACCCTCCGGTCAGCCGTCTTCGTATCCCCGATGTTGATAAATCCGTCCCCCGGTGAACATGTCCTGACTACCTTTGCCCGGCAAAACAAGGCCTGATGGGAAAATTCCGGATACTGCTGCTGTGGATGCTCTGGTCGCCGATGCTGTCGGTCGCGCAGAGCACCGATACCACCCTCGACGTCGTCTGCTGGAACATCGAGTGGTTCGGGTCGCCGGCTCCGGCCAACGGTCCGGCCAACAAGGACCTGCAGGAGGCCAATGTCGCCAGGATCCTGAAGTGGATGCGGGCCGACCTCTACGGCCTCGTCGAGATCGTCGACACGATGCGCCTGCGGCGGGTGGTCGACTCGCTGGGCGCGGGGCAGTTCGGCTTTTCGGTGTCGCCCTACTGCTCCAACGCCACGCAGCCCACGGGCAACGCCTGGCTGACGGGCCAGAAGCTGGCCTTCGTCTGGCGCAAGTCGGTGTTCTCGAACGTGTCCACGCGGGGCATGATGCGCAGCTCCTCCTCGGCCAACACCAACTGGGCGACGGGCCGCTTCCCCTTCCTCCTCACGGCGACGGTCACCCTCGAAGGGGTCAGCCGGACCATGAACTTCATCCTCGTCCATGCCAAGGCGGGCAGCACGCAGAGCGACCACGACCGGCGCCGGGCCGGCGTGCAGGAGCTGAAGGACACCCTCGACCTCTACCATTCCACCGCCTCCACCCTGATCATCGGCGACTATAACGACGCGCTCGACAAGCCCATCTTCACAGGCGCCACCACCACCTCCTACCAGCCCATCGTGGCCGACAGCACCGACGCCGACCACTACCGCTCCATCACCCTTCCGCTGGCACGGGCCGGGCAGACGAGCATGACCGGCTTCCCCAACATCGTCGACAACCACATCATATCCAACGAACTCGTGCCCGTCTTCATCGCCAGCTCGCCCAAGGTGCTGACGGACGTGGTGCAGGTGGTGCCCGACTATGTCACGGCCGACAACACCTCCGACCACTACCCCGTCCTCTCGCGGTACGACCTCAACGGCACCGTCCTCACCTCGCTGCCCGCCCTCACCCTTGCCGAGGCCGGCCTGCAGGCATGGCCCAACCCCGCCTCCAGGGCCCTGCACCTCCGTTCCGCCGAGGCGATGCGCGACGTGCGGCTGCGCATCCTCTCGCTCGGCGGCGCAGAGGTCCATGCCGCATCCATCCGCCAATGGCTGCCCGGCGCAACCGTCGACATCCCCATCGCCAACCTCCCCCGCGGGTCCTACGTGCTGGAAGTGCGCACCGCCACCCGGCGCGTGCAGCATCGCTTCCTGAAGGACTGACCCGCCGGCCACCCCCCGCGCCGGAAAGAACTCCATCCCTATCTTCGGGGATGCCCAACCGTACGCTCACCGCAACCCTTGTCGCCGCCATGATGGCCGCCTCCGCCTCCGCCTCCGCACAACCCCTGCGAGTGGCTACCTACAATGTCCGCTACGCCAACGACAAGGACAGTGGCAACCTCTGGAAGGACCGGCTGCCGGCCGTGGCCGCCCTGGTGCGCCACCATGGCTTCGACATCATGGGCACGCAGGAGGCGCTCCACGGGCAACTGGAGGACCTGTCGGCCGCCCTGCCCGGCTTCGCCCGCCACGGCATCGGACGCGACGACGGCCACCAGGCCGGTGAGCATTCCGCCATCTTCTTCCGGACGGAGCGCTTCGAACTGCTGGACAAGGGCGACTTCTGGCTCTCCGAGACACCGTCGAGGCCCGGCCCAGGCTGGGATGCCGGCCTCAACCGCATCTGCAGCTGGGTGAAGCTGCGCGACAGGTCGGCCGGATCCGTCTTCCACGTCTTCAACGCCCACTACGACCACCGCGGCGTCCAGGCCCGCCTCGGAAGCAGCCGCCTCGTCCTGCGCAAGGTCCGCGAGATCGCCGGCGACGGCCCCGCCGTCTTCATGGGCGACCTCAACGGCGGCCGGCAGAGTGAATGGTACCTCGAACTCGCCCGCTCCGGCACCCTGGCGGACAGCCATGCCCTCTCGCCCACCGCCTACGAGCCCAACGGCAGCTTCAACGGCTTCCGTCACGATGCCGTGCAGGCCGACGTCATCGACCACATCCTCGTCACCCGACATTTCAGGGCCGACCGCTGGGCCGTGCTGACCGACACGTACCGCGGCCGCTTCCCGTCCGACCACTTCCCCGTCACCGCCCTCCTCTCCATGGGCCGCTGACCCGTCCCCGACTTCATCGTTTCTTAACCCTCACTTCACCCTGCCGTAACACGGCCTGCTGACATTCGGTGAAAGGCCGGTACTTGAGAACCCACTACCGCACCATCGTCCTCTCCGACATCCACCTCGGCATCAGCAACTCCCATGTGCGCGAGGCCGTCCGGTTCCTCAAGAAGCACAGCTGCGACAAGCTCATCCTCAACGGCGACATCATCGACGGCTGGCAGCTCCGCAAGTCGGGCAGGTGGCGCAAGCGCCATACCTCCTTCTTCAAGCACATCATGAAGAAGGTGTCGTCGACCGACACCGAAGTGGTCTACCTCCGGGGCAACCACGACGACTTCCTCGACGAGGTCCTCCCCCTCGAGATCGGCAACTTCTCCATCGTCCGCACGCATGTCCACCACAGCGCCGGGAAGCGCTACTTCGTGGTGCATGGCGACATCTTCGACACCGTCACCACCAAGCTCAAGTGGATCGCCCGGCTCGGTGACACGGGCTATACCTTCCTCCTCTGGCTGAACCGCCATTACAACGCCTACCGCACGCGCCGGGGCAAGCCCTACTACTCCCTCTCGCAGCGTGTCAAGAACGGCGTGAAGCGCGTCGTGTCCTTCATCACCGACTTCGAGGCCGAGCTCTGCGAGGTCGCCCGCGCCGAGAAGTGCCACGGTGTCATCTGCGGACATATCCACCATCCCGCCAACAAGCAGGTCAACGGCATCCACTACCTGAACAGCGGCGACTGGGTGGAGACGCTCAGCGCCCTGGTGGAGACGGTCGACGGCGAGTGGCGGGTGGTGCACTACCACGACTGGTGTCGGGAGCGGGAGGCGGCGGGCGAGGTGGACGACGACGACCTGCGCGATACCCTTGATGACGAATGGTCGGCGGCGGAGCGGGCGCTGGTCCGTGAGGAAGCCGACTGACATCCAATAGCATATGAGGACCGGAACTTACATCCTTGCCGTGCAGGGCGAGGGGCGCGGCCATCTCATGCAGGCCCTCGTGGTGTACGACGTGCTGACCTCGGCGGGGCACGAGGTGTGCTGCGTGGTGGTGGGCCTTCCGTCGGACCGGTTGTTGCCGGACTTCTTCCGGGCCCGTGTGGCGGCGCCGGTCGTCTGCCTGCCCAGCCCCGGCTTCGTCAAGCGTGCCGGCCGCGCCATCAGCCTGCGGCTGACGCTGTGGCGCGCCCTGTCCCGTTTGCCGGAGCATGTGTCGAGCCTCAGGAGGTTCCACCGGCTGGTGACCTTCCACCGTCCGGATGCGGTGGTGAACTTCTACGAGCCGCTGTCGGGCCTTCACGGACTGCTCTGCCGCCGGATGGTGCGGCGCATCTCCATCGCCCACCAGTATGTCTACCTTCACGAGTGTTTCGGCATCCCTGGTGCCGGTGCCTGGCAGCGGTGGCTGTTGCGGGCCTTCACGCGGCTGACGGCAGCGGGTTCGGAACGGATGCTGGCCCTGTCGATCGGCGAGATGGCGGCATCGCGGGATGTACGCCTCCGCGTCGTGCCGCCCATCCTCCGCCGCGAGCTGCTGTCGGTCAGCCCTTCGGACGAGGGCTATCTGCTGGTGTACCTGGTCAATCCCGGCTACATGCCCGATGTCGTCCACTGGCATGCGGCCAACCCCGGTGTGCGGGTCCATTGCTTCACGGATGCCCCGATGGTGCGCGATGTCCATGGCGGCCACTACCTTGCCGGCGAGGGGCTGAGCTTCCATGCCATCGACGACCGCCACTTCCTGCGTCTGCTGGCCGGCTGCCGCGCCGTCGTCACCAGTGCCGGCTTCGAGACCGTCTGCGAGGCCCTGCTCCTCGGCAAGCCCATCCGGATGGTGCCGGTCGACGGGCATCAGGAGCAGCGCTCCAACGCCCTCGACGCGGCGCGCCAGGGCCTCGCCAGCTGGTCGCGCAGCTACGACACCATGGGGGGCGTGCTCTCGCAGCCCGGCGTGCCGCAAGGCTTCGGCGAGGCCTTCCGCCAGCGGGTCCTCGCGATGCACGGCATCCTGCTGGCCGAGATCGCCCCCGGCTCCGGCACCTCCGATGCGAAGGTGGTGGAGATGTCCCTCCACCGCGCGTCGGTGCTCCCGGCAGGGGCTATGACTGCTGTCGAGGCGGAACCTGTCTCCGGGAACGCCGCCAATGCCTAAATTGCCCTTTACAGGAAAACAGTGAGTCAGATGGATGCGGTTTGGATGCGCAGGATATTGCCATTGGCGATGGTCTGCCTGTTGGTTGCGGGGCTGCGGGCGCAGCAGCCGTCGAGCGGTGGTGTTGGGACGGCGCGGCCGTCCCCCCCGGCCGATACGGCTGAAGTGGTCCGGCCGCACCAGCAGATGGAGGAGGTCGTCGTCACGGCCACGCGGAGCGAGACATCCCTCTCGCAGCTGCCTTATGCTGCGCAGGTGCTGACGCGGCGCGACATGCGCCGGCAGCCCTCGCGTACCCTGCCAGAGGCGCTGGCGGGCATGTCGGGCGTCTTCATCCAAAAGACCAACCACGCCGCCGGCTCGCCCTTCGTGCGCGGCCTCACCGGCAACCAGACGCTGCTGGTCGTCGACGGCATCCGCCTCAACAACTCGATCTTCCGCTACGGTCCGAACCAGTACCTCACGCTCGTCGACCCCGAGTGGGCCGACCGCATCGAAGTGGTGAAGGGGACGGGCTCGGTGCAGTACGGCACCGACGCCATGACGGGCGTGGTGCACATCCTCACGCGCACCCCCGTCTTTGGCGACAGGCCCGCCTGGAGGGCCCGCCTCGGGACCCGCCTCGCCAGTTCCGGCATCGAGGCCGGTCTGCGTCCCGAGGTCGAGTATTCGGGCAAGCGGGTGGCCTTGCTGGCGGGCGCGTCCTTCCGTCGTTTCGGCGACCTGCCGGGGGGCGACACGACGGGCTTCCAACGTCCTTCGGGCTACGGGGAGCGGTCCTTCGACGCCAAGCTGCGGGCCGACCTGGGCAGGGGTTGGACGGCCACGGCCGCCTTCCAGTACCTGCAGCAGTCGGACGTCCCCGTCTACCACCGCTATGTGCTGGAGGGCTTCGCCGTGAACACCTCCGACCCCATCGGCAGGGGCTTCGGGTATGTCCGTACCGAGAAGTCGTTCGACGGCCGCATCCCCCTGCGGCTGAGCCTCTTCGCCGCCTGGCAGCGGATGGCGGAGGACCGGCAGTCGCGCCGCGGCGGCTCGAAGGTGCTGCGGACCGAGTCGGACCGCGCGCGCACCCTTTCGGCCGGGGCCGAGATGGCGCTGACCTTCTCGAAGCGGTGGCGGTCCACCACTGGGGTGGAGGCCTATGCCGACCGGGTGTCGAGCACACGTGTCGACCGCGACCTCGAGTTCGACCTGCCGACGACGCTGCGGGGGCTGTACCCCAACGGTGCGCGCTACCTGCAGGCCTCGGCCTACAGCCTGCACCACCTGCGCTTCGGCCGCCTGTCGGTGGAGGCCGGCGGGCGGTATTCGCTGTACCGCGCACGGATCGTCGACAGGACGCTGGGCGAGGTCGAGGTGCGGCCCGATGCGCTCGTCTTCCAGGCGGGGGCCGACTACCGCGTGGCCCGGCGGTCGCATCTCTTCGTACATGCCAGCGAGGGTTTCCGCGCACCCAACATCGACGACATGGGCACGCTCGGCATCGTCGACTTCCGCTACGAGCGGCCGGCCTACGACCTCGGCCCGGAGCGGTCGCTCAACACCGAGGTGGGCTTCCGGCATGCCGGTACGCGCTTCAGCGCCCAGGCCTCGCTGTTCCGGACGACGCTGCGCGACCTCATCACCCGCATCAGGACGGCCGAAGTGGTCTCGGGCTACGACGTGTACGTCAAGCGCAACGTCGACCGCGGCTTCATCGAGGGGTTCGAGGTGCAGGCCGACTGGCGTGTCGGCGGCGGCTGGCGTGTCTCGGGCAACGCCACGCGCCTCTACGGGCACAGCGTGACGCGCGACGAGCCCCTGCGCCGCATACCCCCCTTCACGGCCCGGCTGGCGCTGGAGTATGCGCGGGGCGGCTGGCGGGCCGGTGTCATGCACGACCATGCCGGCGCCCAGCGGCGGCTGGAGGCGGGCGACAGGTCCGACAACCGGATACCCAAGGGTGGCACGCCGGGCTTCGACATCGTGCATGCGCATCTCTCGCGCGACCTGGGGCGTGTCTCGCTGCGGATGCACTTCGTGAACCTCTTGAATGCCGACTACCGCACCCACGGCTCCGGCATCAACGGGCAGGGCCGGTCGGTGCTGCTGTCTGCCGTCGTCGAGTGGTAGGCATTGCGTATCTTGACCGGGCGTGTGCCGGGCCCCGGGGACTTCCCTTGCCCGCCTGCGTACAAATCCGTGACGTTTGACCGAGACCTCCCTGACCGGGCTGAGCGCCTACCTCTCCAGACGGCCGAGGCTTACGGCCGGCTATACCTGCGTCGTCGCCTTCTTCACCTATGCCTGCGTCTTCGCGTACCGCAAGGCCTTCACCGTGGCCACCTTCGAGGGGGTGTCGGTGGGCCCCTTCACCTACCAAACCTCGCTGATCGTCAGCCAGGTGTTCGGCTACATGCTGAGCAAGTTCTACGGCATCTATTTCATCTCTTCGATGCGGCGGACGCGCCGCTGGGTGTTCGTCGCCGCGATGGTGGGCGTCTCCTGGGCCTGCCATCTCGTGTTTGCGCTCACGCACGACTGGGTCGGGCTGGCCTGCTTCTTCGTCAACGGCTTCATGCTGGGCTTCCTCTGGGGCGTCGTCTTCAGCTATGTGGAGGGGCGGCGTACGACCGACCTGACGGGGTCTGTGATGGCGGTGAGCTTCATCTTCGCCGGCGGCTTCAGCCGCTCGGTGGGCAAGTGGCTGATGGTGGCGCACGGCGTGCCCGAGAAGTGGATGCCGTTCTGGACGGGTGCCATCTTCGCGCTGCCGCTGGCCGTCTTCCTGTATCTGATGGAGCGCATCCCCCCGCCCGACGCGGCCGACGAGGCCGAGCGGTCGAGGCGGGTGCCGATGGCGGCGACGGACAGGCGCGCGCTGATGCGCAGCCTTGGCACCGGCATCGGCCTGGTGACCGTCACCTACGTGTTCCTGACGGTGCTGCGCGACATCCGCGACAACTACATGGCCAACATGTGGGCCGAGCTCGGCTATGCGGGCAACTACGCCATCTTCACCCGTACGGAGACCGTCACCTCGGTGGTTGTGCTGGGACTCATGGCCTCGCTGGTGCTGGTGCGCCACAACCTGCTGGCGCTGCGGCTCGTGCATTACGCCATCATGGCCGGCTTCGCCGTCGGCGGCGGCGCCTCGGCGCTCTTCCTGGCGGGCCGGCTCGACGGCGCCCTCTGGATGCAGCTCACGGGCCTGGGGCTCTACATGGCGTACATCCCCTTCAACAGCATCTTCTTCGAGCGGCTGATCGCGACGTTCCGCATGGCCGCCAACGTCGGCTTTCTGATCTACGTCACCGATGCCTTCGGCTACCTCGGCAGTGTGACGCTGATGGTCGCCAAGGAGACGATGCGTTTCGGCATCGACTGGTCGACATACTACGCCTGGGGCGTCGCCGGCTTTGCGGGGCTGGGCCTGGCGGCCATGGCCTCGTCCTGGGCCTGGTTCGCGGCGCGCCACCGGCGGCTGGCGGGGGATGGGGGCCGATGAGCGGACCTTCCGTGTCAGCCCCCGGCGGCGTCGAGGACGAAGCCGAAGGTGGTGCCCACGTCGGGCTTGCTGCGCACGTGGATGCTCTTGCCGTGGGCTTCGATGATATGCTTGCAGATGGCGAGGCCGAGGCCGCTGCCGCCGATGTTGCGGCTGCGGCCGTAGTCGGTCCGGTAGAACCGCTCGAAGACGCGCGGCAGGTGTTCCTCGGCGATGCCGATGCCGTCGTCGCTCACCTCCACGAGGATGTGTCGGCCGTCCGTCACGTAGGCGCTGGCCTCGACGGAGCCGTCCTCGCGCCCGTATTTGATGGCGTTGTCGACCAGGTTGGTGAGCACCTGCCGGATCTTCTTCTTGTCGGCCTGCACGGCGAGGGGCGACTCGCAGCCGCTCTTGAGGGTCAGGCGGACCCGTTTCGCCTGGGCCTTGAGGGAGAGCGCGTCGTAGACCTCGCGGACGAGGTCCTGCACCACGAAGGCGGAGGGCTCGATGGCCTGTTCCCCGCTCTCGAGCCTTGAGATCTCGTCGAGGTCGTCGATCAGGTGGACGAGCCTCGAGATGTTGCGCGAGGTATTCTCGAGGAACCTGCGGTTGACGGAGGGGTCCTCGAGGGCGCGGCCGGCGAGGAGCGTGTCGATGTATCCCTGGATGGCGAAGACGGGCGTCTTGAACTCGTGCGAGAGGTTCTGGAGGAACTCCTTGCGGTAGGCCTCGTTGCGTTGCAGCAGTTCGATCTCGGAGCGCTTCTGCAGCGCCCATTTCTCGACGTCGGCGCTGACCTCCTCGATGCTCTTCTGCGGGAGGATGTGCTTGTAGTAGTATTCTTCCCGGCGGGTGGCCTTGGTCTGGAAGATGAACTTGTAGATCAGCTTGATCTTGCGGTAGATGAAGCGCTGGATGACGAACCAGGTGAGCCAGTAGGTGAGCACGAGGAGGCCGGCGAAGGTGGCCAGCGCCTGCCACCAGACGCCTGAGAAGGCGAGGTTGAACAGGGAGGCGGTGGCGGAGACGGCCAGGGCGTTGTAGAACGCCATCTGGCTGGGCGTCATGTTCTTTCTGTTGAGCATGCGGGGCATGCCCTCTTCCTGCATCTGCATCTGGTGACGGGCGTGTCGCTGGGTGTGCCGCCCTGCGGACAAGTTACGTCACATCTCGAACTTGTAGCCGACGCCCTTGACGGTTCGGATGCAGTCGATCCCCAGCTTCTGCCGGATCTTGCGGATGTGCACGTCGATGGTGCGGTCGCCCACGATCACGTCTGACCCCCATACCTGGCTGAGGATCTCGTTGCGGAGGAAGACGCGGCCGGCGCGGGAGGCGAGGAGGTACAGCAGTTCGAATTCCTTCTTGGCGAGGGCGATGGACTGGCCGGCGTGTTCTACGCTGTAGCGGGCGGGGTCGATGCGGAGGTCGCAGACCTGTACGGGCGCCTCTTCGGCGGGCCGGGCCTTGCGTCGCAGGAGGGCGTTGACGCGGCTGACGAGCACGCGGGGGCTGACGGGCTTGCTGACGTAGTCGTCCGCCCCGTATTCGAGGCCGCGCACCTGCGAGAGCTCGTCGTTGAGGGCGGTGAGCATGAGGATGAGCGTGTCGTGGAAGGCGGTGTCGGCACGCAGTGTGCGGCAGACCTCCATGCCCGTCCGATACGGCATCATGACGTCGAGGATGAGGAGGTCGGGCTTGAGGGAGCGGGCCCGCTGGAGGGCCTCCTCGCCGTTGGAGGCGGTGAAGACCTCGTAACCCTCCGTCTCCAGGTTGTAGCGTACGATCTCGAGGATGTCGGGCTCGTCGTCCGCCACGAGGACCCGTGTTCCCTTGGCATCCATGGGCGACTTCGGTTTCCTGCAAAAATAGGCCGCGGCACCTACCGCCGGCCCCGCCGGCCATTATGAAATTGTTAACCGCCCGGAGCGCCGCCCGCACCCCCCTCTTCCGCATTCGCGGCGCATGGGTTATTTTTGGAGCATGCCTTCCTTTCCGATCCGCCGGGTCCTCCTGTCGGCCTGCCTGGCCCTCGCCGCCCATGCCGCACAGGCGGCGGACACCACCCGTCGGCAGGTCGACATCCGCCGGCAGAAGCTGCATGAGGACATCGACGCGCTGCAGGCGCGCCTCGAGGCCTCCGACGGGCGGGCCGACGGGCAGTATGCGCCCGGCCGCGACGCCGAGGTGAACCTGCTGCTGACCGACGTCTTCCTGCGCCGTGTGGATGTGCTGCAGGACACCCTCGAGGCGAGTCCCGTCCTCGACCACCGGCTGAAGGTGCGGTACCTCGCAGGCCTGGAGCACGCGCTGGCGGGCTACCTCTCGGAGACGGTCGCGGGGCGCATGCCGCCGGAACAGGGCCCGCTGCTCTTCGGGGCCTACGAGGCGCTGTTCCGCACCGACCTGTCGGGCCGCTCCGTCGCCTCCCTGGCCGACGGGCTGCCCTTCCCCGTGGGCAGCATCCTCTTCCTGCAGGACAACTCGGTCTTCCACGACACCCCCGGCTACCGCGACGCCCGTCACGCCGTCTTCCTGAAGTACTGCACGCTGCATCCCGAGCGGGTGCTCGACCGCATCGCCGCCTTCGCCGACCAGCCCTTCGCCGACAGCCTCGTCGCCCTCAGCGCGCGCCGCTACCCCAACACCTTCTACGACCATGCCGCCGCCTCCGGCACCCCCCTGGGCCGCCTCATCCGCCGGCAGCGGGACCCCCTGGTGCGGGTCATCACCGACGTGTCGTCGCGGCCCGGCGGCCGCCTCCTCTTCCCGTTCATCGACGAGGTCGTCAACGGCCGCCTCACGCTCGACCAGGTGGAGGAGGCCATGCAGGACAGCCTCCGCTACTTCCGGCTCATGGTGGCCACGCAGGTGCGCTACCTCGACCGCATGCGTGTCGGCGACACCCCCCTGGCCGCGAGCGAGCTGCCCCGCATGATGAAACGCAAGGCGGAGGACGTCTTCGTCAACACCGTCAACGCCCTGCACGACGACCCCGACCCCGTCCGCTTCCGCATCCTCGAGCCCCTCACCCCCCGGGAGCTCTACTACCTGATCGTACTGGGCGAGGACATCATCTACACCTCCAGCTACCGCGGCGTCTACAACCGCATGATGGAGCGCATGCGTACGCCGGCCGGCGACTCCCTCCTGATGGGCGTCCGCTTCGACCGCTTCAAGAAGTTCATCAAGATGGCCGCCGGCTTCAACCGGCTCGACCACTTCCTGTCGACCATGCCCGACAGCAACGCGCAGCGTCTGATGATCGCCTTCGCCCGGGGGCTCGACCGCACCGGCGGCCTCGAGGAGGCCGTCGACGTGGCCGACTCCTACGGCAGCATCACGACGCCCACCGTGCGCCGGCTCATCGACCGCGAGATCGACGTCAGCCGCGAACGCAGCCGCCTGACCGACGACCGCCGCAGCTTCGTCATCTACGACATCCTGCAGACCATCTTCCGCTCCTCGGCCGACAGCACCGTCGACCTCTCGGCCCGCCTCGGCATCCCCCCCGTGTACCGCGTCGAGCACCGCCAGCTCTCCGACACCGGCGGGCGCGTCGTGCAGCTCGTCTTCTTCTACGGCGACAAGGACGGCATCGAGTCGTTCGCCAACTTCATGTCGCTCTTCGGGTCGAAGGCCGACTGGGCCGTTGTCCGGACGCGCGAATGGGTGGAGGTCCGTGCGCTCAAGGGCCGGAAGGTCGTCATCTACGCCAACCTCCCCCTCGACAACTCGGGCGGCGACGACCCCGACGCGCGGGCCCAGGCCCGGCTGCTGGAACACCTCGCGGCGCAGGGCCTGTCGCCGACCGTCGTCATCCACCGCGGCCACAGCTACCACCTCAAATACACCCTGGCGCAGCTGCCCGCCTCGGCCCGGGTGATCGTCCTCGGCTCCTGCGGCGGCTACCACAACCTCGACGAGGTGCTGGAGCGCTGCCCCGACGCCCATATCGTCTCCTCCAAGGAGGTGGGCACGCGGACCGTCAACGAGCCCATCCTCCGCCTGCTGAACGACGACCTCCGCAACGGCCGCGACATCCAGTGGGTGCCCATGTGGAAGGCGCTCTCCGCACAGTTCACCACCCCGGTGGCCCGCGAGCGCTTCGAGAACTACATCCCCCCCCACCGCAACCTCGGCGCCCTCTTCATCAAGGCGTACCGGCAGGCAATGGCGCCGGGGTCCTGACGCGGCCTTGCCCGACGCCTCCATTTGGCCGCGTCGCGCAAGGGTCGGAAATTGCGGGATATGTCGGGTCAATCGGGCGCCGCCCCCCCGGGCAGGACGGGCCTCCTGCGCAGGGTCTTCACCTACACTCGTCCCTATCGCGCGCGCTTCTGGCTGTCGGTGACGCTGGCCTTCGTGCTGGCGGCCGCGGCGCCGGTGCGGCCCCTGCTGATCGACCACACCCTGGAGGACGTGCTCGGCGGCGGCGGCGGCGCGGCCGAAGCCGTCATCACCCTCCTCTGGCGCATCACCGCCCTGCAGCTCCTCATCCTCGCCGTGGAGACGGGCCTGCGCTTCCTCTTCGCCTACCTCACCTCCTGGATGGGGCAGTCGGTCGTCCGCGACCTCCGCGAACAGGTCTACCGCCGCGTCCTGTCCTTCAACCTCCGCCAGTTCGACACCACCCCCATCGGCACCCTCACGACCCGAACGGTGAACGACATCGAGGCCGTCAACGACATCTTCTCGGAGGGGCTCGTGCCCATCCTGGCCGACATGCTGTCCATCGCCGCCATCCTGGCCGCGATGGCGTGGACCGACTGGCGGCTCACCCTCGTCTGCCTGGTGCCGTTCCCCCTCCTGCTGGCCGGCACCTGGCTCTTCAAGGAGAGCGTGAACCGCTCCTTCCACCGCGTCCGCAACGCCGTGGCCGCCCTCAACGCCTTCGTCCAGGAGCACCTCACCGGCATGGCCGTCATCCAGGCCTTCGGCCGCGAAGACCGCGAGGCCGACCGCTTCGACGCCATCAACCGCGACCACCGCGACGCCAACATCCGCGCCATCCTCGCCTACTCCGTCTTCTTCCCCTTCGTGGAGATCGTGCTGGCCTGCTCGATGGGACTGCTGGTATGGTATGCGGCGCGGGCCTCCTACGGACTGCCGGCCGCCGCAGCCGCCGGCGTCACGGGCGACATCGTCTCCTTCATCCTGCTCCTCAACCTCCTCTTCAGGCCCCTGCGGGTGATCGCCGACAAGTTCAACGTCCTGCAGATGGGCGTCGTCGCCGCCGAACGCGTCTTCCGCGTCCTCGACAACCCCGACACGGCCCGCGACACCGGCCGGCAGGCCTGCCGCGACGCTCGGGGCGAGGTGCACTTCGAGAACGTCGGCTTCGCCTACGTCGAAGGGCATCCCGTGCTCCGCGACGTCAGCTTCCACGTCGCCCCGGGCGAGACCCTGGCCGTCGTCGGCGACACGGGCAGCGGCAAGTCGACCATCGTAGGCCTCATCACCCGGATGTACGAGCGCGACAGCGGCTGCATCCGCTTCGACGGCCGCGACGTGCGCGAGTACCGCCTCGACGAGCTCCGGCGGCAGGTGGGCGTCGTCCTGCAGGACGTCTTCCTCTTCTCGGGCTCCCTGCTCGACAACATCACGCTGCGCGACCCCTCGATCCGCCGGGAACAGGTCGAGGAGGCGGCCCGCCACATCGGGATGCACGAGTTCATCCTGCGGCTGCCGGGGGGCTACGACTTCGCCGTGGGCGAACGCGGCGCCACCCTCTCCCTCGGCCAGCGGCAGCTCGTCTCCTTCATCCGGGCCGTGCTCTACCGGCCCGCCCTGCTGATCCTCGACGAGGCCACGTCGTCCGTCGACCCCGAGTCGGAGGCACTGATCCGCCAGGCCACCGAGGCGCTCATCTCGGGCCGCACCTCCATCGTCGTCGCCCACAGGCTGTCGACCATCCGACGGGCACACCGCATCCTGGTGATGGAAAAGGGCGAAGTGGTGGAGACGGGCACCCATGCCGAGCTCCTCGCCCGGGCCGGCCGCTACGCCCGCCTCCACGCCCTGCAGTCGGCCGACGCCCCCGCCCCCGTGGAACGCTGACCCGCCCCCGGGGCCGATTTTCGAGCGGTTTTATGCAAGGCCCTGTTTTTTTAGGGCGCCCCTTGTTATCTTCGCGCCAAATTTCAGGGTGACCATGGCGTTCCATCGGATGAAATCCTTGCTGACAGCGGTGCTGGCCCTATCCCTGCCCCTCCTGCCGACGACGGCGTCGGCCCAGCACGAGGCAGGCCACGCGCCCGAGGGCGGGCATCACGCCGGCGCCCCGGAAGGCCATGCGAAAAAAGAGGGCTTCGACGCCAACGAGGTGATCTTCAGCCATATCATGGACGCCCATGAGTACCATTTCCTCGACATCACCGACGAGAACGGACAGAAGCACCCCGTAGGCATTCCCCTGCCGGTGATCCTGTACGCCGAAGACAAGGGCTTCTCCGTGTTCATGTCGTCGCGCTTCGAACACGGACATGCCACCTATGACGACTACCGGATGCTCGACAGGCATTTCATGGCCGAGCACGGACTCGACACCGCCAAGGACGCCTCCGGCATGGCCATCTACAAGGCCGGACAGATCTACCGGGTCGACGAACACGGCATGCCCCGCCCCGAAGCGAAGGTCTACGACGTATCCCTCACCCGCAACGTGACGCAGATGCTGCTGGCGCTGGCGGTGCTGACCTGGATCCTCCTGTCGATGGCCGGCAAGTACCGCCGCAACGGTACGGGCAAGGCCCCCAGCGGCATGCAGAACGCACTGGAGCCCGTCATCGCCTTCGTGAGGGACGAGGTGGCCAAGCCCAACCTGGGGCACCGCTATCCAAAGTACCTGCCCTACCTGCTGACCGTGTTCTTCTTCATCCTCGTCAACAACATCTTCGGACTGATCCCCGGATCGGCGAACGTCACGGGCAACATCGCCTTCACGATGGTCTTCGCGCTGATATCCTTCGTCGTGATCCTGATCAGCACCAATAGGCATTTCTGGGCGCATATCTTCAACCCGCCGGTGCCCGGCTTCGTGAAGGGCATCCTGGTGCCGGTCGAGATCCTGGGGGTGTTCACGAAGCCCTTCGCCCTGATGATACGACTCTTCGCCAACATGATGGCGGGTCACATCATCATCATCTGCCTCGTATCGCTGATCTTCATCTTCGGCGGGCTGAGCAAGGGCATCGGATGGGTTTTCTCGCCCGTGTCGATCGCCTTTGCGGTGTTCATCTACCTGATAGAGGTGATGGTGGCCTTCATCCAGGCCTTCATCTTCACCAACCTGACGGCGGTGTTCATCGGACAGGCCTTCGAGGGGGAGCACCATGCGGAGGGTCACCACTGAGACTGAAATCTTTCCTAACCAATACAATCAAACACGTATGGATCTTCTGTTCGTCCTGTTGAGCACGACGGCATGGGCCAACGCCGGTGGCGCCATCGGTGCGGGTCTGGCCGCCATCGGGGCCGGCATCGGCATCGGCCAGATCGGCAAGGGTGCCGTCGAGGCGATCGCCCGCCAGCCGGAAGCGATGAACGACATCCGTGCCAACATGATCCTGACGGCCGCCTTCGTAGAGGGCGTTGCGCTGTTCGCGGTCATCGCCGGCATCCTCGCGATGTTCGTCTGATCGAAAAGGAATTCGGCAGCACCTCGGGCAAAGGGCCCGGGGTGCCGCCATCCCCACGACAATCCCAAACACACCCGATATGGATCTGTTGACGCCGTCGTTCGGCCTCCTGATATGGACGCTGCTGGCCTTCCTGATCGTGCTGTACGTCCTCCGCAAGTTCGCCTGGGGGCCGATCCTCTCCGCACTCAACGAGCGGGAGCGGACGATCGCCGACTCGCTGGCCACCGCCGAGCGTGTGAAGTCGGAGATGGCGCAGCTGCAGAGCGAGAACGAGGCCCTGCTGGCCAAGGCCCGCGAAGAACGCGCCGCCCTGCTCAAGGAAGCCAAGGAGACGCGTGACCGCATCATCGGCGAGGCCCGCGACCAGGCCAAGGCCGAAGCCGCCCGCATCCTCGCCGACGCCCAGGCCACCCTGGAGAACCAGAAGATGGCCGCGCTGACCGACGTGAAGAACCGCATCGGCGGCATGGTCATCGACATCGCCGAGAAGGTCCTCCGCAAATCGCTCGACGACCGCGCCGCACAGGAGACCTATATCCGCCAGTTGGCCGACGACGTCCGCCTCCTCGGCCGCAACTGAGCCCAACGACAACCCCATGCGCCAGTACAAGGTAGCCAACCGATACGCCAAGGCCCTCTTCGACCTCGCCCTGGAAGGCGGCGCCCTGGACGCCGTACAGGCCGACATGCAGCTCATCGCCGGGCTCGGCCATGCCGAGTTCTCACGGATGATGGTGTCGCCCGTCGTCAAGAGCGACGCCAAGGCCAGGGCCTTCGCCGCCGTCTTCGGCGGCCGCATCAGCCCGCTGACGGCCTCCTTCTTCAACCTCGTCTTCCGCAAGGGCCGCTCCCTCTCGCTGTCCGAGATACAATCCTCCTTCGAAGCGATGTACCTCGCCCACAAGGGCGTCGTCGTGGCCGAACTCACGACGGCCTACCCGGTATCGGATGACGTCAGGGAAGACATGCGCCTTCGCCTCGAGGCCCTGCCCCAGATGGCCGGCCGGAAGGTCGTCATGAAGGACAAGGTCGACCCCGCCATCATCGGCGGATATGTCCTCCAGCTGGGCGACCACTCCCTCGACGCCAGTATCCGACGCGACCTGCGCACCATCCAGACCCAGTTCGTCGAGAACATGTACGTGCAGAACATCAGGTGAACCCCAGATAACCCATTCCAAAAGCCCAGTTCATGATCGACATCAAGCCCGACGAGATATCGGCGATACTACGCCAGCAGCTGAACAACTTCAACACCTCCGCGGAGCTCGAAGAAGTCGGCACCGTCCTGCAGGTGGGCGACGGCATCGCCCGCATCTACGGCCTCAGCCATGTGAAGTCGGGCGAGCTCGTCGAGTTCGAGAACGGCGTCCAGGCGATCGCCCTGAACCTCGAAGAGGACAACGTGGGCGTCGTACTCATGGGTGAGAGCGGTGGCATCCGCGAAGGCTCCAAGGTGCGCCGGACGGGGAAGATCGCCTCCATCCGCGCAGGCGAAGGCCTCGTCGGCCGGGTCATCAACACCCTCGGCCAGCCGATCGACGGCAAGGGACCCATCGCGGGCGAACTCTACGAGATGCCGCTCGAGCGCAAGGCCCCCGGCGTCATCTTCCGCGAACCCGTCAAAGAGCCGCTGCAGACCGGCCTCAAGGCCGTCGATGCCATGATCCCCATCGGCCGAGGCCAGCGCGAACTCATCATCGGCGACCGCCAGACGGGCAAGACGGCCATCGCCATCGACACCATCATCAACCAGAAGCAGTTCTACCAGGCCGGCAAACCCGTCTTCTGCATCTACGTCGCCATCGGACAGAAGGCGTCCACCATCGCCAACGTGATGAAGACGCTGACAGACAACGGCGCGATGGACTATACCGTCATCGTGGCGGCCTCCGCCTCGGAACCCGCACCGCTCCAGTTCTACGCACCCTTCGCCGGCGCCGCCATCGGCGAATACTTCCGCGACACCGGCCGCCCCGCCCTCATCATCTACGACGACCTCTCCAAGCAGGCCGTCGCCTACCGCGAAGTGTCGCTCCTGCTGCGCCGCCCCCCCGGTCGCGAAGCCTACCCCGGCGACGTCTTCTACCTCCACAGCCGCCTGCTGGAGCGCGCCGCCAAGGTGATCAGCAAGGACGAGGTCGCCAAGAACATGAACGACCTGCCCGAGTCCATCCGACACCTCGTCAAAGGCGGCGGATCGCTCACGGCACTCCCCATCATCGAGACGCAGGCGGGCGACGTGTCGGCCTACATCCCCACCAACGTCATCTCCATCACCGACGGCCAGATATTCCTCGAGTCGAACCTCTTCAACGCCGGCATCCGCCCCGCCATCAACGTCGGCATCTCGGTGAGCCGCGTCGGCGGTAACGCTCAGATCAAGTCGATGAAGAAGGTGGCGGGCACCCTCAAGCTCGACCAGGCCCTCTACCGCGAGATGGAGGCCTTCTCCAAATTCGGGGGCGACCTCGACGCGGCCACCAAGGCCGTCCTCGACAAGGGCGCCCGCAACGTCGAGATCCTCAAGCAGGGACAGTACGCCCCGCTCTCCGTCGAGAAGCAGGTGGCCATCATCTACCTCGGCACGCAGGGACTCCTCAGCCAGGTGCCCGTCAAGCGCGTGCGCGAGTTCGAAGAGCATTTCCTTATGGAGATGGACAACAAACTGCCTGACGTGCTCGCCGAATTCAAGAAGGGCAACCTGACGGAAGACGGCATCAAACGCATGGTCGATCTCGCCCAGGGACTCATGGGCGTGTACAAGGCCTGAGGCCGTTGCGCCATCGATACATCGAACTTCGAGAGCCGTCCCCCCCGGACGGCTCTCCTCTTTTGATTTCCGTCATGCCTTGACCCGCCACGTCAGACCTCGATCTCGAAGCGCAGGTGTTCGGTGCCGTTGACAGTGACCGTCACCTCCCAGATGCCCGGTCGGATCTCGGCACCCCGGCCCAGCGACCAGTGGCCGATGCCTTCCTCCGCCATGCCGCGGAAAAGCAGTTGCGGCCTGCCCGTCGCCACTTCGGTGAGGATGACGCGGACATGCGCGCGCTGCCGCAGTGCGATCTCCAGTCCGATGCTTTCGCCCTGGGTGAAGGGAGCGGCGCATACCGCTTCGACGAGACCGCCCGTGCATCGCCGGGCGATGATCAGGCCCGAGGTACGGGTCTCCCCGTCGGCATCCGTCCAGCGCATGAGGTAGCAGGTGGTGATTTCGGACAACTCGCCGGCGATGGACCAGCCCCCCTTCCCGGCTCCCGCAGCGAGCGACAGCGGGTAAAAGTCGCTACCGTTGCGACTGGTTTCCAGGCGGGCTGCAGCCGACACCGCCATGCCGCCCGGCGGGTCAAGGTACAGGGCGGTCGGCATCCGGCCCAGGTGGCCTCTGATCGGGGCCGCAGAGGCGGAGCCCGTCAGGACGCGGATCTCGGGCCGCCGCGTACTGTCGGAGGCCCCCGACACCATGCCCTTGGCAACGAACAGCGGGAGAAGAAAGGGAACCATCATGCGTACAGGCAAAATACATTCGTTATGCGGATAAGAACGCGGGTTCGGCTGCTGTCGTATGCGGGAGGCGATTCCTTGGGGTGAGCGGCAACATCTTGCATCCGGGGTTGTTAGAGAGGCATGCGAGCGGTAGTAACCGGTCCCGTCATCGAGGTGTCGGGCCTCAGCAAGCGGTATGGCGAGTTCAAGGCCGTCGACGACCTGTCGTTCCGGGTGGAGCGTGGCGATGTCTATGGCTTCCTGGGTCAGAACGGGGCGGGCAAGTCGACGACCATCCGGATGCTGCTGACGCTGATCCGTCCGACGGCGGGCAGCATCCGCCTTTTCGGGATGGACCTGGTGCGCCATCGCCGCGAGGTGCTGGCGCGCGTGGGCGCGGTGATCGAGAAGCCCGACCTCTACGGCTACCTGACGGGACGAGAGAACCTGCGCATCCTGGCGCGACTCAGCGGATGCCGCGACCGCAACGCCATCGGTCGGGTGCTGGAGACCGTCGGACTGGCGGCCCGGGCCGACGACCGGGTGAGGACCTATTCGCAGGGCATGCGCCAGCGGCTGGGCATCGCCTGCGCGCTGGTGCACGACCCCGAGCTGGTGGTCCTCGACGAGCCCACCAACGGCCTCGACCCCCAGGGCATCGCCGACATCCGCCACCTCATCCTCCGCCTCAGCCGGGAGGAGGGCAAGACCTTCCTCGTCTCCTCGCACCTGCTCTCCGAGATGGAACTCATCGCCAACCGGATGGTCATCATCGACCGCGGCCGCAAGGTGGTGGAAGGGGAGTGCCGCACCCTGCTGGACCCCGAACGGCAGGTGGTGCACCTGGAGACCCTGGACGATGAACAGGCACGTGCCCTGCTGGCGTCCAGCCGCTGGGCGGCGCATGTGGAGGACGACGCGCAGGGCCGCATCCGGCTGGCGCTCGACAGGGCCGAGGTGCCGCAGCTGGTGCGCGACCTGGCGGCGATGGGCGTGTCGGTACTGGCGCTACGGCCCACCAACCGCCTCGAGGACTACTTCCTATCCCTCACCCAAGCCGGCTGAACATGTGGACGATCGTGCGCATCGAACTCTTCAAGATCTTCCGCAAGCCGCGGACCTATATCGCCTTCGGCGCCGTGGCCGCCATCGTCTGGCTGATCCAGCTCGGCTTCTATGTGGACGGCGAGACCTACGTGCAGTTCGGCATGCAGGCGCTGAGCGAGACCTTCGATGTGGAGGGACGGGTCCTCAACGGCTACCTGATGGCGTACATCATCTTGCAGACGCTGCTGGTGCATGTGCCGCTGCTGATCGCGCTGGTGTCGGGCGACATGGTGTCTGGCGAGGCCGGCATGGGCACGCTCCGGCTGCTGGCGAGCCGTCCCGTAAGCCGTACGCAGCTGCTGCTCGGCAAGTTCCTGGCATCATCGGTGTACACGGTGGCGCTGCTTGTGTGGATGGCGCTGTGGACGCTGTTCTTCTCGCTGTGGCTCTTCGGCGCCGACGACCTGGTGATCATGAAGAGCGAGGTCGTGACGCAGATCCTGCGTTCGGATGTGATGTGGCGCTACGCCGCCGCCTTCGGCTTCGCGACGGTCGCGATGGTGACGGTCTCGTCGCTGGCCTTCCTGCTCAGCCTCTTCGCGGAGAATTCGATCGGGCCGATCATCGCGACAATGAGCATCGTCATCGTCTTCACCATCCTCAACTCCCTGGGGCTGCCGTTGTTCGATGCGGTGAAGCCCTGGCTCTTCACCACACACATGCTGGGCTGGAAAGGGTTCTTCGACGTGCAGCTCGGCGCCGACAACGAGCAGGTCGTCGGCTCGGTCGAGAACCTGCCGGCAGTGCTGCGCTCGGCGGCGATCCTGGGGGTGCATATCGGACTGTTCCTGGCCCTGTCGGTGGCCGTCTTCAGGCGGAAGGATATCCTCTCGTAAGGGATGGGGATAGGATCGGGCAGGACCTTCCCCCCGAAATCGGATCTCGGCGTGGAAGGCAGATGTTCCGGATGTTGGATGCGTCAGGTGATCTGTGCTCGATGGGAAAGTCTGTTGACCGCATGGATTCACCTCTGCCATATGACATGGCCTTCTGCGTGTCAACGTCCCGGGTGCCATGCCAGTCGTGGTCTTACCATTCCTCTACATGCCTACGGTAAGGGTTGGCCGCTGACAGGCCTGTCGCCTGGTCCTGACGCCCGGGACCGGATCCGCAAGCCGATGCCACTCGTAACGTTCTTTCAGTTGTCAGACGGAGGGAGTACGACCCGCGAAGGTGCTGCCTGACCACGGATGCCGCACAGCGCTTTCTTGGGGTGGATATCGGGTGTTCCAACAGGTTGACCTGTCGCCATCCCTCTCCGGCAAGCAGGCGGCTGTGACTTCTGTCACAATGCCCTGTGCCGTCGGCCTGTACCTTTATCCCGTACCACCCACGCCCGACGACGCAACATGCCGCCAGACACCCTCCACATCCTTGGATATGCCTCCTCCTTCCTGATCGGCATTTCACTCGGGCTGATCGGCGGTGGCGGCTCCATTCTGACCGTACCCGTCCTCGTCTACCTCCTCGGTGTGGAGCCGGTCATGGCCACGGCCTACTCCCTGTTCATCGTCGGCCTCTCCAGCCTTGTGGGGGCCTATCCCAAGTACCGGGAAGGGCTGGTGGACCTGCGCACGGCCGCTGTCTTCGGCATCCCCTCCATCGCGGCCGTCTTCGTCACTCGCAGCCTCATTGTGCCGGCCATCCCCGAAACCATCGGGCGGCTGGGCGAGGTGACCGTCACCCGGGGCGTGCTGATGTTGCTGCTCTTTGCCACGCTGATGGTCGCCGCCAGCATCTCGATGATCCGCAACACGCCACCGCAGCGGCAGGAGACGTCCTCCGGGGAACGCGTGTTCAACTATCCGATGATCCTCCTCGAAGGGGCTGTCGTCGGCGTCCTCACGGGCCTCGTCGGCGCGGGCGGCGGTTTCCTCATCATCCCCGCGCTCGTGCTGCTGAGCGGTCTGCCGATGAAACAGGCCGTCGGCACTTCGCTGCTCATCATCGCCGCCAAGTCGCTCATCGGATTCCTCGCCGATGCCACCCGGTATGCGATGGACTGGCGCTTGCTGTCCATCGTCACCGCCATCGCGATGGCCGGCATCCTCGCGGGCAACCGCGTCAGCCGCCGTATCGACGGCGACCGGCTCAAGACAGGCTTCGGATGGTTCGTCCTCGTCATGGGCCTGTACATCCTCGTCCGTGAAGGCCTGATGGGCGGCGGCGGAAGTCACTGAGCCGATGCACCTGCCAGGACCCGCCATCCAAGACATCACCAAATCCCGATTTGGATCGAGCACAGGGATGATGAGAAGTCGATATGAATGGTAGAATGATCGTTAACCCTAACTTTGGACAGGTGAAGACAAAGCAATCAAGGAAGGATGCGGGGGCTGGCCGCCGGGGGTTCCTTCGGCGGGCGGCATGGGCGGGAGCCGCCACTGCCCTGGGGGGTGTCCCCGGCGTAGCGGCGGCGGCCGTCGCTGGGGAGGCCGGTATCGACACGGCGCGGGAGGTTGCGGGGAAGGGGCATGTCACGCTGCTGATCACGTCCGACATCCATGCGCAGCTGCACACCCACGACGAGTTCTTCTGGGAGCAGGACAAGCCCGTGTTCCGTCGCCGGGGCGGGCTGGCGGTGCTGAAGACGATGGTGGAGCACTACCGCTCGAAGGACCCGGAGAATACGCTGCTCCTCGACGGCGGCGACTTCTTCCACGGCAGTGCCGTCGCCACTTTCACCGAGGGGGAGGCGCTGATCCCCATCCTCAACGCCTTCGACTACGACCTGATCCTTCCGGGCAACTGGGAGGTCGTGTACAAGAAGCGCAAGATGCTCTTCGACATGGGACACAGCAATGCTGCCAAGGTCTGTGCCAACATGTACCACCGCACCTCGGGCGAAGACAACGGCGAGCTCATCTTCCCGCCCTACTGGGTGCGGTATGTGGGTGGTGTCAAGGTGGGCATCATCGGCTATACCGACCATCTCACACCCCGACGGCAGTCGCCCGCCTACAGCGAGGGTATCCGCTTCGAGCATGCTGACCGGAATGTGGCCCGCTACATCCGCCTGTTGCGCGAGGTGGAGGGATGCGCCATCGTCCTGCTCTTCACCCATATGGGGCTTGCCCAGCAGGTGGGCCTGGCCAACAACCCCGCCGTGGCGGGTGCCGACTTCATCCTCGGCGCCGACACGCACGAGCGCGTCCGCGAGTCCATCCAGGGGAAGTACTGCAAGGTCGTCGAATGCGGCGCCTTCGGATCCTTCCTCGGAAAACTCGAACTATGGGTGGAGGGTGGCAAGCTGGTGCGGCACCAGTACGACCTCCTCGATGTCGACCCCGCCAGATACAAGCCCGACCCCGGCGTCAAGGCCCTCGTGGAGGCCGCCGACGCGCCCTTCCGCAAGGACCTCGACACGGTCATCGGCACATCCGCCACTCCGTTGATGCGGTACTTCGTGATGGAGAGCCCGATGGACAACCTCATCACCGACGCCATCCATTGGAAGTTGAAGCCCGATATCGCGCTGAGCAACGGCTTCCGTTTCTGCCAGCCACTTGCCGTGGACCCTAAGACGGGCAGGGCCGAGATCACAAGGGAATTCCTATGGAACATGCTGCCCGTCGACAGCGAGGCGAAGACGGGATATGCAACAGGCCGGCAGATCCGGGACTGGCTAGAGCAGGAGTTGCAGAATGCCTTCGCGCCCGACCCCGCCAAGCGCTTCGGCGGCTGGTTCGTGCGGTTCGCAGGGATGGAGGTCAACTTCACCATCGGCAACGCCTATGGCCAACGCGTCAACCGGGTGATGGTGAAGGGCGAGCACCTCGACCTCGCCAGATCGTACCTGATATCCGCCTGTGAGCGGGAGGGTGACCCCGACGATACGCTCTGCCGCATCGAGAAGGTCGCCTCGCCGCAGCGCACCGGCCTTCAGATGCATGCCATACTGGAGGAATACCTCGCGAAGCATTCGCCCGTGGCGCCGCGCCTGGAAGGCAGGGCGACGGCCACCGACCAGCCGCCGACGCTGCTGACGCAGCTGCAGGGGACGACCTACACCTTCCGATAGACGATCCAAAACCGACTGCCGCATGTGGAGGATACTCAAGACGCACTGGCCGCCAGTGGCCCTGTCGCTGACCATCACGGCCTACGGCCTGTGGGCCTGGCGGTCGAGGGATGTGTCGGGCATGCCGGCGTCCGCCTTGCCGTCACCGGCCGACAGCACCTGGCAGGCCCCAAGCCTCCACCTCGACAGGAGCCTGCAGGGAGCGGAGCGGCACCTCGTCATCTACGGCGAGGAACTCATCGCCCATACGGCACGCTACCTCGGCCCGAACGGCAGCGTGGCTCCCCTGGGCAATGGCATGAACTGCCAGAACTGCCACCTCTCGGCCGGGCGCCTCGCCTGGGGCAACAACTACGGCGCCGTGCAGTCGACCTATCCCCGCTACCGCGACCGCAGCGGCAGCATCGAAGATGTCTACAAGCGCGTGAGCGACTGCTTCCAGCGGAGCCTCAACGGCAAAGCGCCCGACAGCCTGAGCCGCGAGTTCCAGGCCATCGCCGCCTATGTCCGCTGGCTCGGCAGGGATGTGCCCAAGGGCGTGAAGCCCGTCGGCAGCGGCCTGCGCAAGCTCGCCTACCTCGACAGGGCGGCAGACCCCACCCGCGGCGCCCTTGTCTATTCGGCCCGCTGCGCCAGCTGCCATGGTGCCGACGGACAGGGCGTCATGGCTGCCGACGGCCTCGAATACCAATATCCGCCGCTCTGGGGCGAACACAGCTACAATACCGGTGCCGGACTGTTCCGCCTCTCCAACTTCGCCGGTTACGTGCACAGCAACATGCCCTTCAACCAGGCCACGCACACGAAGCCCGTACTCACGACCGAGGAGTGCTGGGACGTGGCGGCGTATGTCAACAGCCGCCCCAGACCGCACAGGCAGCCCGGCGGCGACTGGCCCGACATCTCGAAGAAACCCGTAGACCACCCCTTCGGACCCTACGCCGACGGTCACACGGAGCAGCAACACAAGTACGGCCCCTATCCCCCGATACTCGCCGCACGGAAGAAGTCCGATGCGGCGGCGGGCAAATGAGCCCGCACGGCAATGCCCGGCGAACCCAACCTCATATTCATCTTCACCCCAGAACCCATCAATCGGACATCCATGGAATGGATCCTGCAACCCTGGCCCTGGTACGTGGCCGGCCCGCTGATCGGCCTCACCGTGCCGATCCTGCTCATCCTGGGCAACAAGGCCTTCGGCATCTCCTCCTCGCTTAGGCATATATGTGCCGCCTGTGCACCTGCCAACATCCCCTTCTTCCGGTACGACTGGAAGCGGGAGCGATGGAACCTGTTCTATGTCGCCGGCGTCCTCATCGGCGGCGCGATCGCCGCGAGATTCCTGACGACGGGCGAGCCCATCGCCGTCGATACGCGCCTCATGGAGGAGCTGTCGGCCTATGGCATCACGAGCACCGAAGGGCTCGTGCCCACGGAGTTGGTATCCTGGGAGGCGTTGATGCATCCCCGCGGCCTCGTGATGATGGTGGCGGGCGGCTTCCTCGTCGGCTTCGGGACCCGCTATGCCGGCGGCTGCACCTCGGGTCATTCCATCATGGGCCTCAGCAACCTGCAATGGCCCTCGCTGGTGGCCACCTGCTGCTTCATGGCGGGAGGCTTCCTCATGGCCAATTTCATTCTTCCCTACATCCTAAGATTATCCCACTGACACCTCATCATCGCAGATCATGACCACTCCCAACCCTGCCACACCGGCCACGACGCTCTCCTCCACGACATCCCTGCTCAAATACATCTTCGCCGGCATCCTCTTCGGGATCCTGCTGGTGAAGGCCGAGGTGATCTCCTGGTTCCGCATCCAGGAGATGTTCCGCCTGCAGAGCTTCCACATGTTCGGCGTGATCGGCTCGGCCGTCGTCACCGGCATCCTGTCCTTACAGCTCATCAAGCGGTTCAAGGTACGAACCCTCGACGGCGATCCCATCGTCATCGAGGACAAGACCTTCCACAAGGGCCAGATCTATGGCGGACTCCTCTTCGGCTTCGGCTGGGCCGTCACCGGTGCCTGTCCGGGTCCGCTCTTCGCGCTCATCGGCTCCGGTGCCACCGCCGTTGCCGTGATCCTGTTCAGCGCGATCCTCGGTACCTGGACCTACGGCCTGCTGCGTGAGCGGCTGCCGCACTGACTCGGATCGCATGCGATGACAAGCGTGTACATGTCATCGTCGCTGGCATGTCCTTCAAACATGTGCATATCGCGACTGAAGGCGTTCCTGGGATGGATATCGAAGTCCGGCGGCTATGCCTGAGCGGAAGTCGAAGGGTTGACGGTCTGGAATGCCGTCCCGTCACAGGGTGGTGACCGATAGCCTTGAGATGTTTCGTATGACCGTAACCGTTATCTGTTCATAGGCATGAAAAGAGCCGCGTCCTATGGGGGACGCGGCTTATTATCTTATCACACGGTACGGTCAGGCGTACTTGGTGATGCCGGGCACTGCGACCTTGTAGTGCCCGTCGGCGTCGGGCAGCACGGGGGGTGCTGCGGCGAAGTCGTAGATGGTGGGCTGCAGGTTGATGCCCGACTGCAGGGCCTTGTCCATCGCGATGACCTGTCCGGAATAGGTGGCCATGCGGCCGAGGATGGACGTCATGGTGCTCATGGCGCCGTTGTGGGCGTCGGCGAACTTGTATTCTCCCTTGGCGACGGCGGCGAAGAGTTCGTCGTGTTCGGTCTGGTAGGGGTTGTTCTCGGCCTTCCCGTCGAACTGGTAGAGGGTCTTCCCGGTGTGGTCGGTGATGCGGGCCTTGCCGCAGAGGATGCGGCCCTTGGACCCGAAGATATGCTCGTCGACGCGGGCCATGGTGCCTTTGATGTGGCGGCACTGGCTGTTGAGGATGGAGCCGTCGGCGTATTCGAACTCGACGTAGTGGTGGTCGAAGATCTCGCCGTGGTCCTTGCCCTTGCGCACTTCACGGCCGCCCATGCCCTGGGCCTTGACGGGGTAGCCGCCCTTGAACCAGTTGACGACGTCGATGTTGTGGATGTGCTGTTCGGTGATATGGTCGCCGCAGAGCCAGTTGAAGTAGTACCAGTTGCGCATCTGGTATTCCATCTCGGTCTGTTCGGGCTTGCGCGCACGCACCCAGACGCCGTCGTTGTTCCACCAGGCCTGGGCCGAGGTGATCTCGCCGATGAGGTTGCGGCGCTTGTAGAGTTCGCGGTAGGAGTTCTGGTAGTGGCGTTGCAGGCCTACGACGACGTTGAGCTTCTTGCGCTTGGCCTCCTCGGCGGCGGCCAGCACGCGCTGCACGCCGGCGGGGTCGGTGGCCACTGGCTTCTCCATGAAGATCTGCTTGCCCTGCTTGACGGCCTCCTCGAAGTGGATGGGACGGAAGCCGGGGGGGGTCGCGAGGATTACGACGTCGGCCAGGGGGATGGCCTTGAGGTAGGCGTCGAAGCCGGTGAAGCGCCGCTCTTCGGGAACGTCCACGCGCGACTTGACATCACGTCCCTTCGCCGCGTTCTCGTCGGAGGTGATGGCCTTCAGGCAATCTTCCAGACGGTCGCGGAAGGCGTCGGCCATGGCCACCAGGCGTACGTTCTGCGCCGTCGACAGGGCCTGCATGGCGGCACCCGTGCCGCGTCCGCCGCAGCCGACGAGGGCCACGCGGATCACATCGTCGGCGCCCGAGTGATAGTTGGCGCGCGACAGCAGCGGAGCGGCCATCAGTCCGCCGGCGAGGAGCGTACCCTGCCGCACGAAGTCGCGGCGTGATGCATTGGCTGGATCGTTGTTTTCTTTCATGATGGGGTCGTTGGGGGTGGGTTGTCTCAGTTTCCGAGATACAATGTATAGAATTTTTCCGCTTCCTCCCGCGTCGGCTGCAGCTTGGGCCTGACGATGCGGAAGCCCACGAACATGCCGTCCGTCAGCCACCAGCGGCTGCGCGGGATCTGCGGGTCGCGCTGGTTCCAGGAGGGGTCCGACTTCCCCCGTCGGGCCGGACCGATGATGGCGGCCGCATCCGCGTAGGAGCCGCCCCGCACGCTGCGCGGGTAACGGGCGGCGGGCTTGAGGAGGGGGTCGACGGCTGTCTCACCGATCTTGGCGAAGTAGGCGGGGTCGTACTGGTCGAGGGTCCATTCGGAGAGGTTGCCAAGCATGTCGTACAATCCCCAGGCGTTCGGCTTCTTCTGCCCGACCTTCTGGTACTTGCCCTTGCTGTTGCCGGCGTGCCAGGCATGGAGTCCCAGCAGTTTCGGGTCGTTGCCGAAGGGGTAGGGGGTGGTGCTGCCCGCCCGGCAGGCGTACTCCCATTCGGCCTCGGTGGGCAGCCGGTAGAAGACGCCTGTCTTCGTGTAGAGCCACCGGCAGAACATCATCGCCGCATCGACGCTCATGCTGTTCATCGGAAAGCCCCCGTCCTTGCCCATCCCCCAGCTCAGGTCGATGTACTGCGCCGTGGGACGGGTGACCGCATCCACTTTCGAGCCCTGCTCGAAGCCCTCGTCGCGGAAGAAGATACCGAACTGGTCGTAGGTGACCTCATGGGCACCCATCCAGAAGTCGGAGACCCTGACCTGGCGTCCTTCCTTCGCCGTGCCCATGCGGAAGGAGCCGCCCTGGATGGCCACGAGCGACAGGGGAACGGCCGTGCCGGGGATCTGGATGGAATGGTTGTGGAAGGCCGTGTCCTGGGCGAGCAGGGAGAAGGGGAGGAGAAGCCCGAGGAGGAAGGGAAGTCTTGCCAAGGGTTGATTTACCTGCAATCTAAGGAATCGCAGAGGCATGCGGAAGAGGTTCGACCGATTCGCCGCACATCGGGCGTACCTGCCCGACGTCCGTGTTTCCAGCGTTCATTCATTGCGCCTCATTGCCTAACTTAGGCTTTCAAACCACTCCCATGATCCGCCGCCAGTTCCTCCGCCAGACCGGTCTCGCCGCCGGCTCCCTCCTCTCCGCCGGCCTCGTCCACGACGTTCATGCCCGCACGGGGGCGGCCGCCGAGAAGCCCTTCAACCTCGACTACGGCTTCCATGACGGCATGTTCGCGGCCCATGCGGGGAAGGACTTCGTCGACCAGATCCGCTTCGGGCATGAGAGGGGCTTCCGGTCCATCGAGGACAACGGCATGATGTCGCGCACGCCCGAACAGCAGGAACGCATCGGCCGCACGCTGGCCGACCTGGGCATGCGCATGGGCGTCTTCGTCATCACCACCGAACAGTGGCATTGGAAGACCACGCTGGCCACGGGACGCCAGGAGTGGAAGGACCGCATCGTACGCGACTGCCGCACGGCCGTGGAAGTCGCCAGGCGCTGCGGTGCCAAATGGATGACCGTCGTCCCCGGCAACTACGATCGCAGCCTGCCCATCGACATCCAGACGGGTAACGTCATCGACGCCCTCCGCCTCGGCGCCGAGGTGCTGGAACCCCACGGCCTCACCATGGTCCTCGAACCCCTCAGCGACAACCCCGACCTCTTCCTCCGCCACTCGACGCAGACCTACATGATCTGCCGCGCCGTCAACAGCCCCGCCTGCAAGATCCTGTTCGACATGTACCACATGCAGCGCAACGAGGGCGACATCATCAAGAACATCGACCGAACCTGGTCCGAGATCGGATACTTCCAGATCGGCGACAACCCCGGCCGCAAGGAGCCCACCACCGGCGAGATGAACTACCGCAACATCTTCAAATACATCCACGGCCGCGGCTTCAAGGGCATCCTCGGCATGGAGCACGGCAACGCCAAACCCGGCAAGGACGGCGAACTCGCCCTCATCCGCGCCTACCGCGAAAGCGACGCCTTCCTCTGAACGGGTTTGTGACCCCCTTCGCAACCCTTACGCGCCTGCCTTGTTATGGTGGCATGATCCGGATGACGCCCGCCCTGCCGCTGCTCCTGCTGTCCCATCTCGCGCCCGCACAGGATGCCGCCTCGCTCGTGAAACGCCTCCGTGCCAAGATGGACGTCGTCAACGACTACCGCGCCACCGGCACGCTCAAGACCGACGTGAGTTTCCTCCGCATTCCCATCTCCAAGGTCAACGTCCTCTACCGCAAACCCGACCGCTTCCGCATCCGCAAGGATGGCGGCATCTCCCTCCTTCCCAAGGGCGGCATCAGCATCAACCTCAACGCCATGCTCGCCCTCGGCGACGTCACCGCCGTTGACGCCGGGCAGTCGGTCCTGGGCGGCAAAACCCTGCGTATCGTCAAGATGCTGCCTTCCTCCGAGTCCTCCGACATCATCCTCTCCACCCTGTACATCGACGAAAAGGAACTCCTCGTGCGCAAGTCTGTCACCACCACCCGCGGCAACGGTACTTACGAGATGGAGATGGACTACGGCCGTCAGTCCGGCTACGGACTGCCCGACAAGGTCGTCGTCTCCTTCGACACGCGCGATTACAAGCTCCCCAAGGCCATCACCTTCGAGTACGAGACGGGGGAGAAGCCTGCAAAACCCGCCAAAGAAGCCAAAGACAAGAAGGGGAGGGTGGAGATCGTCTATCAATCCTACATCATCAACAAAGGGATACCCGACGCCGAGTTCAAGTGACCTTCCTGCTAGCCCTCAAACCCTGGTTGGAATCTCAAGCCCCGTGGAAGTTCTCAGAACCGGGGGTAGTTCTGAGGACATGGGGTGGTTTCGAGAACCGGGAGGGGTTCTCAAAACCCGGGTAGGTTCTCAGAACCGGGGGCAGTTCTGAGGACATGGGGTGGTTTCGAGAACCGGGAGGGGTTCTCAAAACCAGGGTAGGTTCTCTTAACCGGGGGTAGTTCTGAGGACATGGGGTGGTTTCGAGAACCGGGAGGGGTTCTCAAAACCTGCGAATGGTGTCGATGATTCCCGGATGGATAGATGATGGAATGAATGAAAAGGCCCTCAGGCCTCTTCGATGCGTTCGTCCTCCATGCGGGAGACGACGCGGTGGGCCGTCTTGCGCAGGGGGTTGATGCGGGCTTCGGCGTATCCCATGCGTTTGTTGAAGATGTCAATGGCGGTGAAGAGGGCTTCGCGGAAGGAGGCTTCGTCGGCGCGGTTCTTGCCGGCGATGTCCATGGCGGTGCCGTGGTCCGGGGAGGTCCGTATGCCGGGGAGCCCGGCGGTGAAGTTGACCCCTTCGCCTGCGCCGAGCGACTTGAAGGGGATGAGGCCCTGGTCGTGGTACATGGCCAGCACGGCGTCGAAGCGGGTGTAGTGGCCATGGGCGAAGAAGGCATCGGGGCTGTAGGGGCCGAATGCCATGAGGTCGAGGTTCTTGCGGGCCTCTGCCAGGGCGGGTTTGACGATCTCGACCTCTTCCTTTCCGGTGAGGCCGTCGTCGCCGGCGTGGGGGTTGAGGCCGAGGACGGCCACGCGGGGTTTGTCGATGCCGAAGTCCTTGCGCAGCGATTCCCTGAGGATGCACAGTTTGGAGAGGAGCCGTTCCCGGGTGATCTGGCCGGCGACCTCGCTGAGGGGGATGTGTTCGGTGACGACGCCGACGCGCATGTTGTCGGCCAGCATCAGCATGAGCACGTCGGATGCGCCGAAGAGGGATTGGAGGTAGGGGGTATGGCCGGTGAAGGGGAAGTCGGCCTGCTGGACGTTCTTCTTGTGGATGGGTGCGGTCACCAGGCAGTGGATGCGGCCTTCCTTGAGGGCTTCGGCCGCGGCCCGGAGCGATTCCACGGCGTGCTGCCCGCCGGTGGCGTCCACCTCGCCCGGCTGGATGGGCATCTCGTTCTCCCAGAGGTTCATGACGTTCACCTGTCTGGGGTTGAGGCGCTGCAGGTCCTTGGTGACGTTGAAGGTGAAGTTGATGTCGGCCATCGACTTCCGGTAGAAGTTGACGACCTTGTTGGATCCGAAGACGACGGGTGTGCAGAATTCGGCGATGCGGCTGTCGGAGAGGGTCTTGATGATGATCTCGGGACCGATGCCGTTGATGTCGCCCATGCTGACGCCCACGATGGGCTTGGACTGCGTTCCGCTCATGTGGACCGTTTGGTTGTGGGTTTCAAATGTACGCCGAAAAGGGGGGATCCATTCTGTAATTTTGCCCTGTGTACACGCTGAAGAAGTCGTTGGGACAGCATTTCCTTCGTGACGAGGGCGTGTGCCGGCGCATCGTCGCCGAGCTCGGCGCCGCACCGTTCCGGCAGTTGCTGGAGGTGGGGCCGGGTGGCGGGGCCCTGACGCGATTCCTCCTGGAGGTCCCCGACGTGGACTTCCGCGCCGTCGAGCTGGATGCGGAGAAGGTGCGTTTCCTGATGGGCCGCTATCCTGCGCTGTCGGGCCGGCTGACCGAGGCGAGCATCCTCGACATCCCGGTCCCTTTCGCGGGGCCGTTCACGGTCATCGGCAACTTTCCCTACAACATCTCCTCGCAGATCCTCTTCCGGGTGCTGGACTGGCGCGCCCAGGTGGAGCGGGTCGTCGGGATGTTCCAGAAGGAGGTGGCTGTGCGCATCGCCGCGGGCCCGGGCAGCAAGGATTACGGCATCCTGAGTGTCCTCCTGCAGGCCTATTTCGACGTGCGTTATCTCTTCGAGGTGGACGAGCGGTGCTTCCAGCCGCCGCCGAAGGTGAAGAGCGGCGTGGTGAGCCTGACGGCGGCGGGCGATCCCTACGGTGTGTCGGACGACCGGAAGTTCCGGATCCTCGTCAAGGCGGCCTTCGGCCAGCGCCGGAAGCAGTTGCGCAATCCGCTGAAGTCGCTGTTCCCGGTCTCCGAGCTGTCGGACCCGCTATTTTCTCGTCGCGCGGAGCAGTTGTCCGTGGCCGAGTTCGTATCCCTCATCCCCCGCATGTCATGAAGCCCCTGGTCATTGTCACGGCCGACGCCCACCCCCTGCTGCGCGAGACGTTGGAGGCGAAGGGCCACCGTGTGGAGTTGCTGCCGGCCATCACGGCCGAGGAGCTTGCCGGCCGCATCGAAGCCTGCGAGGGGCTTGTCGTCACGACGCGGCTGCGGGTCGATGCTTCCCTGCTGGCGTCGGCGCCGCGGTTGAAGTGGGTCGCCCGGCTTGGCAGCGGCATGGAGCTGGTCGATACGGAGGCTGCCGCCGCTTTGGGCGTCCGCTGTGTGAGCAGTCCGGAGGGCAACCGCAATGCCGTGGCGGAGCATGCGCTGGGGATGCTGCTGTCGCTGATGCACCGCATCCGCGTGTCGGCCGACGAGGTGCGGCAGGGCCTATGGCGACGCGACGCCAACCGGGGCACCGAACTCGCGGGCAAGACCGTGGGCATCATCGGATACGGCCATACGGGCGGGGCCTTCGCCCGCCTGCTGCAGCCCTTCGGCGCGACGGTGCTGGCGTATGACAAGTACCGCTTCGGGTTCGCAGCAGGCCATGTGCATGAGGCCGGGCCGGAGCAGGTCGCCCGCTACGCCGACGTGGTGAGCCTGCACCTGCCCCTGACCGCCGAGACGACCCGTTATGCCGACGCCGCCTTCTTCCGTGCGCTGCAGCGGAAGCCCTGGTTCGTGAATACGAGCCGTGGCGCCGTGCACGACACCGCGGCGGTGGCCATGGCCCTCCGCGAGGGGCTCGTGTCGGGCGTGGCGCTGGACGTGTTGGAGACGGAGCCGCCCGTGGGCGTCACGGGCGAAGAGGGGGAGGCTATAAGGTACCTGCTGTCGGATGCGCGCGCCATCGTGACGCCGCATATCGCCGGGTACAGCCATGAATCGTACCGCGAGATGGCGGCCGTGGTGTTGCGGAAGCTGGGCTTCCTGTGAGTCCCATGTCAGGCGGTGAGGTTCGCTGTGGTGCGACGGGTTGCGGCCGTTGTGGGTTGAGGCGGGGCGGCGTCGAGGATGGCCTGTACGGCCAGCTGTGCCGAGGCCATGTCGAGGCGTTCCTGCAGCATTTCGGCCATCGTCTCCAGATAGGCCGACACGTCGTCCCGGCGGTTGCGTTCCAGCCAGCGGAAGCCGCCGGGCAGGCGTTCGAGGACCTCCCTGTCGTCGAGATGCTCGATATGGCGGATGTCGCTGGGGGTGAGGCCGTGCTGCATGAGTTCGCCCACCAGCCGGTCGGCGGGCAGGTCGCTGACCGGGCACCAGTCCTCTGCGATCTCGGTCCATTCCCCGATGCCCGTGTGGGCGATCCTGAGGATATCCTTGCCCGTACGGTCGGTCATGACCTGAAGGAGGTTACCGCAGTTGCAGGATCCGTGGTCGCCCCAGGCATAGTGGGCACCTTGCGAGAGTCTGAGGGCGGTTTCCCGAAGGGAAGCGATGAGGAAGGGGTTCGGTGTGGCCATGGACTGGGTTTCTCAGGAGTGGAACAAACGACGGGGCGGAAAGGTTTGTGATGTCTCGATCAGACCACCACGTTGATCATTCGGTTGGGGACATGTATGATCTTCTTCGGTGGCTTTCCATCGAGCCATCGCTGGACGACGGGGTCGGCCATGACGGCCGCCTCGACGGTCTGCTGGTCGGCATCGAGGGGCAGCGTCAGTTCGCTGCGCGTCTTGCCGTTGACGGCGACGGGGTAGGCCTTGGTGGTCTCCACCAGGTAGTGCTCCTCGACGGTGGGGAAGGGTTGGTCGAGGATGGAGTCGGCATGTCCGGTCGCCTGCCAGAGTTCCTCGCAGAGATGGGGGGCGTAGGGGTTGAGGGTGATCAGGAGTTTCTCGAGCACCTGCCGTTTGTGGCAGCCGAGGTCGGTGAGTTCGTTGACGCCGATCATGAAGCCGCTGACGGCGGTGTTGAAGGAGAATCGTTCGGTATCCTCCCCGATGCGGCGTACCATGCGATACAGGGCCTTCCATTCGGCGTCTGAGGGCTCGCCATCCGTGACGATGCATCCTTTCGTCTCGTCCATGAACAGCCGCCAGGTCTTCTTGAGGAAACGGTGCACCCCTTCGATGCCCTTGGTGTCCCAGGGCTTGTCCTGTTCGACGGGCCCGAGGAACATCTCGTACATGCGGAAGGTGTCGGCCCCGTAGCGTTCGACGACGTCGTCGGGATTGACGACGTTGTGGTACCGCTTGCTCATCTTCTCGAGGCGGGTGCCGCAGTGGTAGTTGCCATCCTCGCATGCGAAGGTGGCGTCGTGGAGGTCGGGCCTCCATCGGCGGAAGGCTTCGGTGTCGAGTTCGACGCCGTCGACCATGGAGACGTCGACGTGGATCTCGTCGGTCTCGTAGGCGTCCCTGAGGCCGGCCGACACGAAGCGGTTGGTGCCGCGGATGCGGTAGGCGATGCGCGAGTCGCCGCCGATCTTGCCCTGGTTGACGAGGCGTTTGAAGGGTTCGTCGAAGCCGATGAGGCCGAGGTCGAAGAGGGCCTTGGTCCACATGCGGCTGTAGAGTAGATGTCCCACCGCGTGTTCGGTGCCTCCGATGTAAAGGTCGACCTGTCCCCAGTAGTCGCTTGCCGTCCGTGCGCAGAACTCCGTTTCGTTACCGGGGTCCATATAGCGTAGGAAATACCAGCTGCTGCCGGCGAAGCCGGGCATGGTGTTGACCTCCCTCAGTCCGTCGGGTGTCTGTTTCCATTCGGGCAGGTTGGCGAGCGGGCCTTCTCCGCCGGGACCGGGCTTCAGGTCCTCGAGTGGCGGGAGGAGCAGCGGCAGTTTGTCTTCGGGCAGTGGGCGTGCGATGCCGTCCTGCCAGACGATGGGGAAGGGTTCACCCCAGTAGCGTTGCCGGCTGTAGGCGGCGTCTCGCATGCGGTAGTTGACACGGCGGTGTCCGATGCCGTCGGCCTCGATGCAGTCGATGGCCCTGTCGATGGCGTCGCGCATGACAAGCCCGTCGAGGAAGCCGCTGTTGACGAGGACGGCGTCCTTGGTGGGGTTCGCCTGGGTGCCGTCGTAGGCCTCGCCGATGATGTTGGTGATGGGCAGTCCGAACTGGGTGGCGAAGCGGTGGTCGCGTTCGTCGCCGCAGGGGACGCCCATGATGGCGCCGGTGCCGTAGCCGGCGAGGACGTATTCGCTGACCCAGACGGGGATGGGCCTGCCGGTGAAGGGGTGTATGCAGTGGCTGCCGGTGAAGGCGCCGGTGACGCGTTTTTCGGCCATGCGCTCGCGTTCGCTGCGGCCGGCCACCCAGGCGAGGTAGGCCTCGGCCTCGGCGCGCTGTCCTTCGGTGATCAGCGAGGGGACGAGTTCGTGCTCCGGGGCGAGGACCATGAAGTCGACGCCGAAGAGGGTGTCGGGCCGGGTGGTGTAGACGCGTATGCGACGGGCCGGGTCCGGCGGGGCGTCGCCGGTGCGCACTTCGAACTCGACCTCGGCGCCCTGGCTGCGCCCGATCCAGTTCGCCTGCATCTCCTTCATGCTCTCGGAGAAGTCGACCGTGGCCAGGCCTTCCAGGAGCCTGTCGGCGTATTCGGTGATGCGCAGGTACCATTGGCGGAGGCGTCGGCGGACGACGGGGTGGCCGCCGCGCTCGCTGACGCTGTTGACGACCTCGTCGTTGGCCAGCACGCAGCCCAGGGCCTCGCACCAGTTGACCTCGCCGTGGCCGCAGTAGGCGAGGCGGTAATGCATGAGCACCTCTTCCCGTCCCTTCTCGCCGAGCGCGGCCCAGTCGGCCGCCGTGAGGCGGAGGGCGGGATCGCCGGGGCAGGGGTGCTGCCCGTTGCCCGCGGCTCCGAGGATGTCGACGAGTTCGGCGATGCGGCGGGCGCGGCGGCTCCGCCGGTCGTACCAGCTGTCGAAGAGCTGCAGGAAGATCCACTGCGTCCAGCGGTAGTAGGAGGCGTCGCTGGTGCGTACCTCGCGCGTCCAGTCGTAGCAGAAGCCGATCCGGTCGAGCTGGGCGCGGAAGTTGGCGATGTTGCGGTCGGTGGAGACGGCCGGCGGGATGCCGTGTTCGATGGCGTACTGCTCGGCTGGAAGCCCGAACGAGTCGAAGCCCATCGGGTGCAGGACGTTGAAGCCCTTGAGGCGCTTGAAGCGGCTGTAGATGTCGCTGGCGATGTAGCCGAGGGGATGTCCCACGTGAAGACCTGCGCCGCTGGGGTAGGGGAACATGTCCAGCACATAGCATTTCGGTCGGGACGGGTCGTTCGTCACGCGGTAGGCGCCGCGGGCCTGCCAGGCGGCCTGCCATTTCCTCTCGATGTCCCTGAAGCGGTATTCCATGTGGGCGTGTCGGGTTGCGGGTCGAAGGGGGTCTGCCGCGCCTTCCGGCGCGGTCGCCGATGCGGGTGGCACGGGGTTTGCAAAGGTACGCAAAGCCGTCAAAAGGATTACATTTGCAGAGCGGCGGACGGTCGCCGCGGAGCGGCTCCGACCCCAGAACGACAACCCCCGACCACGTGAGAAGTTCCTCCCTGAAACGCAGCAAGCCCTCGTACTTCATGTCCATCCTGGGTGTGGCCCTCGTGCTGTTCCTGCTGGGCATCCTGGGCTGGATCGTCATCAACGCGTCCAAGCTGGAGAGTTTCTTCAAGGGCAACGTCCAGGTCAACGCCTTCATCCGCGAAGGGAGCCGCACAGCCGAGGTGGAGGCGCTCCGCGCGTACATCGAGGCCCGACCCTACGCCCGGCGTGTAGAATACGTCTCGAAGGACATGGCCCGCCGCAAGTTCATCGGGGAGGGCAACGACGACTGGAACAAGGTCCTCGACTACAACCCCCTGCCGGCGAGTGTCGACTTCTACCTCGACCCGGTGTACGTCAACCCCGACAGCCTGTCGCGCATCGTCGCCGACGTTCAGGGCCGCTTCTTCATCGTCAGCGAGGTCAAGTATCCCGATGCGGTCGTCAGCAGCCTCGACGCCATCGTCCGCAAGATCGCCATCATCCTGCTGTCCATCGCCGTCGTCCTCTGCGTGATCGCCATCATCCTCATCGACAACACGATCAAGCTGGCGATGTTCTCCAACCGCTTCCTCATCAAGACGATGCAGATGGTGGGGGCGACGCGCTGGTTCATCTCGCGCCCCTTCGACAAGCGCGCCGTGATCAACGGGCTCTTCAGCGCCGGCCTGGCCATCGCCGGCATCCTGGCCATCATCTACCTCGTGGAGGGCTGGTGGCTGCCGGAACTGCGGGTACTCCACGACACCCGCATGCTGGTCGTCCTCTGCCTGGTGCTCGTGGCCATCGGCATCGGCATCACCTTCATCAGCACCCACCGCAGCGTCACCAAGTACCTCCGCATGCGGCTCGACGAACTCTACTAGTCGCCTCCCCCGGGGCCATCTCGGACCAAACCCCTATTTTGCGCACCAATCACCCCATATGCAAAAGGAATCCAGGAAACTCTTCGGAAAGGACAACCTCGTCTGGATGGGCGTGGGCGCCGCCCTCATCGTGGCGGGCATCCTGCTGATGGCCGGCGGCAAGGGTCCCGACCCCAACGTCTTCGACGACAGCCAGGTCTACAGCGCCCGACGCATCACCTGGGCGCCCCTCCTGATCGTCGCCGGGCTGGCGACGCAGGTCTATGCCATCATGCGCAAGGGCCGGGCCTGAGGTCCGGGTCCGATCCTCCACCTCAAACGGGCCTTGCGACCCCACGCCATGACCCTGTACGAAGCCGTCATCCTGGCCGTCATCGAAGGCGTCACCGAGTTCCTGCCCGTCTCGTCCACCGGCCACATGGCCCTGGCGTCCGCCTGGATGGGCATACAGGACGACACCTTCACCAAGCTCTACGAGGTCGTCATCCAGTTCGGCGCCATCCTCTCGGTGGTGGTGCTCTACTGGCGGCGCTTCGTCGACTTCCGCTCCTGGGACTTCTACCTCAAGCTCCTTGTGGCCATCCTGCCCGCCCTGGCCTTCGGCGCATTGCTGAAGGACCATATCTCGGCCCTGCTGGGCAAGCCGCTGGTGATCGCGGTCATCCTCGCGCTGGGCGGGGTGGTGCTGCTCTTCGTCGACCGCTGGTTCCGGGCGCCCAGCATCACACAGCAGTCCGATGTCGGCTACCGGCAGGCGCTGGCGATCGGCCTCTACCAGGTCCTGTCCGTCGTCTTCCCCGGGCTGAGCCGGAGTGCCGCCACCATCATCGGCGGCATGCAGCAGCGCCTCTCGCGCCCCCTGGCGGCCGAATTCTCCTTCTTCCTGGCCGTCCCCACCATGTTTGCGGCCTCCGCCAAGAGCCTGTACGACGTCTGGAAGGAGGACCCGTCCGCCCTTGCGTCCGGCAACCTCTCGACGCTGCTGCTGGGGAGTGCCGTGGCCTTCGTCGTGGCCCTGCTGGCCGTCCGCTTCTTCATCGCCTACCTGCAGCGCAACGGCTTCCGCGCCTTCGGCTGGTACCGCATCATCGCCGGCGCGCTCATGGCGGGCCTCATCCTGGCGGGGCGCTGACCGGGTAATCGGTTTTTCGCTACCTTACCTGTCACCAACACGGCAAGATGCAGCAGACCTCACGCCGGCACACGCGCGCCTGGGCCATGTACGACTGGGCCAACAGCGCCTACAACCTGGTGATCACCTCCACCATGTTCCCCGCATATTACGAGGAGGTCACCCGCTCGGCCGACGGCACCGTCACCTTCCTGGGGATGCGGTTCGTCAACACGGCCCTCTACCAGTACGCGCTGGCTTTCGCCTTCCTCATCGTCGCCATCGCCTCGCCCATCCTCTCGTCCATCGCCGACTGCAAGGGCAACCGGAAGCAGTTCCTGCGCTTCTTCTGCACGCTGGGTGCGCTGGCCTGCTCCGGCATGTACTGGTTCGACGCGTCCAACCTCGGCCTCGGCATCGCCTGCGTCGTCCTGGCCTGCATCGGATTCTGGAGCAGCTTCGTGTTCTACAACGCCTATCTGCCCGAGATCGCCGCGGAGGCCGACCGCGACAGGGTCAGCGCGCAGGGCTTCACCATGGGCTACATCGGCAGCGTGATCCTGCAGCTCGTCTGCTTCGCCTTCCTCTTCAAGCCCGAATGGTTCGGATGGCTGGGCGTCAACGATACGGGCAGCGCCCTCCGCACCTCCTTCGCCATGGTCGGCCTCTGGTGGTACGGCTTCGCGCAGATACCGCTGCGCATCCTCCCCGAGGGGACGCCCGGTCCCGCCCGCCCGGGCAGCAGCCTCCTGGCGAGCGGCTTCCTCGAACTCGGCAAGGTATGGCGCGAACTCCGCCACCACCGCATCCTGCGCAGCTTCCTCGCCGCCTTCTTCTTCTACAACATGGGCGTGCAGACCGTCATGCTGGCCGCCACCCTCTACGGGAAGAGCGAGCTGGCCATCCCCGTCGACAACCTCATCATCGCCATCCTCCTCATCCAGGTCGTGGCCATCTTCGGCGCACAGGCCATGTCCCGCCTCGCCGCCCGCATCGGCAACCTGGTGGTCATCATGCTGGCCGTCGTCTTCTGGGTGGGCCTCTGCGTGGCCGGCTACCTCGTCCCCCGCGGCGACGTCCAGGCCTTCTACCTCCTCGCCGCCATGGTCGGCTTCGTCATGGGCGGCATCCAGAGCGTCAGCCGCAGCACCTACGCCAAGCTCATGCCGGCCACCCATGACACGACGGCCTGGTTCAGTTTCTATGACGTCACCGAGAAGATCGCCATCGTCATCGGCATGTTCAGCTTCGGCGCCATCACCGAGGCCATGGGCGGCTCCCAGCGCAGCTCCGTCCTCGCCCTCGCCCTCTTCTTCCTCATCGGACTGGCCCTGCTGGCCCGCACCCTGGCGGCAGCCCGGAAAAACGCCTGACCCATGCGACTCTACACCATCGACACCGAAAGGTTCCGGCTCGACGGCGGCGCCATGTACGGCGTCGTCCCCAAGGTCATCTGGAACAAGACCGACCCGGCCGACGAACACAACCGCATCGAGATGACCATGCGCTGCCTCCTCATCGAGGACGGCGACCGCCTCATCCTCGTCGACAACGGCATCGGCGACAAGCAGGACGCCCGCTTCTTCTCACACTACCACCTCCACGGCCCCGACACGCTCGAAGGGTCGCTCCGCCGCCATGGCTTCGGACACGCCGACGTCACCGACGTCATCCTCACCCACCTTCACTTAGACCACTGCGGCGGCTCCGTCGTCCGCCGGGGTGACCGCCTCCTGCCCGCCTTCCCCAACGCCCGCTACTGGAGCAACGAACGACACTGGCACTGGGCCGTACACCCCAACGACCGCGAGAAGGCCTCCTTCCTGTCCGACAACATCCTGCCCATCCGCGAGAGCGGCCAGCTGTCGATGCTGCCCGTACCCACCGCCGGCACGGCCCCCTTCGCACCCGACATCGAGGTCCGCTACGTCTTCGGCCATACCGACGCCATGATGCTCCCACAGGTCCGCTACAAGGGCCGCACGGTCGTCTTCGCAGCCGACCTCATCCCCATGGCCGGCCACCTCCCCATCCCCTACGTGATGGCCTATGACATGTTCCCCCTGACGACGCTCAAGGAGAAGCGCGACTTCCTCGAAACGGCCGCCGACAACGACTGGGTGATCTTCTTCGAACACGACGCCCGCCACGAGTGCTGCACGGTGGAGCGTACCGATAAGGGCGTCCGCATGCGCGAAGCCTTTTCACTGTCGGCCCTCTGAGCGCAGGACTCAGCCGGCCTTCACGATACGCGAGGTGAAGGGGTGACGCAGGTTGTAGCAGGCCTTCATGTCGACCTTGACGGAGCCCACGCTGATGGGGCTCTCGATGCGCAGGGGGATGCGGTTGCGGTCGTCCGACACCCAGACCGTCATCTTCTCGCCGCCGGAGAAGATGGTGCCGCTGATCAGCAGGGGGCTGAACTTGATGGCCCGGAAGCGGCCGAAGCGCGTTTTGACCTCCTCCCGCCCGATGTAGCGGATGTACAGCGAATAGACCTGCTCGTCGATGAACATCGAAAAGGGCACCTTGTCGCCCGGCTTGTAGCGGTCGAAGTCGATGTTCCGCGCGTAGTAGATCGCGCTGAGGACGTCCTGCACGCAGGGCGGGACGCTGTAGTTGCCCTTGGCGGTGACGGCGCGGTGGTTGGCCTGGTCGAAATCCACCGCCTCCTTTATCGTGTACCCGCCCTCGTAGACGTCGCGTTGGAAGCGGTAGGGACGGAGCGTGGCGGTGTCGATGAACGACTCGTACTTGTCGCGCACCTTGAAGATCCAGTCATAGCTGGGGTTGGAGGTCCCGATGCCTGTCAGGTGGTAGGCGGGCCGGTTGTTGTAGCCGGTCTGCTCGACGGTGAAGGAGGCCTCCCCGGCGTCGACATAGATGCCGATGACGTTGTAGAAGACCTTGAAGACGACCTTCTCCCCGTCCGAGAAGGTCATGTTGGAGATGCCGCAGAATCCGTCAGGGGCGGCGGTCTGGGCCGTCACGCAGGTCGACAGGAGCAGGGTGGCGAGGTACTTCAGCATGGCAAGCAAAGGTAGGCGATGCAATGGCGTGGCAGCGGGCCTGCCGTCATCTTTGGGAATCATTCAACGCCTGCCGTCGGACTCACCCGGCCTGGTGCGCCAGCGAAGGCCCAGCATGAGCAGGGTGCCCGCAGCGGCCGGCAGCGCCAGGTTGACCAGCCAGATGCCGGTGGAGGCGGCGCAGATGGCGAGCACGTCGGTCGAGAAGATGCCGAAGACGAGGAGGCTGTACTGCCAGCGCAGGCCCAGTTCGAGGAGGGCGATGTTGGGGACGACCGACATGAGCAGGAAGAACAGGGCCACGGCACGGCTCCCTTCGAGCCAGCCCACCTCCACCTGCAGCGCCCGCAGCATCAGCACGTACTGCACGACGAAGACGGCGTAGCGCAGTAGCGAGAGGCCGCCCACGACGGCCCACTGCCGGGACGACACCTGGGCCAGGGCGGGGAGATGCCGCGTCACCCGGCCCGCCGGCGGCCAGCGCGACAGGTACCGCAGGATGCCGTCGAGCCGCAGGACGAGGAGGGCGCCGACGACCACGAAGCCGCCTGTCAGCGCCAGGCCTGCTGTCCGTACCCCTGCCGGAAGGCCTGCACCCGCGAGCGCCGCCGCCAGCCCTTCCCCTGGCAGCAGCCCCGCCACGATGCCCGCCGTCAGCGTCACCAGCAGCTGCACCAGCCCGGCCGTCATGCTCAGCGAGACGGCCTCCAGCCGCCGCCCCTCCGGGATGTACAGGATGCGGCCGCCGTACTCGCCTATGCGGTTGGGCGTCGCCACCGAGAGGGCCACGCCCGCCAGCACCGACCGGAAGGCCCGGCCGAACGACAACGGCGTGACATGCGCCAGCAGCCATTTCCATTTCAACGCCTCCGTACCCCAGTTGACGATCATCAGCAGCCCGATGGGCAGCAGCCGCAGGAGGCCTGGCCCCCGGAAGTCCGACAGCAGCTCGCGCGCATGCACGGGCAGGTCGGGCATCGACGACAGCCTCGCCCAAAGCGCCCAGGACAGCCAGCCGAAGAGGGCCGGTCCCAACAGGAGGTTGAGTGCTATTTTGATACTTTTGCGCAGCCCCGTCCGTTGTCTCCCCTCAAAAATACCCCTTTGCCCAATACCCGCAGGATCATTCTCGGTGTCGACCCCGGCACGGTGGTGATGGGCCATGCCCTGCTGGAGGTCACCCCTTCGGGCCTCCGCATGCTGGCGATGGACGTCCTGCGGCTCGACACGCGGGCGGAGATGTTCGACCGGCTGCGTACCGTGCACGAGGCCGTCCAGGACCTCATCCGGCGCCACCGGCCCGAAGCCCTCGCCATCGAAGCCCCCTTCTACGGCAAGAACGTCCAAAGCATGCTCAAACTCGGACGGGCACAGGGCGTCGTCATCGCCGCGGCCCTGGCCGGCGGGCTCCCCGTGGCCGAATACTCGCCGCGCAGCATCAAGCAGGCCATCACCGGCAATGGCAACGCCACCAAGGAACGCGTATGGGTCATGCTGCAGCACACCCTCGGCATCGGGCCGGCGCTGACACGGCTGGACGCCTCCGACGCCCTCGCCGTCGCCGTCTGCCACCATTACACGCGCACGGCCCCGGTGCCCGCATCCCGGAAGACAGCCCGCAGGAAGGGGGGCGGCTGGGAGGCCTTCCTGCGCGACAACCCCGGGCGAGCCTCCTCCTGACCTCAGTGGAAACGCCGCCGGAAAGGCAGGAGCCCCAGGGCCGCCAGTGGGACCAGCCCTTCCACCGCCCGGAAGGCGCCGAAGAAGAGGTCAAGCCCGACGAAGGCCATCGCAGCGGCTACGACCAGCCAGAGCCCCCACCTTTCCATGACCCATACCCCGGAGACACCGGCGAACAGCCCCAGGCAGGCGACAGCCCGGAGGGCGGGGTGGAAGATGCCGTACGCGGCCGTCGCGCCGGAGAAGGCATGGAGGATGGCCAAGAGGCCCGCCGCCATCAAAGACAGGCAGATGGCGGTCACGGGCCAGGGTCTGTGCGTGGCGGGCATGGGCATCACAGGTGGCGGAGGATGCGCTGGCGACATGCCTCGAACTCGGCATCCGTCAGCCGTAGCTTGGGGCGGTTGAAGTTGAGGTCGTCGGCCGAATCGATCGGTACGAGATGCAGATGGGCATGCGGCACTTCCAGCCCGACTACCGACAGGCCGCAGCGGTTGCAGGGGTAGGCCCGCTCGATGGCCCTTGCGATGGGGCTCGCGAAGGTGAGGATGCCGGCCAGCAGGTCGTCCGGCAGGTCGAAGAAGCGGTCCGTCGCCTGCCGGGGGATCACCAGCGTGTGACCCTCCCGCAGCGGGTGGATGTCCAGGAAGGCATAGAAGCGTTCGTCCTCCGCGATGCGGTACGAGGGGATGTCGCCGTTGGCGATGCGGGTGAAGAGGGTGGACATGGGGTTCGGTTCAGACGGGGGCGCAGGCGCCGTTCAGATGGTGATCTTGTCGACCCGGAACGTCAGCAGCCCGTTCGGTGCCTGCACCACGGCGGTATCCCCCTCCCGCTTCCCGATCAGCCCCTTGCCGATGGGGGAGGTGACGGAGATCTTCCCTGCCTTGAGGTCGGCCTCCTTCTCGGAGACGAGCTGATAGGTCATGCTCTTCCCGCTGGCCATGTTGGTGATGGTGACACGGGTGAGGATCGTGACCCGGCTGGTGTCGATGGTGCTGGTGTCGATGACCCGGGCGGTGGCCAGCTCCGTCTCGAACTTGCGGATGCGCGCCTCGAGGATGCCCTGCGCCTCCTTGGCCGCGTCGTATTCGGCGTTCTCCTTGAGGTCGCCCTTTTCGCGGGCCTCGGCGATGGCGCGCGAGGCGGCGGGCCTGTCGACCGTCTTCATCCGCTGGAGTTCCGCCTTCATCTGCTCGAGGGTCTCCCGGGTGACGTAGATGATGTCGCTCATGGCGCTCTGCTTGTGCCCCATGGGGCGGGTGGAAAAAAGCACAACGCCCCAGTCGGACCCAGAGCGTTGCGGAGATACAAAAATATGGGATTCGTCGCTTCGGTCGGTCAGACCTTCGCCTTCTGGCGCGATACGTCCACGATCTTCGCCGCCTTGGCCTTTTTCTTCAGGAAGGCGATGGCCTTCTCCATGCCCGCCTCGCTCTCGAAACGGGCGCTCTCGCCGATCACGCGGCCGTTGTGCGAGAGCAGGTTGAAGGAGGCCTTGCCGTTCCTCGACTTCTTCCGGTCGTACTGTTCGTCGGACGCGGCGTTGAGCTGCACCGAGTTGATGCCGATCTTGCATCCCTGCTTGCTGCCATAGCCCTGGCCGCTCAGGATCACCTCGCCGTCCGTCTCCACGAGGGTGTACTCGAAGGTGCCGTTCTTGTTCCTGTCGATGATGAATCTTGCCATCTGCCGGTTTGATTTTGGTTGGCGGGCCCCGAAGGCCCTATGAAAGGAATGGGTAAGCGCTTAATCGATCCTGTCAGGGACATGACGACGCGTCGGTCGCGCATGTCCGTTGCCGGCGACATGTTCCGGGTTGTGGCGCTTTCCAGGCGTCCGTCACCGCTTCCGCCGGAGGTGAAATTAAATCAAATCCGGTACCCGGTGACGGGCGAATTAAATTTGCAAGAGCAAATGTAACGGAAAATGTAAATGAAAATTGCCGTGCCGGAGGAAAAATATAAGATTTACCCCCGCACGGACGACGGGGTCCGTGCGGGGGTCTGTCCGGCTCAGAGGTTCGGCGAGATGACGATCTCCACCCGGCGGTTGCGCATCCGGTTCTCCTCGGTGTCGTTGGGGTACTTGGGTCGCGACTCGCCGTGGCCGACGGTCTCCATGCGTTCGCCCGGCAGGCCGATCAGCTGGAGGTAGTCGAAGACGGCCTGTGCGCGGCGGCGCGACAGGACGACGTTGTACACCTCGGGGCCGCTGTCGTCCGTATGTCCTTCGATCTTGATCCGCGAATCGGGGAAGCGCTGGTAGATGGCCTTGAGGGTGGTCAGGTCGTTCTTGTAGGACTCGCTGATCTGGAAGGAGTTCTTCTCGAACATGAGGCCTGTGGAGAAGAGGATGCGGATGCGGGTGTCCTCGCTGGCGACCTGCGCGCTCGGGATGCGTATGCGGATCTCGCTGGCATGCGTCTCCATGACCTTCCTGATGCGCTCGACGCGGACGATGGAGTCGCGCAGCCGCTCGCGTTCCATGAGGGCGATGTCCATCTGCCGGCGGGGCCTGCCGCCGGGGTTGATGAACCGGATCATGGCGCTCGTGGTGTCGGTGCTCTCCATCTGGATATACTGTTCCGTGCTGTCGAAGTTGGCGCGGAGCATGGCGGTGTTGGGGGGGATGTAGCCCTGCGATTCGGCGAGCATGACGAAGTCGGTCGTATCGTACATCTCCTTGATGGGCAGGACGATGACCTCGGGCTGTGCCCTCAGCATCTGCCGCGTGACGTACTTGTGGCCGTTGAGGTAGAGGGTGACGGTGTCGTTGTCGATGATGCCGTTGTCGAAGAGCCGGAGCTGGAGGGTGTCGCCCGAGAGGACGATCTCGCGGAAGACCAGGTTGCGCCGGGCGTTGAAGCGGGCGTCGGAGGAGGTGTCGAGCGGCACGCGCACGGCCTTGCGCACCGGACGCACCCGGGGCGTGCGGTTCGGCTTCCTGGGCTGAAAGGAGAGGCTGGTGCCTAACTGTAGCTGGACCATGCTGGCGTATCGATCCTGCACCCCGGTGGAACCATTGGAGAAATTGCCGCCGATGCTCTTCATCGTCCACAGGAGGTTGGCGAAGACCCTTGCGCCGAGGATACTGCTCCTGTTGATGTCCATCCCGCTGCGCAGGCCCCAGGCGAAGGCGGGCCTCGTGTTGGAGATGCCGTTGACCGGGTTCTGGAAGCGGGTGATGCCGATCCCGCACATCAGGCCAACGAAGGGGTCCGTCTTACCCATCGCCCCCAGGTAGCGGATGGAGCTGACGAGGAGGTGGTTGAAGTTCGCCTTCAGTTCGGTCTTGCGGTACCCGGTTCCTTCGGGGTAGTGCCAGTCCTCGATCCGGGTGTTCTGCCCGAAATACATCAACTCGTAGGCGGCCTGGCGCTTGGGCCGGTATTCGAGCGTAAGACCGGGCTTGAAGCCGCCCTTGATCCGGTTGATGGAACCCGTCTGTGCCGGGTCCGGCGCGGCGTAGACGACCTCGTCGGACACATATATGGCTGAAGCGTGCACCCGTAGGCGCTGCGCCTGGAGACCGACTGCGGTCAGTGTGGCGATGGCGACCAGCAGGGCCGCCCGGATGTGGATCCTCATGCAAATGGGTTGGGTCGTTGGATGGACCGGTTTGCAGAGGGTAAGCTGTATGATAAAGGTAGGGGGATTCGGGCGGACAAGGCTTCGACCCATCGGCGAACGGTATGTAAATTTCGACGAAGGGACTTGGCATGCCGGGATCCTCGTCGGAGAGGGCCCGGCCAGGGTGTGGCGCGACAGCGGCATCGGCCGAAGGAACGCCGGGATCCGTCAGACTGGATGACCAAGACCGGGTATTGGGGAGAGGTCGCCTCGGGCAAGCCCGGGTGGGCTTTCCGCCTGGCATCATACGGGTCAGTCCGGCTTGCCGGGTCTGCGGAAGCGGATCATCGCACTGCTGCGTTCCGTGCTTTCGAGGCGGGCCTCATGGCGTACCCCTTCGACGTAGAGGATGAGTAGGGAGGTGTTCGGGGGTATCGTGCCCAGGTTCTCCGCCACCATCGTCAGTTCCATGCGGTCGCCGATGTCGGAGACGGGGATGCTGAGCCGGTGTGCCGTGGCCTTGAGCAGGATATGTGAGGCGATGAGCCGGTCGCCGAGGAAGATCGAGACGGAGTCGCCATCGACCTCCGCGTGGTCGTAGAAGTCGAGCCGGAGGGTGTCGCCCGCCACTTCGATCTCCTGTACCAGTGTCTTTTCCCGGGTCCGGAAGTGTTCCGTTGGAGAGCCAGGTTCGGCGGGCGGTTCCGGTCTGCGTGCTTCCGATACTGCCACGGGCGGTGTCTCGCGGCGGGTCTCCGCGGCGGGCGGCGGTACGGGCTCCGTGCGTTTTACGGGAGGGGGGTCGGCTTGTCTGGGCGGCTCCGGGCGCCGTACTTCCGTGGGTGTCGGGGGCGTTACGGCCGGCGCCTTAGCCACGGGCGGTGTCTCGCGGCGGGCTTCAGCGACGGGCGGCGGTACGGGCTCCGTGCGTTTTTCGGGTGGGGGATCGGCTTGTCTGGGCGGCTCCGGGCGCCGTACTTCCGTGGGTGTCGGAGGCGTTACGGCCGGCGCCTTCGCCACGGGCGGTGTCTCGCGGCGGGCTTCAGCGGCGGGTGGCGGGTCCGGTGCCGCTCTTCGTTCCGCCGGGCTCGCCGGCGGGGTGGCGGCCTTCGGCGGGGCTGGCGTGACCGGCATCCTGGCCACGGGCGGGGCCTCTTCCACCGGCTCCCGGATAGCGATCAGCCGGTCCCATTCGTCGCTGTATTCGCCGTCCGACGACTTCTGCAGGTGGACGCCCATCTCCCAGGTGCGTCCCGACCAGGTGGTCACCTTCGCCGTACCATCGAGTTTGAGGGTGGTCCCGTCCGGACAGTTATAGTCGGTCGTGAACTGCATGCCCGGCGGGAGGGGGTCGGAGACGGTCTTGCCCCGGTCGTCCACCCCGTCCCTGGCGCCATGCCACCAGCTGACGGTGCCGTCGTAGGGGTTGACATAGCCGCTGACCGGCATGCGGATATGGTTCCGGCCGAGGGTGCGGTAGTAGGCGATGCCCCGGAGGCTGTCGCCATCGCGGACGAGCTTCATCTCCACGGGGTATGACCTGCCCATGCCCGGCAGCGCGGTGCCCACCCTTCCCTTCCAGATGCCGGTGACGGGCTGGCCGGCGGTCTCGAGTCCTCCGGCTCCGGAGAGCAGCAGCAACAGGTACGGGATGGATCGCCTCCTCGCGGACATGAGGTGAAGGTACTACAAACCGGACAACGGGGGAAGCCCCCGCGTCGGCGACGGGTGATTTTGGGAAGTTGTTGTCTTTCGTGTCCGGCGTGCGGGGAATGCGGGGCATTCCTCACCTTCGCGGTACCGCTTTGCCGTTGGCCTGCAGAGCGGTCACCTGCCATGTCCATCCCAGCCATCCTGCAACACGGGGTCAACGCCGGACGGATCCGTCCGATCCTCCCCACAGCCCCACCGCCCGGCTCCTGGCTCTCCATCGACCTCTCGGAGGGCAGCCGCTCTTTCGGGCCGGAGGTCTGCCGGGATCCGGCGCGCTTCGGTGCCGAAATCGAAGGATGGCTCTCGGCGGGCGGGGTTCCCTTCGCGTATGGCGGGTACGGCGAGTTGCGGGGGGTGTATGCCTTCAGTCGCGTCTTCGACGGCGAGGCCGCCGCCGAACCCCGTCGCTTCCACCTGGGGCTCGATGTCTGGGGGCCGGCCGGCACGGCCGTGCATTGTCCCTTGCCCGGCCGGGTCCATAGCCAGGGCTTCCTCCCGGCCCCGGGAGACTACGGGGCGGTCGTCATCGTCCGGCATGAGTGGGAGGGGAGCGTCTTTCATAGCCTGTACGGGCATCTCTCGGCGGCCGACCTCTGCTTCCGGGAGGGACAGGCGCTGGAGGCGGGCGACCGCATCGGCCATTTCGGGCGGCCCGCCGAAAACGGCCACTGGCCGCCGCACCTGCACCTGCAGGTGGTGGTCGACATGGAGGGCATGCGGGGCGACTACCCCGGCGTCTGCCGCTTTTCCGAGCGCCACCGCTTCCTGGCCAACTGCCCGGACCCGGCCCCGCTGCTGGGACTTTCGTCCGGCGCCCCCCCCGGCCCCTGAACCCGTCGGCGGAAAATCCACGCCGGCGTCGGGAGCCGATGTAATTTTACCCCATGGCGAACCCCAACCTGGACCCCGGCCGCCCCACCCCGACGGGTACCGATGCCGAGTTCGAGAATGTCATCCGCCCCGGCCGCATCGAGGATTTCTCCGGCCAGCCCGCGATCATCGAGAACCTGAGGGTCTTCATCCAGGCCGCCCGCATGCGGGGGGAGGCCCTCGACCACGTCCTCTTCCACGGCCCGCCGGGACTGGGCAAGACGACCCTCTCGCGCATCGTCGCCACCGAACTCGGCGTGCAGATCCGCGAGACCTCCGGACCCGTCATCGAGAAGCCTGCCGACCTGGCCGGACTCCTCACCGGGCTGCAACGCCACGACGTGCTCTTCATCGACGAGATCCATCGCCTCAGCACCGTGGTGGAGGAATACCTCTACTCGGCGATGGAGGACTTCCGCATCGACATCATGATCGACAGCGGCCCCAGCGCCCGCAGCATCCAGATCAACCTCAACCCCTTCACCCTGATCGGGGCGACGACCCGCAGCGGCCTGCTGACGGCACCGCTGCTGTCGCGCTTCGCCATCCGCTCCCGCCTCGAGTACTATTCGGCCGAGACGCTGCAGCGCATCATCACCCGTGCAGCGCGCATCCTCGGCGTGGGCATCACCCCGGAGGCCTCCCTCGAGATCGCCCGCCGCAGCAGGGCCACCCCGCGCATCGCCAACGGACTGCTGCGCCGCGTCCGCGATTTCGCGCAGGTGCTCGGCAACGGCGACATCGACCTCGGCATCACGCGGCATGCACTCAAGGCCCTCCAGGTGGATGCTTACGGACTCGACGAGATGGACAACCGCATCCTCCTCGCCATCATCGACAAGTTCAAAGGCGGACCGGTGGGCATCACGACGATCGCCACGGCCGTGGGCGAGGAGCCCGGCACCCTCGAAGAGGTCTATGAACCCTTCCTCATCCAGGAAGGGTTCCTGCAACGCACCCCCCGCGGGAGGGAGGTGACGCCCCGCGCCTACCAACACCTGGGCCGGACGCCCCGCACCCCACCGGGCGAGCAGGGCCTCCTGTTCCCCTAGCGTCAGGGTTCCCTGACCTCGAGCCGGAAGCCGTCGCCGTGCTGGTTGCGGATCTGGATGTCGGGATCGGGCTGCAGCAGCTTCCGCAGCTTGGCGATGTATACGTCCATGCTCCGCCCGTTGAAGTAGGTATCGCTCCCCCAGATGCGCTTGAGGGCGGCCTCCCGGGGGAGGAGGTCGTTCTTGTACTCGGCGAGCATGCGCAGCAGTTCGTTCTCCTTCGGCGAGAGCGTATGCGGTTTGCCGTCCAGGCTCAGCTCGCGGATCTTGGGGGTGAAGGAGAAGCGGCCCAGCTGGAAGACCGCGTTGGTGCTCTCGCGGGTGGCCTCCTCGTTGCGCCGCAGCACGGCGTTGATCTTGAAGAGCAGCACCTCGCTGTCGAAGGGCTTGGTGATGTAGTCGTCCGCACCCAGCCGGAAGCCCTGGATGATGTCCGCCTTCATGGTCTTCGCCGTGATGAAGAACAGGGGTACGTCGTGGTCGATGTCCCGGATCTCTTCGGCGAGTTTGAAACCGTCCATGTTGGGCATCATCACGTCGAGCAGGCAGATGTCGAACTTCGCGCGCTGGAAGGCCGCCAGCCCGAGCCGCCCGTCCCGCTCGAGGACGACCTCGAAGTCGTTCAGCTCCAGGAAACTCTTCAGGACGGTGCCCAGACTGGTGTCGTCCTCGCAGATCAGGATCCTCTTGCGTGTGTTCTCGGCTGTCATGGGCGTGGGTTTTCAGGTCAAATAAATCAAATATCGGCTGCAGCGCCCCGCGGGCGCGGATAAAATTTTGTTAACAAAACCAATGCCACGTTCTTTGCGTTTTACCCACCACCTGCCCGGACGCGGTCAAACGTCGGGCCCATGCCATGCAACTGACGTCTGACAACCGTTTGCGGAATCTGATCGTGATCGGCGACCGGGTGCTGATCCGGCCGTCGAGGCCCCATGAGCGGACGGAGAGCGGCCTCTACCTCCCCCCGGGGGTGCAGGAGCGGGAAAAGGTGCAGCAGGGACATGTCATCCGGACGGGACCGGGCTACGCCATTCCGATGCCGGTGGAGGACGAGCCCTGGAAGGCCGGCTCCGACCCGGTCAAATACATCCCCCTGCAGGCCCGCGAGGGCGACCTGGCCATCTTCCTGGTGAGTGGCGCCACCGAGGTGCACTACGGCGGCGAGAAATATTTCATCGTCCCCCAGGGCGCGATCCTCATGCTGGAGCGCGATGAGGACTGGTAGGCGGTGTCCGGCCATTTGTCAGCCGGGCCCTCCTTTTGCCCGAATCCCTGTAACTTGAAAAAAATCGCGCATGGCAGATCTCCAGTCATTCCGTGAGGCGGTGGCCGCCGGATACACCTTCAAGGGCGACAGCTTTCCGCTGGGTGCGGCCGTGCTCGACGGCAAGGTCCTGGGCGGCACCCTCGTGAACCTGCCGCTGCGGACCCTCAACCGGCACGGACTGATCGCCGGGGCCACCGGCACCGGGAAGACCAAGACGCTGCAGGTGCTCGCAGAGGGGCTGAGCGCCGCGAGCGTCCCCGTGCTGATGATGGACGTCAAGGGCGACCTCAGCGGCATCGCCGCCGCCGGCCTACCGTCAGACCGCATCCGCGAACGCGCCGAGGCGACCGGCATCGACTGGCAGCCCTCCGCATTCCCCGTCGAACTGCTCAGCCTCAGCGACGAGCCCGGCGTGCGCCTCCGCAGCACCGTCATCGAGTTCGGGCCCATCCTGGTGTCGCGCATCCTCGGCCTCAACGAGACCCAGGAGGGTGTCGTGGCCATGATCTTCAAGTTCTGCGACGACAACCGCATGCCGATCCTCGACCTGAAGGATTTCGTCAAGGTCCTCCAGTACGTCGGCAACGACGGACGCAAGGAGCTAGAGGCCCAGTACGGGAAGATATCCACCGCCACCACCGGCACCATCCTCCGCAAGGTCGTCGAACTGCAGCAGCAGGGGGCCGACCCCTTCTTCGGCGAACCCTCCTTCGAGGTCGAGGACCTGATGCGCATCGCCCCCGACGGCAGGGGGATGATCAACATCCTTCGGGTCACCGACATGCAGAACCGGCCCAAACTCTTCTCCACCTTCATGCTCGGCCTCCTCGCCGAACTCTACGCCAACCTCCCCGAGGAGGGCGACCTCGACCGGCCCAAGCTCGTCCTCTTCATCGACGAGGCGCACCTCGTCTTCCAGGAGGCCACGCCGGCCCTCCTCCAGCAGATAGAGACCGTCATCAAGCTCATCCGCTCCAAAGGGGTCGGCATCTTCTTCTGCACCCAGAACCCGCAGGACGTTCCCGCCTCCGTCCTCAGCCAGCTCGGCCTGAAGGTCCAGCACGCCCTCCGCGCCTTCACCGCCGCCGACCGGAAGACCATCCGTACAGCCGCCGAGAACTACCCCGAGTCCGACCATTACGACGTCGACAGCCTCCTCACCCAGCTCGGCATCGGCGAGGCCCTCGTCACCCTCCTCAACGAGAAGGGCATCCCCACCCCGCTCGTCCATGCCTGCCTCCGTCCGCCGAGCTCCCGCATGGACGTCCTCACCGCCTCGGAACTCTCCGCCCTCGTCGCGGCCTCCGCCCTCGTCCGCAAGTACGACCGCGCCCTCGACAGCGAGAGCGCCTTCGAGATCCTCAGCGAGAAGCTGGAACGCCGTGCGGCCGAGCAGGAGGCCGAAGCGGGAGCGCCCGAGGCAAGAAGGCCGGCCGGCCGTGAGAGATCCACCGTCGAGGCGATCCTCGAAAGCTCCGTGGCCCGGCAGGTGGGGCGCACCGCCGCCTCCATCCTCACCCGCAGCCTGCTGGGTGCGCTGGGCCTCAACGGCGGCAGCCGACGTCGCAGCAGAGGGCTCTTCTGAGTCTTCGGAGACCCCCTTGGCATCCCCAAGGTATTCGAAATCAGCGATTTGCCTTTGAAGGGGCACTTTTTTGGGCATTTTTGCATGCCCCGATTCGCTTTTATGCCCATTTCCCCCCTATATTTGTAACGGTTTTTCATAGGATATTGGATTTTTACACGGCCTGGATGTCTATCCGGGCTTTTTTTATGCCTGCCAGCGAAGCCTGCCCTCTCCGTCCATGACGAGCCGGCCTTGGTGGCGGAGTTCGGCGAGGGCTTCGCGGAGCCATTCCTCGCGGTCGGGGAACCGCCGGGCCAGCTGGTCGGGCGTGAGGGGTTCTGCGGCCAGGGCGGCGCGTACCTCCTCCGCCAGGGCACGGAGGCCGCCCGCACCGGGGCGGGGCCGGCTGCGGGCGCTGCAGTTGTCGCAGTTGCCGCAGGGCCGTACCGAAGGGTCGCCGAAATAGGTGCCGATATGGGCGGCGCGGCATGTCGTGGCGGTGAGGAAGCCCGTCATGGCCGCGATGCGTTCCGAGAAGTTGGCTTTCCGCTCGAGGTAGGCGGCCATGTCGA